>Ga0082212_10004602_pt1 | contig 19049 bp, 6 predicted proteins | sample TergutNt197P3_FD_71548 | JGI IMG/M metagenome (GOLD analysis project Ga0082212, IMG submission 71548) | Neocapritermes taracua P3 segment gut microbial communities from Petit-Saut dam, French Guiana - Nt197 P3 | ecosystem: Host-associated > Arthropoda: Insects > Digestive system > Gut ... | reverse complement strand
AACCAAGGAAGATTTTGGTTAACGATTGCCTGTCCAGCAGGAGTGTCTGTTATGACAATACCGTTATTGGCTCTTGCAAATGTCTCAGCAGCCCTTTGTGCAGCTGTACTACCAGAATAAAAGACCTGTTGCGCCGCCGCGCCAGCACCGGCCGCGCCCGCGCCCCAATTCACTAGCGCGGCCCCGGCCGCCTCTGATGCGTACAGGGCGCCGGCTTGCACAAATGCCAGCGCCCCGACTGCCGCCGACACGCGCGAAACCGTATATTCTGTTCCCTGATACTGCGAGGAGTCCGTCCAGCCCCACACGTCTGAGTAGCCGAGCGTGAATGTGCTTGCAATGATTGAGCCGCCGCCTTGCAGGCCCTCCCAGAAGCCTCCGCCCAAGTGAGTATATTGCGCACACAGCCCCAATGGATCCATGTACGCCACGGGGTTGCCTTCCCCGTACATATACAAATTCAGACCGCCCGCGAGACCGAGGGGGTCGCTTGACAAGAATCTGTTCAGCGTGGCGGAATACACCCTATGCCTTGTCAAATACAACCGCAGTGGCGTGTCGGTTTCTAGCAACTGAACCCCATATCCGCCGAGCCAGCCGAAGGGGGTGAAGTTATAGCCGGTGCTTCCCCAGTCCTCGCCGTGGGGGCCGTAGGCGGCGGTGAAGAGGACGTTTCCGGCGGAGTCCGTGTGGGCGATGACATTGCCGAAGTCGTCGCTGTGGGCGATGATGAGGTCGCCGTCGTAGGGGTCGATTATCCCGAGCAACTGGTTGTCGCCCCAGATGTAGCAGAGCATCACCTCGCCCTCGTCGTCAACCTCCATGAGGGGGCGTTTGAGGGGGTCGGCGTGGTCGGTGATGAGATAGCCCATGTCAAGGGAGCAGATGGAGGGGGCGATGCCGAGGCGGTTGCCGAGCGCGTCGTAGGCGAAGGAGGCGGCGGGGGCGGTTCGTGAACCGCCCGTACAGGTGAGCTGGCCGAGCGCGTTGTACGTTAGGGATAACGAATTAGTAATTAGGAATGAGGAATTAGGAATCGGGGAAAACCAGTTGGTGAGTGCGCCGTTGTTGTCGTAGTGGAAGGTTTCGGTGATGTGGGGGGTGGAGTCCGCGCCCTGGCCGTAGCGGACGCTGGCGGACACGAGTTTGTCGGCGGCGTCGAATGTGTTTTGGGCGGTGCGCTGGAGGGTGGGCTTGGGGAGGGGGCCGGCGGTGATGTCGTCGCGGGTGCGGCGGCCGAGGGCGTCGTAGGTGATGGCGCGGCCGGCGAGGGTGCCGACTTGCCATGAGGCGAGGCGGCCGGCGGGGTCGTAGGTGTAGGCGGCAGACGGGGACGTCTGCCCCCCGTTGCCCGCAGGCAGGAATGCCTGCGCCACCTTGCGCCCCATCGCGTCGCGGGTGAAAGTCCACTGGTTGCCGAGCCAGTCTTTGACGGAGGTGAGCAGGCCTTCTTCGTCGTAGGCGTAGGAGACGTTTTGGCCGGGGGCGTACACGAGGTTGGTGACGAGGCCGCCGGGGTCGCGTTGCCACGAATTAGTAATCAGGAATGAGGGATTAGAAATCTTTGTGACGGCGGAGGTGAGGGCGTTCATGCCGTCGTAGGCGAAGGTGAGGGTGGCGTGGGCGTTGGCGGCGGTGAGCATGTTGCCGCAAGCGTCGTAGGTGAACGACGAATTAGGAATGAGCAATGAGGAATTAGGAATCGTGGTGGCGGTGGAGGTGAGGCGGTTCATCGCGTCGTAGGTGTGGCCGACGGAGAAGCCCTCGCCGTCTGTGCGGCTGGTGAGGTTGCCCGCGTTGTCGTAGGTGTTGCGGAAAACCTGCTGGCCGAGGGCGTTGGTGGCGGCAATGAGGCGGCCGAGCGCGTCGTAGGACATGGTGTAGGCGCGGCCTTCGGCGTTGGTGTGGGCGGTGGTGTTGCCGAGGTGGTCGTAGGCGAAGGCGTCGGTGGCGCCGGAGGGGCGGGTCTTGGCGGTCACATTGCCTACGGCATCGTGACCGAAGTGTAAATTAGGAATTAGGAATGAGGAATCGGTCGGGGAGGAGCGGTGCGTAGAGATGAGGTTGTGCGCGGCGTCGTAGGCGTTGGAGGTGACGAGGCCGGTGGGGGACACTGTGGTGAGGAGGCGGCCGAGGGGGTCGTGGGAGAAGTGATAAGTAATAGGTGATAGGTGATAGGTGGGGGCGGTTGCGGAGACGGTGGTCTGGAGGAGGTTGCCCGCGAGGTCGTGGGCGTAGTCCGTGGCCCGTAGTCCGTTGTCCCCCGTCGGCGTCATCGTCCCGGTGAGCCGTCCGGCGTCGTCGTAGGCGTTGGTGACGGTGTGGCCGCGCGGGTCTTTCGTCCAGAGGAGGCGGTCGAGGGGGTCGTAGGAGAAGGTTGTGAGGCTGTAAGGCTGTGAGGCAGGGGCGCCCGCGGGCAGGAATGCCTGCGCCACCTTGTTGCCGGCGGTGTCGTAGGCGTTGCTGGAGACGTTGCCGCGCGGGTCTTTGGTGGTGAGGAGGCGGCCGGCGGCGTCGTAGGTGAACGTGGTGGTGTTGTTGAGGGGGTCTTTGACGGTGAGGGGCAGGCCGCGCTTGTCGTAGGTGTAGGCGGTGGTGTTGCCGCGCGCGTCGGTGCGGGTGGCGGTGAGCCCCTTCTGGGTGTAGGCGCGCTTCTCGACGATCCCGGCGGAGGGCAGGCCCGGGCCCTTGGTGGTGGCGGTCTGGGGCATGCCGTAGAAGAAACTGCCGTAGGCGGTGTCGCGCAGGAGCGCGCCGGAGGGGGAGAGGGTCTTTTCGGCGGTGACGCGGCCGGTGGAGTCGTAGGTGGTGTTGAGGGAGGTGCCGTCGGGGCGGGTGGTTTTGATGAGGCGGTTCTTGGAGTCGTAGGCGAAAGTAGTGGTCAGTGGCCAGTGGCCAGTGGTCAGGGGGGCGGTTTGTGAACCGCCCGTACAGGAATTGGTGAGGCGGTTGAGGGCGTCGTAGTGGAAGAGGTTGGTGATGGTGCAGTCAGGTGTTAGGGATGAGGGATGAGGGGTCGCGTTCTGGACGGTGCGGGTGAGGTTGTCGTGCGCGTCGTAGTCGAAGGTGTCGATGCGGCCGAGGGGGTCCGTGCGGCGGGTGAGGTGGCCGTGGCCGTCGTAGGCGTGGTCGGTGGTTGCGCCGTCGCGGCCGGTGCGGCGGAGGAGGCGGCCGTCGGGGTCGAAGGTGCTGGTGAGGCGGTTGCCGAGGGGGTCCTCGTCCCATGCGGCGAGGCCGGCGATGTAGCCGAAGGTCCAGGGCTGGCCGTTGGCGGCGATCTGGTTGGTGACCTGGCCGAGGGCGTTGTAGGCGTTGGCGATGGTGACGTTGCCGAGGGGGTCGGTCTGGGTGAGGAGGGTGCGGGTGGCGGGGCCGTAGGTCATGGCCCAGCGCTGGCCCTCGGCGTCTAGCACGTTGGTGAGGCAGCCGTCCGCGCTGTAGGAGTAGGAGACGGTGCGGGAGGGGGTGCCGTTGTCGGTGACCTTGCTGATGCGGTTGCCGCTCCAGGTAATGGTGTAGGTCTTGGTGAAGGGGCCGGTGATTTTTGCGAGTTTGCCGGAGGAGTAGGTGAGGGTGGTGGTTTGGGAGGAGGGGTCGGTGATGTGGTCGAGGTTGCCGAGGAGGTTGAAGGCGTAGGTGTTGCCGAGGCGCTCTTTGAGGGTGTAGGTGCTGGAGGTGGGCTTGGTGAGGGTGGCGGTGACGCCTGGGTAGGGGGCGTAGGCGCCGGCGGTCGTCCTCTGGAAGGTGAGGGACTGCGTGCCGAGGTTGACGGCGACGGCGGTGCCGGTGAGCTGCCGGGTCCACCACTGGACGGTGAGGGCGGCGATCATGAGGCGGCGGGCGCGCTCCCGTGGGGCGAGGGCGGGGCCTTGGTCCGCGAGTATGTCCTCGACCACGGCGATGGCGACGGCGGTGGGGATGAGGGCCTCGACGGGGCCGCGGGCGGCGATGACGGCGTCGGGGTCGGAGAAGGTCTTGACGGTGGCCTCGTAGGCGTGGGACCAGCCTTTGCCGAGCGGGCCGTCGGTGTGGCGCGCGCGCGAGTCGTAGCGGCGGGTCCAGATGAGGGGGGTCTTGGCGTTGAGGGCGAGGTCGGCGCGCGCGTCGGTGAACGCGCCCGAGGGCATGGCCACGGGGTCGGCGGCGAAGGTCTCGCGGATGGCGGCGTTCTGGAGGCGGCGGGTCAGCTCATCGACGTTGGCGGCGTTCATGATGCCGTCCGTGACCCCGAAGCCGCCGTTGAGGCCGCCGCTGATGGCCATGCGGGTCGTGACCGTGTCTGGGGCGGAAAGGCCGTGCTCGATATAGCCGTGGCCCGTCCAGCGGTTGAGCGTGTTGCTGCCGTTGCGGGACAGGAGCAGGAAGTGGCCAGCGGCGATGGCGGCGTCGAACGTGTCGAGGTCATCGGGGGTGTAGTTGCGGAGCTGGGGGCGAATGGTGCTGTAGTTGGCGGCGGTGGCGAAGTGGACTCCGGTGCTGTTGGTGCTCGCCACCTCCAGCATCTTGACGGTGGAGACGGCGGGGATGCCGAGCTGCTCGAGCACGGCGTGCTCCAGTGCGCTGTCGAAGAGCAGGCGCCCGCTGAAGTTCGTGACATTGCCCGTCGCGTGGGAAAACGCGTTCTTCATGTCCACGTAGGGTGCGCGAGCCTGGGCTGCGAGGCCGATGTTGTAGAAGCAGCGCCGGTCGGTCCCCGCGATCAGGTTGCGGGCGGCGGCGAGCATGGCGGTCTGCGCCAGCCACTGATGTCCCGCGACCTGCAGGGTGGCGGCCTTCATGCGCGGGGCGGTGCTTGGCACGCCGTCGGCGCGGAGGCGGGCGAGTTCCTCTGTCGCCCACGCCCTCATGCCGCCGGGCGTGTCGCCGTCGAAGCCGACGGGGATGGCGTAGGCGTAGGACGTGTCGCGCGTGAGGGTGTAGGTCGCTAACTTCGGGGCCGTGTAGTAGTCGACATTGAGGAGCATCGATCTGGAGGCGGAGGACGAGCCGACGGGCTCCTCGGCGATTTTGGCGTCGTCGAGCCAGAGGACGGCGTTGGTGTCGGCGGATCCTGGGGCGTTGGTGTAGGAGAGCCACAGGCCGCGCGCGCCGAGCTCGTCGAGGTAGAGCGTCTTGTCGATTGTGCCGTGCTTGATGGTCATGGGCGTGCGGCAGAAGTTCTGGACGGCATCCGGGACGGAATGGAAATCGATGAACCCGCTGTACTGGCCGCGGAAGTACACGCCGTCGTCAGCGGGCAGGGGGACGATCGCTGTCCCGCCGATGTAGGATGAGGCGGCCGCGTTGGCATTCGTCCATTTGCCGCGCAGGGTCGCCGCGTACGTGTTCAGGCGCGAGGCCAGCGCCGATGTGTTGAAGTTGCCGATGCCCTCATACGTGAACACTGCCCCGCCGGCCGCCGCGATCACGTCCGGCTGGCTGTAGCCCATGTCCGCGGGGATGTCGCGCCCGGGCGTGCGCAGGGAGGGCTTGAAGGCGGGGTTGAGGTCGCGCGTGACGTTATCGACGGTGAGCGCCACCCAGTAATGGTCCGTGAGGATACATGGGACGCCCGCAGAGGTCACGTAAAAGGCGGAGCATCCGGCGGTGATGAGGCGCATGGCGGCGTTCGTGTAGATTTCGGCGGTCGCCTTTCCGGCAGTGTCGATGCCCAGCCAGTCGGCGGCGTTGTAAGGCGTGTTGCCGTCGTGGTCGTAGAGGGGGATGCGGAATCCGGTGACGGGGCTGTTGGTAGAGGCGAAAATGAGGTTGACGGTGGCGTCGTAACCCGAGGCGCGGAGGAGCGCGAGCAGGAGGAACGACTGGTCCGCGTCGTTTCCCTCGCGGTCGAGCAGCGTGCGCTCCGGGCCGCGCATGATGTCGGCGTAGGGGACGTAGGCGATGTGGTCGCGGACGAAGCGGTAGCACTTCTCCCAGTCGTAGTCCAGCCCGCGGGCGAGTTCCTTGACCCGCGCGAAATCGGACGGCGGGAGGGTCTCCTCGACGCCGAGGTCGATGACGTCGGCAGGGGCCCGCGTGACCTGAGCGGCTGGCACGGGACCCGGCGGCGGCGTGTTGGTGATGACGGGCTGGGGCGCAAGCGGGGGGAACTCGACGGGAGCCTCGATACTGAAACTCACGCCGTCCGGAACACCCCGGATATGCCAGCCGAACGGCTCATCCTGCGCGAGGGAAAAAGTAATAGGTAATAAGTAATAGGTGATAGGTAAAAGGTAATAGGTAATAGGTGATAAGACGCTCGGGGTTCGGAGTTTGGGGTTCGGGCGCAGTCGAATGCAATCGAATGCAATCGATGGCAGTCGGAATCGCAAACGAGAAACTAGAAACTGGAAACTAGAAACTAGAAACTCAAAACTCGAAACTCTCTTCTTCATTGCGCGTTCCTTTCCTGCTGGACGGCGGGGTTGCCGGCGGGGGTGAGGTTGCGGACGGCGGCGTCGCCGTCTGGGCCGGCGAAGGTGTGGGTGAGGCGGTCGTCGTCATCGTAGCGGTAGAGGATGGCCGCGCCAACGCCGCCGCCGGGCGGCGCGATCGGGTTGAGCCCAAGGCCGTGCTTCTGCTGGTTGGTGTTGCCGTCGCCGGTGAAGTCGATGAAATCCTCCCATGAGTCATACGGCGCGAGGCCGTGCAGCACGCGCCACCACGCGGGGATGTTCTGCGAGGGGTCCGGGATGCCGAGGCGGAAGAACCCGGCGGGGGCGGCGGGTCTGGCGCAGTCGCACACGGCGTTGGTGTAACTGACACCGGGGGCGAGCGGCGAGACCACGATGTTCGTCACGGGCGTGCAGCCGGGGTCGTGCGCGAACAGCGACGGGTCGGCGGGCGGGAGCATCGCGCGCGGCACGTCGAAGAACGCGGTGCGCACGGGGCCCGCGGGCGGCACGGCGACGGAGCGCACCCATGACCACTCCGGCGCGAGCAGGTCGTGCGTGAACCACACGTCCATGCGCGCGAGCGGGAAGTAGGCTGCGGCGTTCCACGCGGAGGCGAAGAGGTGGGCATCGGCCGCGGGCGCGAAGGCGGTGACGCGCAGGTGCGGGGCGTTGGGGTCTGCGGGCGGCAGGGGCGCGGGCCCGCCCGGCGCGAGGACGGCCAGCCGCGCCGCGTGATACGCCGGGATATCCGCCTCCGCGATGAAGAGCCACTGGGCCACGACGTGCGAAGGGCGCAGGAGCGCCTGCATCAGCGGCGTGTCGGCGTTGCCGTGGAGTTGTTCGATCCAGTCCGCGCTGTACGCCCCGACCGGCGGCACCTCCCAGAACGCATTGCTCTGGGCGTTGTAGAAGAAGGTGACGCCGCTGGCATCGTCCACGCGCAGGTTGGCGGGCCAGACGGTCACGCCGAACGCGGTGGCGGCGCTCAGGCCCTCGATGAAGGCCTGCGGGAAACCCGCGGGGTCGGCCTCCGGAAACGGCAGCACGCCCTGATAACAAGCGCAAGGCTCGCCCGCGTCCGGCGAGAGGGCCCCGGCGAACTCCGAAAGGCTCTTCTCGAGGCACAAGGCCATGTCGAAAGGGGACTGCACCTCAGCGACGGCCGCGAGCGCCGCGAGCGCGGTCAAAAATGCAAACAGGATTTTGTCTCTCATGGTTTGTTATTTTCTCATGCCACGCGCCGTTTTGTCAATCAGGAAGTAACCGCCGGTTCCGCTTTTTCAGCTTCCAATGCCGCATGATGCTGTGTTAAACTCTCCCCCCAAAAAAAGGAATCCAGAATGTTGAAGCAGTTCCCGTGTCCGGGTGAGTTTTTGTTGAGGTGGTCGGGTGATGTCTTGGAGGTGACGCTGAGGCTGGATGCGCCGCGCCGGGGGCGGGCGGCGTTCCGCACGAACGTGGGCCGGGCGCCGGTGCGGCGGCGGGAGGTGATCGCCTGCACGGAGTCGGGCGGGGCCATGCTGGCGCGGGACTGGCACGACATCCCGATGCGCGAGGCGGCGCCGGGGGTGTTCGCGGTGCGCGTGCCGCTGGTCGAGGTGGGCGTCTTCGCGGGCAAGGCGTGTTTCTTCGAGGAGGGCGCGGCGGCGCCGCTGTGGCCGGTGGGCGAGGATGTGCGCGTCAAGGTCGAGCCGGCGCACACGGCCTGCGCGAACACGGTGTATTGCGCGTTCGTGCGGCAGTTCGGCGAGGCGCCCCACGACCCGGGCAGCGACGACACGGCGGCGCATGAGCGCGCGCTGGACGGGCGCGGCTACACGGTCATCCCGCCGTCGGGGACGTTCCGCGGCCTCGTCCGCCGCCTGGACCACATCCTGTGCGGGATGCGTTTCCGCGTGGTGCAGTTGCTGCCGGTGTTCCCGGTGCCGACGGTCTTCGGGCGCATGGGGCGCTACGGCTCGGCGTTCGCGGCGCTGGATTTTTTGTCCGTCGATCCCGCGCTGGCGGAGTTCGACACGCGCGCGACGCCCATGGAGCAGTTCCGTGAGTTGGCGGACGCGGTGCATGCCCGCGCGGGGCATCTCTACCTCGACCTGCCGGCGAACCACACGGGCTGGGCGGCGACGTTGCAGACGCATCACCCGGAGTGGTACCGGCGCGGCGCGGACGGCGCGTTCGCGTCGCCGGGCGCGTGGGGCGTGACGTGGGCGGACCTCGCGGAACTGGATTACGCGGACACGCGCCTGCGGGCGTACATGGCGGATGTGTTCCTGTTCTGGTGCCGTCAGGGCGTGGACGGTTTCCGCTGCGACGCGGGCTACATGATCCCGCAGGAGACGTGGGCGTACATCGTGGCGCGTGTGCGCGAGGAGTACCCGGACACGGTGTTCCTGCTGGAGGGCCTCGGCGGGAGCGTGGCGGTGACGGAGGGGCTGCTGTCGCGGGCCAACCTCAACTGGGCGTATTCGGAACTGTTCCAGACGGAGGGGCGCGCGGCGCTGGAGGCGTACCTGCCGGGCACGGTGGCGCTGGCGGAGCGGTGCGGGCCGCTGATCCATTTCGCGGAGACGCACGACAACGCGCGGCTCGCGGCGCGGGGCGGCGAGGCCTATGCGCGGATGCGCACGGCGCTGGCGGCGCTGGTGTCGCACCAAGGCGCGTTCGGCATCGCCAACGGCGTGGAGTGGTTCGCGACGGAGAAGATCGACGTGCACGGCGCACCGCCGCTGAACTGGGGCGCGGAGAGCAATCAGGTGGCGGAGATCGCGCGGCTCAACACGCTGCTCGCGACGCACCCGGCGTTCGGCGCGGGCGTGCATCTGCGCATGATCCAGCAGGGCGACGGCGCGTATGTCGCGGTCGTGCGCGAGACGCTGACGGACAACGACCTGCTCGTGCTGGTCAACCTCGACTGCGCGTGCGGGCAGGTGGCGCGGTGGGACGGCGTGGCGTTCGCGCCCGCGGCCGTGTGGGATCTGCTGACGGGCGCGGCGCACACGCTGGACGCGCCGGAGTTCGCGCTGGCGCCGGGGCAGGCCGCGTGCCTGACGTATCATGCGGAGGATGTCACGCGCCTCGACCATGCGCTGGCGGGTGCGCCGTGCCGCGAGCCGCCGGATATCATGCGCCGCCGCCGTAGCCAGATGATCCTGCGCACCCATCTCGCGCTGGAGACGGGGGGACAGGCATTCTTGCCTGTCCATGAAACGCCGACGCATGACAGGCGGGAATGCCTGCCCGCCTTCCCGCGCCGCACGGCGTGGCAATGGCCCGAGGACACGCGCCGCGACGTGATGGTGCCGGACGGCAACGTGCTGTTCGCGCGCGCCCCGCACCCGTTCGACGCGACCGTGAAGGCCGCCGACGGCCGGACGCTCTGCGCCGAGTCCGCCGTGCTGTTCGACGACGGCCAATGGGGCGTGCTGCTGCCCGTCGCGCCGTGTGGCGGCGACGTTGCGGAGCGGCGCACGCTCGAGACCACCGTGTACGCGCCGAACGCCCGCCGCGACCGCTCGGCCCTGCTCATCCTGCCGCCGGGCGGCGCGGTGCGCATCGTCACGCGCCTCACGGGCGAGCAGGTGCGGGCGGGCGGCGGCACCCACGTCGTGCTCTCCAACGGCGCGGGCGCGATGGCGCACACGCGCGTGGCGTGGGGCGAGATCCGCAGCCAGTACGACTGCCTCCTCGCCGTGAACCCGCACCCGCGCGTGCCGGCCGACAAGATGATTTTCTGGACCCGCTGCCGCGCGTGGCTCAACTACTGCGGCTACTCGCAGGAGATTAACGCCACCTGCCTCACGCAGTTCGACGCCGACCCCGCCGGGCGCACCGCGCAGTGGCGCTTCGCCGTGCCGTGCGGCATGGGGCAGTGGGCGCCGATCGTGTTCCGCCTGGAGATGGCCGAGGGCGCCAACCGCGTACGCTTCATTGTCCGCCGCGACGACGCGCCGCCCGCGCTCGACGCGCGCGAGCCCGTCACCGTCATCCTGCGCCCCGACATCGAATGGCGCAGTTTCCACTGCACCACGAACGCCGCCGACGGCCCCGGACGCGCATGGCCCGCAGCGACCGCGCTCACCCCGCGCGGCTTCGCCTTCACCCCCGCCGACGGCGAGACGCTCGCCATCGAGACCGCCTACGGAACCTACCGCCAGCAGCCCGAATGGACACACGGCATCCCGCACCCCGAAGAGCAGCAGCGCGGCCTCGACCCCTCCGGCGACCTCTACAGCCCCGGCTGGTTCGAGATACCCCTCGCGGGCGGCCAAGAGACCGCGCTCACGGCGAGCCGGGAGGAGACAATCGACGGCGATCGACTGCACTCGACTGCAACCGACCGCAACCGCGAAAACGCACTCCACCCTCCACCCTCCACCCTCCACACGCTCGCCCGCGCCCTCTCCCTCTACATCGTCCGCCGCGACAGCCTCCACACCGTCATCGCGGGCTACCCGTGGTTCCTCGACTGGGGGCGCGACACGCTCATCGCCCTGCGCGGCATCATCGCCAGCGGGCGGCACGACACCGCGCTCGGCATCCTGCGCGAGTTCGGGCGCTTCGAGGACCGCGGCACCCTCCCCAACATGATCCGCGGCGAGGACAGCGCCAACCGCGACACCTCCGACGCCCCCCTCTGGCTCTGCGTCGCCGCCGCCGACCTCATCGCGCTCGGCGACGACACCGTCCTCGACGCCCCCTGCGGCGGCCGCACCCTCCGCGACGTCATCACCTCCATCCTCACCCACTACCGCGACGGCACCCCCAACGGCATCCGCATGGACCCCGCCAGCGCCCTCATCCACAGCCCCGCGCACTACACATGGATGGACACCAACCACCCCGCCGCCACCCCCCGCCAAGGCTACCCCGTCGAGATACAGGCCCTGTGGGTCGCGTCCCTCCGCCTCGCCGCGCGGGCGATCGATGCCTCATGGAACGCCCTCGCCGAACAGGCCGCCGACTCCCTCGCCCGCCTCTTCGCCACCCCCGAAGGCTGGCTCGCCGACTGCCTCCGCGCCGCGCCCGGCACCCCCGCCAGAGACGCGCAGCAAGAGGACGCGCTCCGCCCCAACCAATTGCTCGCCGTCACCCTCGGCGCACTCCGCGACCGCGAGACCTGCAAGGCCATCGTCCGCGCGTGCGAATGCCTGCTCGTGCCGGGCGCGATCCGCAGCCTCGCCGACCGCCCCGTCAAGGCCGGCATCCCCGTCGTGCGCGACGGCGTGCTGCTCAACGACCCCCACCGCCCCTACTGCGGCCGCTACCTCGGCGACGAGGACACTCGCCGCAAACCCGCCTACCACAACGGCACCGCCTGGACATGGCAATTCCCCCTCTACGCCGAAGCCCTCGTGAACGTTTACGGCGCGGAAGCGAAGCCTGCGGCCCTCTCCCTGCTCGGCTCATCCGCCGAACTCATCAACCGCGGCTGCCTCTGCCACACCCCCGAGATCTGCGACGGCGACGCCCCCCACGCCCCGCGCGGCTGCGGCGCCCAAGCATGGGGCATCTCCGAACTCCTCCGCGTCTGGAAACTGCTCGACGCGATGTGAGGGGAAAGGGGACGAAGGGGACACAGGGGACACAGGGGGAAACCACCTTCGTCCCCTGACTCCCACCCGTCCCCTTCATGTAGTCATTTAGCCACCTCAACAGAGCTTGACTTTGGCACAGAACCTGCTATTCTACGCGGAAAACGGTGAGGAGCGCGAAGGCGCGGAGAGGGTTTGAGATGCAAGAGATTGACTGGTGTTCGCTGGGGTTCAAGTACATGGATACGGCTTGCCATATCCGTTATGTGTGGCGGGACGGCGCGTGGGACGCGGGGACGCTCGTGGAGGAGCCGTACCTGAATCTCCACATCGCGGCGTCGTGCGTGCATTACGGACAGGCGGCGTTCGAGGGCCTGAAGGCGTTCCGCTGCAAGGACGGGAGGATCCGCGTCTTCCGGCCGCAGGAGAACGCGCGGCGCATGATGGACACGGCGCGGCGCACGTGCATGGCGGAGTTCCCCGAGGCGCTGTTCATGGAGGCGGTGCGGCGCGTCATCCGCGCGAACGAGGCGTATGTGCCGCCCTACGGCACGGGCGGCGCGCTGTACATCCGCCCGCTGCTCATCGGCACGGGCGCGCAGATCGGCGTGGCGCCTGCGAACGAGTACACGTTCATCGTGCTGGTGATCCCCGTCGGGCCGTACTACAAGGGCGGCCTCCAGCCGGTGAAGGCGTTCGTCTTTGACGAGTATGACCGCGCCGCGCCGCTGGGCGTGGGCCATGTGAAGGTTGCGGGCAACTACGCCGCGAGCCTCTACGCGCACGAGCGCGCGAAGCAAGCGGGGTACCCCGTCGAACTCTACCTCGACGCGAAGGAACACCGCTTCGTCGAAGAGTTCGCCACGTCTAACTTCATCGGCATCACTGCGGACGGCCGTTATGTGACGCCCGAGTCGCCGTCCATCCTGCCGAGCGTGACGAACCGCACACTGATGCAGATCGCGCGGGACATGGGCATGCCCGTGGAGGTGCGCCCCGTGCCGTTTGAGGAGGTCGCGTCGTTCGCGGAGGTCGGCGCGTGCGGGACGGCGGTGGTAGTGACGCCCGTGTGCGAGATACGGCGCGGCGGCACGGTCATCCGCATCGGCTCGGAGACGGGCTGCGGACCCGTGCTGCAGAAACTCTACGAGACCGTCCAAGGCATCCAGTACGCTGAGCTGCCGGACGCGCACGGCTGGTGCGTCGAGGCGTTATAATAATTAGGAATTAGAAATTAGGAATTAGGAATTGCCGGGAACGCAAGGCTTCCGCCTTGCAATAAGAAATTAGGAATGAGAAATGAAGGCCATGAGCGCGAATTCTTTTTTTGACAGGATGAACAGGATTTCCCCTTCGGGGCGCATATGTTTTTTTAACCACAATGGACACAATGGTTTTCACGATAGACACAATGGCAATGTATTGAAAATAGTGTCCATTGTGAATTCTATTGTGCCTATTGTGGTTAAATCAAAACAGACGGGTGTTTTTTTTTTACAGGATTCCTAATTCCTAATTTCTAATTCCTAATTCCTAATTCCCCCTATGCCCTCTCCTTCCATAAGCATGGTGCAACAGCAGCGGCAGGTGCAGACGATGGTGCCGCAGTTGCGCCAGTCGCTCGAGATGCTGCAGATGCCGGTGCTGGCGCTGCGGCAGGCGATCTTGAAGGAGATGTCCGTCAACCCCGCGATTGAGGATGTGGTCTCGCCGAACGAGGTCGTGGCGTCCAGCATCGAGCCGGAGCCCGCCGGGCCCGCCGCCGCGGACGGGGAACTTGACTTCAGCCCGGACGTTGACGCGCTCCTGCGGCAGGACGACGAGTGGCGCGACTACTTCCTGCAGGGCATGGAGAACGCCCCGGCCGCGGAGGACGACGAGGAGAAGCGCCAGCACTTCTACGACTCCATCCGCCAGCCCGTCTCCTTGCAGGAGCACCTGCTGGAGCAAGTCCCCCTGACCGCGCTGTCCGCCGAGGACCGCGAGATTGCCGTGCTGCTCATCGGCAACATCAACGACGACGGCTATTTCACCGGCAGCCTCCCCGACCTGATGATGGTCACCGGCAAAAGCAAGGACGAGCTCATCGCGCTCCTGAACGTCGTGCAGACGTTCGACCCGCCCGGCGTCGGCGCGCGCGACCTGCGCGAATGCCTCCTGCTCCAGCTCAGCGAGATCGAGGATTCGCCGTGGGAGGACGAGGCGCGCGCGCTGATCGACAAGCACCTCGAGCGCCTCGCCGCGCACGACGAGAAATTCCTCTGCAAGGCGCTCGCGCTCACCCCCGACGAGCTCCAGCGGCTGGTCGCGTTCATCCGCACGTTCAACCCGCGCCCCGGCCGCGCGTTCGAGCGCAGCGAGGTCGAGTACGTCGAGCCGGAGGTCATCGTGGTCAAAGAGAAAGGCCGCTACGTCGCCAAGGTGGACGGCGGCCTGCTGCCGCACATCCACATCAGCAAGCACTACCGCAAACTCCTCGAAGACCCCGCCGTGCCGGCCGAGACGAAATCCTACATCCGCGAGCGCATCCGCGCCGGGGCCTTCCTGATCAGGAGCATCGAGCAGCGCCAGGAGACCATCCGCCAGATCGCGCAGACGATCGTCGATGCGCAGACCGCCTTCATCACCGACGGCATCCGCGCCCTGCGCCCCATGACCATGACCGAGGTCGCCGAGAAGGTCAGCAAGCACGAGACCACCGTCAGCCGCACCGTCTCCAACAAATACATGCGCACGCCGCGCGGCGTGTTCGAGATGAAATACTTCTTCACCTCCGGGCTGAAGACCGCCAGCGGCGACAGCGTCTCCAACAAATCCATCCAAGACCAGATCGCCCAGATGATTGAGCAGGAAGACCCAGCCGACCCGCTCTCCGACAACGCGATCCAGCACGCCTTCGCCGAACGCGGCGTCACGATTGCCCGCCGCACCGTCGCCAAATACCGCAGCGTCCGCAAAATCCCGCCCGCGCACGAGCGCCGTCGCGGGTGAGGCATAATGCATAATTCATAATGCATAATTCATAATGTCCTCTGCATTATGCATTATGAATTAACCACCACCCCGTCAGCCTGCGGCTGCCACCCCTCCAGAGGAGGGGAATTTCTGCGCAGAATCCCCCTCAAAAGGAGGGGTGGCAGCCGTAGGCTGACGGGGTGGTTCCTTCCTCTCCCGGGGTGGTTCCACTGGACGGGTCAATGTGTAACAATGCCAAGGGAAAACATTGCAGACGCAACCGTTTACCACACGATCTCCTGCGCGCTAAAGACCGGACCGTCGCGGCAGACGCGGGCGAGGCGGGTTGTGCCGTCGGGGTTGCGGATCGTTTGCACGCACGCGAGGCACGCGCCGACGCCGCAGACCATGTGCTTGTCGAGCGAGAGCCAGCCGTGTGCCTTGGCGGCGATGGCGCGTTGCCCGACGGCCTTCAGCAGGCCGTCGGGGCCGCAGGCGTAAATTTCCGCGCGCTGGCCTTCCGCTTTGAGGCGCGCGATCTCGCGGTCGAGGGGGAACGTGACAAGCCCGGCCTCGCCTTGCGAGCCGTCTTCGGTCGTGACGTGGGTGACCCAGCCGAGATCCTCGAGCACGTCGCCGGCGAGGATGTCGTCCGCGCTGCGGCCGCCGATGAAGGCGTGGCCTTTGCAGGGCAGGCGCGCGGCGAGGAAGCAGAGCGGCGCGACGCCGTACCCGCCGGCCACGAGGAGCGGCACGCCTTGGGGCGCGAGGGGGAAGCCGTTGCCGAGCGGGCCGAGGACGGTGACGGTGTCGCCCGCGCTGAGCGCGTTCATCTTCTCCGTGCCGCGGCCGACGGTCTTGTAGAGGATGTGCAGGTGGCCGTCGCGCGCGCCGAAGATGCTGAACGGGCGGCGCAGGGCGGAGGGCTCGAGCGAGGGGATGCGGAGGTGGACGAACTGGCCGGGGGCGGCGCGGTCGGCGATCTCGGGCGCGTCGAGGGCGAGGGTCCAGTACCCGGCTTTGAGCGGGGCGTTGCGAAGGATGCGGCAGGGGAGGTCTTTCATAAGGAGGAAGTAATAAGTAGGGGTGGCTCACGAGCCACCCGCTCACTGCGGGGGGTCGGTGGCGGGGGCGGCGGGGGGGGCGAGGAGGTTCTGGGCGTCGATGTAGTCGATGCGCGAGCGCACGCGCTTCATCTCGGCCTGCACGAGCGCGGCGGCCTCCATCTGCTTGTCAACCATCAGTTTCTTCTGGAGCTCGAGCAGGTCTTTGGCGTATTTCTCGGTGGTGGAGACGATCTGCTCGGCCTTGTTGCGGCGCATGTCGTTCTTCATCTGGTAGTATTTGCGCTGGAGGGTGGCGAGGGCCAGGGGCTGCGTGATGAAGTGCCGGGGCTGCAAGGTGCGGTCGGCGTCGAAGCGCACCATCTCTTCGCGGACGCTCTCCCAGCCGAAGTAGTCGAGCTCGCGCTGGAAGGTGTCCATGAGGTCGGTCAGCTCGGCGGTGTATTTCTCGGGCCATTGGGTGACGTTCTGGTTGGCGGCGAGCTCGGCCTCGGCAAGCTCGCGCTCGAAGGCCTCGCGCAGGCCGGCGAGCTCTTTGACGCTGTCCTCGTTGGTCGAGGTGGAGCCGATGGCGGAGACGTTCTCGCTGTCCGCCAGCACGGCCTCGGCCGCAAGGTAGTGGGGGAGGCTGCGCACGCGGCTGATCTCGGCGTTGACGGCGGTGGCGAGGTCCATCTTGCCGTCCTGCATGTAGGAGGCGCGGGTCTTGGTCAGGTCGTTGATGTAGTTTTTGCTGAGGGTGAGCAGGGCGCGGCTGTGGGCGAGCTTGATGCTGGCGAGCGTCTGGCGGTACTTGCTTTTCAGGCGCGTGAGGTCGGAGAGCGTGTCGTCGTCGTCGATCATCTCGCCGATTTCCTGCGTGTCGATGAAGCGTTTGCGTTCGGCGCTTGCGTTTTCCCAGCCGGAGTAGTCCGCGAGGGTGCGGCGGCGCTCGATGAGATCGTCGAGCTCGCGGAGGTACTCCTTGGGCCAGAGGGCCAGGTCGGTTTTCTGGGTCGCCTCGTAGTCCTCCACGTGCCGGGTGTATTCCTGCCGTTTCTGCTCCAGCTCGTCGGACGCCTGGTCCGCGCCCGTGGGGGCGAGCGCCGAGGAGGCGTCGTCGCGCGGCTTCAGGCATCCGGCGAGCGTGGCGTCGGCGGGCAGCCAGCGGTTGGCGTAGGGGCGGAGCAGGGGGGCGAGGGGGCTTTGGTCGTAAAGCCAGGCGCCGGGGCGGTAGAGGCGGGAGGGGACGCGGCTGGACGTGCCTTGCAGGCGGTACGCGGCATACGGGAGCGTGCCGAGGTACATCAGCGCGATGATGAGCGCGATGGCCGCGGCGCCCAGGCATTGGCTGCAGGTCTGGTGCAGGCGGATGCGCTTGCGGATCTGCCGGCACTCGGGGTTGTTGGGCGCGACGGTGGCGAGCAGCTCGTCGCAGATGCGCGAGGCGGTCTGCCAGTCGCGGTGCCGCAGGGCCTGGTCGGCGCGCTGGAGGTCGCGCTTCAGGATCATCTCGGGCAGCTGCTGCGCCTCGTGCGCGAAGGCGTGCTGGTCCTCCGAGAGCTCGCGGTGCTGCTTGATGAACAGCGCGGCGCGCTCGTAGTTCTCGGCCCGGATCTCCATGGGGATCTGGTCTTTGAGCTGCGTGCGCCGCTGGATGCTCTTCTCCGCCTCCGCGCGCAGGTCGGCGATCTCGTTGATGAGCTTGCGCCCCTCGGGCCCTGCCGGCTCGAAGCCGTGTATGCGCCCCGCGAAGAGGTTCACGCTTGTGAAGCGGCGCTGGGCCGTGACCTCGCGCATTTTCTTCAGGACGGCCAGCACCATCTCGTAGGCGCGCGCGTCGGCCCCGCAGCTGCCGCAGTATTGGACGCCCACGAACGTGTCCGAGCCGCACTCGGGGCAGATCTCCGAACCGTCCCAGCCGCACTCGGCGCAGTATTTGAGCGAGAGCGGGTTGACCGCGTCGCACCACTTGCAGCGCCACGTGGTCTTGACCGTGGGCAGCTCGATGCGCGTCTTGCTCTGGATGTTGCCGAGCTCATCCGCGAACGCCTGCGCGGAGGGCCAGCGCTGCTCCTTGTCGGTCGCGAGCGCCTTGACGACGGCCTCGCGCAGCGGCACGGGCAGGTCCTGCTCGCGGAAGTAGCGCGGGTTCTGCCCCGTCAGCACGAAGTAGAGCAACGCGCCCAGGCCATAGACATCCGCGCGCTCGTCGGAGAGGCTGGCGTCGGACTCCTGCTCCGGCGCGCCGTAGCCGAGCGAGAGCAGCTTCTCGCCCGGCACGGTCAGCTTGGACTCCTCCTTGTGCATCAGCCGCGCCAGCCCGAAGTCAACGATTTTCGGCTCGTTGGTTTTGTCGAGCAGGATGTTGCTGGGCTTCAGGTCGCGGTGGATGACGCCGCAGCTGTGCGCGTAGGCCACAGACCGCGCGATTTTCACGACGAGCGCCACCGCGTCATCCGCCGTGTACTGCCCGTGCCGCGCCACGTACTGGTCGAGCGTGAGCGGGTGGTTGGGCTGCACCAGCCCGCCGTCCTGCCGCTCCTTCTGGATCTCGGGGTCGTCCGGCCCGGCGATGTACTCCATCACCATGTAGGGGCCGTCCTCATCCTCGCCGAGCGCGTAGATGTGGATGATGTGCACATGGCTGAGCGCGGCCACGGCCCGCGCCTCGTGCAGGAAGCGCTGCCGCAGGGCCGGGCTGGACTGCGCCTGCGTGTTCAGCCGCTTGATGGCCACGAACCGCCCGAGGTGGCGGTCGCGCGCGAGATAGACCACGCCCATGCCGCCGTCGCCGATTTTGCTGTAGATGGTGTACTGCTCGAACAGGCGCTCATTGCGCGGCAAGTCCAGCGCGTCCGGGTCGGCCAAGGCGGCTTTCCCCTCGGGCGCGCGGGCGATCCGCTCCGTCGGCGGCACGTGTATCCGTACTGTAGGGTCGTTCTGCACATCGGTTCTCGCTTACAAGGTCAACGTCACGCCGTTAATATAGCACAAACGGCCGCGCCGCGTGTACCAAATTGTGAAGGGTGGGACACTTTTTTTTTTTTGGGGGGGGGGGGGGGGGGGGGGGGGGGGGGGGCGGGGGGGGGGGGGGGCGGGGGTCCCCCCCCGCCCCCCCCCCCCAATTCGGCGGGGGGGAGGCC
>Ga0082212_10004601_pt1 | contig 19049 bp, 17 predicted proteins | sample TergutNt197P3_FD_71548 | JGI IMG/M metagenome (GOLD analysis project Ga0082212, IMG submission 71548) | Neocapritermes taracua P3 segment gut microbial communities from Petit-Saut dam, French Guiana - Nt197 P3 | ecosystem: Host-associated > Arthropoda: Insects > Digestive system > Gut ... | reverse complement strand
AAAGACTTTGAAATAAATAAACTACCTGAAAATATATAAAAAGACATAAAAATCAAATAAAGGAATAACAGCAAGGGGACAGCTAATTTCTATAATACTAATTTAAAATAAAAAGATTATGAGCTTATTAGCAACACGAATGCAAAAACTGAGGCTGTTAAATCCTACTTTTGACAGCAACATGACGCGCCCTTGCGAATATGGAGCATTGGACTTCTTTGTGAGCCAATCCGATAGCGGTCGTTCTTTCGTTAATCCTGCATTAGCAGAGGCAGCAATGAACAGCATCGGGCGTACACTTGAGATGCCTGTAATTGACTACGATGCAGGCGTGACAGTAAGTAATGTGAGGACTTGTACAATTGCCGACCAAGATAACGTTTCAGCGTTATATACGGTTGTTTTTTCAACATTTGGAGTTGGCTTTACGATGGTGCCGTCCTTGCACATGAACAACGACATCAGCTACGACCACGACTTTAATCGTAAGATGGAGAAAGTCATCAGGGCGTTGGCAGATGCGTTAGACGTTGCGGCAGTTGCCACATTGGCAGCTAACCGCACACAAGTTTTCAAAGATGTTTTAGACTACCCCGTTGCAGGAGACACAATCAATGCAGACGAAAACAGTCGCTTTGACATTTTGGGCGATATTGACCCGATTATGCGAGCCAACTGTTATCCGGGACAATTACACATTGTCGGAAATGCAGGAATTGACAGCCTAATTAGGAAACTTGGACAACTTGGAAACCAAAATGCGATCAACAAAGTTTTGGAATATGCAGGCAAAACGCTTCATTACACAAATAATGTATTGAACGAGACAGGCAAATATGCAACAGGTTACGCTGTTGAGGACGGCAATGTGGGATATTTGACACGTTCAGGGCGTGAGTATCTGCGCAGATTAAGAATCGACACACACGAATTTGATATTGTTCGTATGCCTTTGATCAACTTACCTGTTGATACGCATTATTACCGCTCGTTAGGCGACCAATCGGCAGTAGCAGGGGAAAGTTCAGCCGATATGATTTGCAACGAAAAGGAATATTTCGGTATGGAGTTAGATATTGCCTTTATGGTGAAATATAACAGCGATCCAACAACTATCGCACAGCCGATCATTAAGTTCGACATTGAGAGCTTGGGAACTCCGCGCTCGGCAGGTATTCCTGTATTCAATACGAATTGATAAACCTTTTTTTCTGTTTGATTCATTTTTGTTTTTGTTTGGGGGGATTGGGGTGTCCTCAATCCCCTTTTTTAATGAAAAATTATGCTTCGTTTAAAAGAAATACAAAATAAGCTGCTTCATTTGGTTGGATGGGAACAGGCGTATAATCCTGACGAATCAATCAATCCGTTATTGACGAAAAGCGAAAGCGGATTATATTTTCAAAATCAGCACGCGCTGCTGACATTGAAAAATATACGCAATACGATGCCTGAAGATTTTGAGCACGATTTTCCTGCATGGAATATGATACCAACCTATCCTGCTGACAGCAAAGTAACACACAACGGGAAAGCGTGGATTGCTATACGTGAAAATCGCAACGAAGAGCCAAAAGAAGCAGATTTTAACGACGACTTTAACGACGATTTCAGCATTTCGGCGTGGCGTGAATATCATTTACTTACCGACTATTTGACAAGGGAAACAAAAGCAGGTATTTCCACGATGATACAGTCATTCATTAACAAAAAGACATTGAACAACGAAACTCGCAACCTGATGGAGGCGAGAGCGTTGTTTGATGGTGCAGGCAGGTTGGCGGAGGTAATCAAAAATAATGGGAAAATTTGCGGTTTTGAAATCACTCCTGTACGAAGCAATGGAATAACAACCAAAATAGCACGCATAGGATTGCAAACGACAGGCGGATCAGGTATTGTGAAAGTATATGTATTTCACAGTAATTTCGTCTATCCTGTACGAACGATTGAATTAGACGTTAAAGGGATTAACGGCTATCAGTGGTTTAGCATAGAGGACTTGTTTCTTCCGTACATTGACAATGACAAGAACGCAGGAGGCAGTTGGTTTATTTGCTACAATCAAGATGATTTGCCTTTCGGCATGGAAGCAATCGACATCGGGCGTGATTGGAGTAAAGCGCCGTGTAATACGTGCAATAAAGGAGAGGCACAGCGATGGGAAACAATGACTAATTACATTGAAGTGCATCCATTCAGAATAGCAACGCCGACAGATTTCTCAATAAATCCCGGAATGTGGGATATTTACGAAAACATATACACGAATCAAAACTATGGGATGAATATTGAGTACTCAATCGGATGCGACCTTACGGACTTCATCATTGAGCAACGGCACATGTTTGCGGACGTGTTGGCAAAGCAAGTGGCGTATAATATTTTGCGTAAAATGACCATGAATCCTGAGGTCCGCGTTAATAGACACCAATTAAACGTGAGTCGAATGGATATTTTGTACGAATTGGACGGAAATACATTGGGACACCACAGAGGTGGGTTGGGCAATGAATTAGAAAAGGCATACAAGGCGCTGTCAATAGACACAAAAGGACTCGACCGCATTTGCCTCGGATGCAATAACGGAGGAGTTAGATATACAACCGTATAATGCGACAAATAGTCCAATATATTTTTTATAAACCCCGCAATTTTTAAGACAAAATAATAAAAAAGCGAAATAAAGAACAAAAATGGCAAGCGGAGTACTTCTTGAATTGAAAGAAAGATTAAAAGATTATGCAGATAGCATAAATCAGCAAATCAGGAAAATCGTAATTGATAATGATTATATATTGATTGACATGAATGCAACCTCGCAGCTAAGAGATAGAGGGATTACAGCAACAGGAATTTCAATATGGGATTATGCGCCATACGCCCCGACTACAATTGCAATCAAAAAGATGAAAGGACAGCCGCATGACCGTGTCACATTGCAAGATACAGGAGAATTTCACGCCTCATTTTATGTGGATGCGAGAGAGGATGAATTTGAATTGAAAGCGAACGATTGGAAATCTGACTATTTAGAGAGGTCTTACGGTAAAGATATTTTCGGACTTACAGATGAAAATATCAGCGAGTTTTCAAAAGATTATGTTTTGCCTGAATTACTTAACAATCTAAAAAACATTGCAAATGTCAATTGATATTCCAATAGTAGCAAATCCAACCCTAATCGACCGCGTTTTGGCAGAAATCCAAACAGGGTTGAAAGATAATCTTGCATGGCTTGATTACGCTTTCGGACGTGCGCAGCGTATCACAAAGAAAATCAATACGGAAGTAGCAAGCCGCACATTCATTTTCCCTGCTTGCTATAAAGGGGAAAACGGATATGAAGACGTTTCACCTGACAGCAATTTAGGTAATTTTTCATTCTTTCAGATACTTGAACCGCAACTTTTGGAAGAAGTGCAAAATCAGTTAGGAGGCATCAAAGTTCCGTTTGCATTGATATTTTGGTTTGACTTGCGAAAAGTATATCCGACATCACACAACGAAAGGAATACAGAGGCCGTTAAGGCTGAAATTTTGAGGGCGTTACATCTCAAAATAAAACCCACATCAGGAACATTCAGATTAAACAAAATATTTGAACGCGCCGAAAACATTTATAAAGAATATCCGGGCGTTATGGAGATAGAAAATCAATTTCTAATGCACCCATACGCAGGATTCCGTTTTGAAGGAATTTTAAAAATTAACGAACCATGTTAGATTTAATGATTTACGCAATTGTTTCCGCACTTGCATCAGCATTTATACTGTGTTTTTTGTACAAAACAAAAGTAATTGAGCAGATGCAGATGTACGGTGGGCGGATTATTTCAGAGCTTGCTCATTGCGAGTTTTGCCTGTCATTTTGGGCAAATGTTTTTGTTACTATCATGCTGATAATTGTATCATGGAACATAGGAATGATATTTATTCCGCTGTTTTCAACACCGATAACACGATTTTTGATAAAATGAGAACAGTAAAATTGAACGGTAAAAAAGTTGAGTTATTCGATAATATCGAAGACCTGCCTATCACGCGCTTTCACAAGTATAATAAATATTTGTTGGTAGATGTGGGCGTTGGTGCTGATTTGGGAAGCGTGGATAATCATATCGAACGAGCGATGCGATTTATGAAAACGAATCAAAACGATGCGCTGAAAGAATTGGAATGTTTGCGACAATGTATGTACCTGATTAATTCCGAAGTTTCGCCAAAGCATTATGCTTTTGCTGCACTTGTGAAAAGCATTGACGGCGTTGAGCAAACAGACCTTTCAGAAAACGGAATCAAACAGATACTCGAAGCACTTGGAAGCATCACAGTAAAAGAAACCGACACCATTTTGGAATCGGTCAAAAAAAAAATAGACGATGAATTGACGTTGTACTTCCCGTCACTTTTTGAAGATGCTAACATAAAAGAGTTTTACGACGATATGAAGCACAGAGCAATGTGCATTTTAGACCAAATTATAGAACAAAAGGACAATAGAAATGAGATTGAAAGAATAACGGAAAGGCTGATACTTTATACGAAGCCAAAAATATTTTGGGGAAAGGAAAGTGTAGAAATTGCCTACGACAAAGATTTTGAAAATCTGTGCCTGTGGCTATCACAGCACTTGAATACAAACCCAAAGAATTTTACGGTATTGCAGTATTATAACGCCTTTGTATTCCTGAAAGAACAAAACAAGAAAGCAAATCAAACGAAACGCAAATAATGAAAAAGAAAGAATTTAAAATACCTATTTACAATTATGATGTAACTTTTGTTGAAATCGAATCAAAAAACGATGAAAATGAGGCAAAATTATTATTTGAAAATTTTCAATTAGAAAAAGAAGATGTTGAACATGAAATGAATTTAATAAATAAAGAATCAGAAGATGGTGGAAGTACATATTATTCGTTAGGCAAAAAACAATTTCTGATATTGATACACAAAATTACTTCAGAAATAGAACGAAGAAATATCATAAATCACGAAAAAAGGCATGTAGAAGATAGGTTGCTTCGTCATTGCAATATTAATGATATAGAATCAGCAGGTTATTTATCCGGATTTTTATCAGAATATTTATATTAAAACAAACTAATAAAATGGCAGACAATAACCCGATTAAATACAGCGACTTAATCCAAGAAGACGACAGCATTAAAAAACTTGTCGATCAACTTGAGCAAGCTAATTCCAAAATAGCAGACTTAGAAGAAAAGATTAAGGAGCTGACAGATACCGCAAAAAAAATGAAATCAGGTTTTGCGGATGTTAGCGGCGCGACAAAAGAGGGCAGAGAAGCAACGGAGAAAATGGCAGGCGCTGTTGAGGACTTGGGAAAGTCATTTGAAGAATTGCGAGATGAGTATATCAAGACAAGAGCAGAACAGAATAGCCAAAATAAAATGTTGCGAGAAATGATCAAGGTAAAGGAGTTGGAGATAAAGATGACGGAAAGCGCAGCCGGCTCATATGATCAACTAAGCGCGATGTATTCAGTAATGAAACTCCGATTAAACGAAATGTCAGAAGCGGAACGAAAGAACACCGAAGCAGGCAGAGAGTTAGAAGCATCGGCAAAAGCAATTTACGAAGAAATGAACCGCCTGCAAGAGGCAACGGGTAAATATTCTTTGAATGTTGGAAAATACGAAAAATCAATCATTTCAGCACTTTCGCCAACAAACAAATTCGGAAATACTATCATATTTATTTCAAAAGCCGCAAAATCAGCAGGCGGAGTTATGCAGGCAGTAGGTGCGCAAATCAAAGCATTTACAGCCGCCATGATGGCAAATCCGATTATCGCAATCGCAACAGCTATTCTTGTTGCATTGATGCTTGTCAAAAAAGGAATAGACACATTTAAAAGAGGCATTGATTCATCGGCAGAAGCAACGGCAAACTTTCAGAAGCTAATCGCGCCGTTAAAAATGGTTATGAATGCTTTGGGTGTTGTATTGCAACAAGTTGTAAACTTCACGCTCAAACTTGCAGGCGCATTTATGGACGTTGCAATGTCAATTTCAAAAATGCTTGAAAAATTACCATTTGTTGGAAAGACATTTAAAATAGCAAACGAACAAACAGAACGATATATTGAACTTGCAAAAATGCGCCGTCAATTGGAGCAAGACGAAAATAAGGCATTGCTGAAAAACGCGCAATTATCTGCTCACGTTGCAGATTTGCGCGAAAAAGCGGCAGACAAGGAAAATTACACAGCACAGGAAAGGCTTGCATTCCTCAAAGAAGCAGGAGACGCCGAACTTGAAATAATGCAAAATACGATTGAGTTGGCCGATTTGAGATTAAAGATTTTCAAAGAAGAAAATAAATACGGAGAAATGTCTGTCGCACAGGAGCGCGAACTTGCTGAATTGGAGGTAGCGCGTATCAAAGCATTAGAAGACTTTAAAAATGCACAGCGCACAATTACACGTGCACAGCAAAGCGCAATCAAAGAAATCAAATCAGACGAAAAGGCCGCACACGACGAGCGTATGCGACAAGCAAAAGAATATCAGGCGATGCTGAAAGAACAGCAAGACAAACTAAGAGAGGCCATACGCCAAAATCAGGACATAACAACTTCGCTGCTAAAAGATGGATTAGAAAAACAAAGAATAATCATAAATCAGTCATACGACCGTCAAATTGAAGACCTGAAAAGACGGTTGGCAGAGGAACAAAATTTAACTATTGAAGCACGCGAAACGATTAACGACACAATCGTTAAGTTGGAACAAAGGCGTATTCAGGAAATTGAAAAAGCAAATGAAGACTATGCAATGGCATTGATTGACAAAGAAATTGAGGCTTTGCAAAGCATACAGAAAGGCATTGAATTACGTTTGGCAGTCGTCAGAAAAGGAAGTCAGGAAGAAATGGACATACGCCTCGAGGCATTGGAAAATCAGCGACAAATCGAAATAGAGCAAAACAAACGTATTGCCACTGAATTAAGACAAGACGAGGCAGCCATCAATGCTAAGTATAATGACATGATTCTAAGAGAGCGCGATTCATTAATGAAGCAACAAGCGCAATTGTCATTAGATATTCAACAGGATTATTTGCAATCGGAATTTGACTTACTGCGTAAAACAGAGGGCGAAAAAACGCGCTTTCGTTTGAAAGCAGAACAGGAACGGTTGCAACAACTTTTAGACTTAAACGAAAAGTCAGCGCAAAAGTTATCCGATATAGAAGTCAAAACGATTCAAAACACAATAGCACGAATCCAAAAAGACATTGACAAGTCAGCAAAAGACGAACGGACGAAAGATATTTATTCGTTATTCGGATTGAAATTAGACGACGAAGCAAAGGCAGCTATTGCAGAAAGCACACAATTTGCCCTATCACAATTATACTTGATACTTGATGAAAAAATTAAATCAGCTGAAGAAGCAGTACGGGCGGCTGACAAAGAAGTGGCGGCAGCTGAACGAAAACTTGATTATGAGTTGCAAGCCAGAGCACAGGGATACGCTTCGAGCGTTGAAGCGGCTCAAAAAGAATTGGACTTGGCAAAACGAACGCAGAACAAAGCGAATGCAGATCGCGAAAAAGCTGTCAAAGCGCAACAACGATTAGATGCAGCACAACAAGCATCAAGCCTTATAACGGCAATAGCTGATATATGGAAGGGAGCAATGTCAATGGGAAATCCAATTGTAGGCGCAATTATAGGCGTAGCAACCACAGCATTAATGCTTGGCGCATTTGCAGCATCAAAAATAAAAGCAGCACAAGCAACCAAAGAACAAACTTTCGGTGAAGGAGGCGTTGAATTGTTACAAGGCGGAAGTCACGCAAGCGGAAACGACATTGATTTAGGCATGAAAAAAGACGGCACTCGAAGACGCGCAGAGGGAGGGGAATATTTTGCAGTTATCAACAAACGCCAAAGCGCAAAATATCGTGAATTAATACCTGATGTCGTGAAAGCATTGAATAACGGAACATTTGAAAGTAAATATCTGAAAGCATACGACACAGGAAATTTCTCAATTATGATGAACGGCGAAAGTCCTGATTTGAGAGCGTTAAGTAACGATGTTTCTGCAATTAGAAATCAAAACGAGCGCAGATATGTACATAATCCTGATGGGTCAATCACTATGTTTTACAAAAATTTGACAAGGAGGATAACAGCATGATGAATCCAATTTACAGATTTTTTGTGAATGGCGTACAGATGACGCCAAACTACAATACGAACGTCACAAAAGACTACGAACTCGAACGAGGCCAAAGATTCTATCGTGAAAAATTATCAGGCAAATTCACATTTCAGGGACGTGATTATCACTTCTTAAATGCTCAGCCTTTTGAGACTGATTTTATTTTCGTTTGTGAGATAAGTTACGACAATGGGCAAACTTGGAGCAACTATTCAAACGGCATATTTCACAAAACGGATTGTACTTGGAACAGCGACAATCAAACGTGTATTGTGCAGCCTGAACCGAGAGACCAATACAATGATGTGCTTGCTGGCATAGAAATGGAATATGATCTTGTAAGGCTTAATATACCACTTAATCGCTTAAATCTTTTAAAGCGCCCATTGATACAAATCTATAGCTCAGGAGATTCATCTATAACTAATTATACAGGTGGAACATGGTGGGAGCAGGATTGCGACTCTGTAAATATTAGAACAGAGCTTGAAGATATATACAAATTCGGGTTTACTGATTATATAGTAGAAATGGAAGTACTTGCGTATGATGCTTTTAATAACGCAATTGACGGTATTTATTCGGGGCACATATCAATAGATATAGAGAATTATGGATATGTTTTTAATAGATTTAGCGGAAGTTTGACATCATTAGAAAATCCGACATATAGAATTGATTACAGCCTTGCAGCATATCCACACACAAGCCCTCCAAGTATAGCATATACGATAGAATTACGAAGAAATTCAGATAATGCGATTATGTACGCCTTAACTTCTTCCGATTTTAATAAAACCATGTTTGATTATTACAGCAAAAGCGTTCCCGGAGTATCAATGTCAGGGTTTGCTTATATTTCGGTAAGGCCGTGGGGTATATTCTCAAGATATTTATTAGATGTATCTTTTAACGAAACTCTGCTTACAACATATTCGTATCCACGAAATGATTTGGTAGGTAATAATTTGAATTATAGATATGTGATGCCTGTTGGCCATTACGTTGGAATGACAAACCAAGAAAATAGTATAAGCCCTACAAGATGGGGTATTAGGACAGACGGAAAGTATTATACAAGGCCAAATCTCGCATTGCAGACATTTCCAATAGCGCGAAGTCAATGGGGTATCACTTCAATATGGTTTAATATGAATTTTGGGCCAGGTAATGTTATATATGATGAGGGAAGAATTCAATTTGCATTACGAGACAACTATATGGTTTCTGATGTAATTAAGGTGCTTCTTCAACAATTTGCGCCTACAATTCAGCATGAAGCAACACCTGAATATTCTGAGTTTTTTTATAGCAACTCGAATCCACTATCAGGGCAAAATTTTAGACTTCTAATTACGCAAAAAAGCAATATTTTGCACTCAAATTATGATATGCCTGCACAGCGTGCGCCAACCACTCTTCAATCAGTTATGAATATGCTGCGTGATTGCTATCAATGCTATTGGTATATCGACAACAACAAGTTTAAAATAGAGCATATTTCATGGTTTAAGAGAGGCGGAAGCTACACGGGAGACGGACCAACTATCGACGTAACTTCAATGACAAATGTGCGAAACTCAAAGAAATGGAGTTATGCAACAAATGAATGGACATTCGATAAAATGGAAATTCCTGACAGATTGGAATTCAATTGGATGGATGAAGCGTCAAATCCTTTTGTTGGATTTCCAATTGAAATATTAAGCCGATACGCAATGCCAGGAAAAATAGAGAAAATAAATCTTTCTCAATTTACCACAGATGTGGATTTTATGCTCGCATCTCCTCAAAGTATTAATCAAGATGGGTTCGGATTATTTTCGGCATCATGGACGACAAAAGACAACATTACAGGATGGTGGCTTCCTATTGTACAAAGGCAGATAGATGGTACATTGGTGAATATGCAAAATGGCTATCTTTCATGGATTTTATTACATGAAAGTTATTGGAAATACAATTTACCTGCAAGCAGAGTACGCATAAACGATTATGATACAATCGCCTATGGAGTAGATCGCAAGAAAAAACACAACATTTCACTCCCTGCAATTACCGATCCTGATCCGATGCAACTTGTAATAACTGAATTAGGAATCGGTCAATGTGATAAATATTCAATCAACTTACATTCAAGAAATAACAAAGCAACGATAAAATATGACACCGAGTAACAATTTATCCGTATTGCCTTTCTACGATTCTATCGAACAGCAAAATCATAGAAAAAGTTTCGCATTTGACAATGTATTTCAATTGTTGATGCCGAACAGAACGATATTGCCATTTCAGATATTAAGAGCGTCGTCAAGTTCGCAGATAGCATCAGTTATGTTGATTAGCTGCGATACAGGAATAAGTTACAATATTACAAGTACTTTGCAGTCGAACGGATTAACCATAATCCCTGATGCAAACGACAATATGGACGTAATTATATGGAATGGAAGCTACCAGGTACCATCATTTGTGGAAAACGGAACATATTACATTCAGTTGATAGCAGGGCAGGTTTGGTATTCAGATATGTTCACACTAACAGGCAATGCAGGCAGGTATATGATGGTTGAATGGTGGGACGAAAAAACTCACTATTTTGATGGTGGACATATTTTTTACGATGGAAATTTCAGGCATCGCTTATATTTAGATACTGAACTCGGAAAGCCTGAATATCCATTTGATGAAACAGGCAGTGACAGGGACGGCTATTTCTTCCCTGAAAAGCAAATCAGCGAAAAAAGATACAAATTCAATTTCATAGCACCCGAATATCTGACAGATGCAATACGATTAATAAGATTGCGAGATTTTGTGCACGTAACAAATAAAGGAAATTTATTTGTGTGCGATACATTTATGTCAAATGTAAGCTGGCAAACTCAGGGAGACCTTGCAAGCGTTGATTGTGAATTTGAAACATTTACGGTTGTCAAGAAAATACCTGATGCTGCATACTCAAGTGGAGGCGGCGGCGGAGGTGGGACAACGCCAAGCTTTTACAGCGTGTATGTGATTAGCGCTGGTGTTGGTTCGACCGGAAGCGGTCAATTCAATGCAGGTGCCGCTGTTGCTATTTATGCAGGCGCACCACCGTCAGGGCAACAATTTTCACATTGGGTATCAACGTCCGCAGGCGTGGTATTTGGAAATTCAAACAGCCCTACAACTACGTTTATAATGCCTGCTAACAGTGTGACAGTTACGGCGGTATTTGAGGGAACAATACAATCATATACAGTTACTGTAATCAGCGCAGGGACAGGCGCAAGTCCGGGCGGAAATTATGCCGTCGGCTCTTATGTAGGAGTGAGCGCAGGTACCCCGCCTTCAGGGCAGCAATTTTCGCATTGGGATGCTACCGGAATTGTTCTTGCGCTTCCAAGTGCAAGTCCAACAGGTTTTACAATGCCTGCAAATAATGTAGTTTTAACAGCCAATTTTATTCCCATTATTAACAATCAATTTTTGGTAACGGTAACAAGCGCTGGAACAGGCGCAACTGGCGGAGGATTATATATTCCGGGTTCAATCGTAACAGTATATTCAGGAACACCGCCGTCAGGAAAGACGTTTATAGGATGGGGAGCGACAGATGTAGGAACTTTAAGCCCAAACCCTCATAGCCCTACCGTTTCATTCACGATGCCTTCTCAATCTGTAACTATGGAGGCTGTATTTGGAAATACAGTAACAGTTAATAGCATTGGATTGACAGCGAGTGGAGGAGGTGTATATTCGCAAGGGACTATTGTTACTATATACGCCGGTACACCTCCGGCTGGTCAGCAGTTCAAAAATTGGACAGCTTCAGGAGTCATATTATCAAATGCAAATGCAGAATCAACAAGTTTTGTTATGCCTGCAAACAATGTAATAGTTACTGCTAATTTTGAAAGCACTGTACAATATTTTAATGTGACAGTAATTAGTAATGGAATAGGCGCAAGTACTGGTGGCAATTATGCTGTAGGTTCATATGTTGGAATAAATGCAGGTACTGCACCATCAGGTTTTCAATTCAAAAATTGGACGGCATCTGGCGTTGTGCTTGTATTGCCAACATCTAATCCAGCTGCATTTAATATGCCTGCAAACAACGTAACATTAACTGCCAACTTTGAACAAATAGTAAACAATAATTTTTTAGTAACAGTTTCAAGCGTGGGAAATGGAGCAACCGGAGGAGGCTATTACACAGCAGGTTCAACAGTTACTGTATATGCAGGTTCTGATCCGGCAGGTCGTCAATTTATAGGATGGGCAAGCGCAGCAGGCGTATATATGAATCCAAATCAATTCAGCAGGACGATTACATTTATAATGCCATCTCAATCAGTTACCATGCAAGCCGTATTCGGAAGTACCGTAACTGTTGTAAGTACAGGCACAGGAGCAACTGGAGGGGGAGTATATGAAGAGGGTGATATGGTATATGTGTTCTGCGGAGTTCCTCCGGCGGGAAAAACATTTACAGGATGGACTACTTCATCGCCTGGTGTTTCAATTCAAAATGCAAACAATACAACGGCAAACTTTGTAATGCCAAACAACTCAGTAGCAATTACGGCTAATTTTTCATAACAATTAAAATTAAATAATATGGCAAATTACGAACATTTGATAAAGGATTTAAAGTTAATCATAAGGACGAACGGAAACAACGAAATTACAGGTAAGTTGCTGCAAGACACACTTCTTGCTATAATTGATTCGTTAGCAAAAAATATGCTGTTTGCTGGGATAGCAGACCCAGCTACAGATCCTCCTATTACAGACGAAAATGTATTCTATTTTGCATCAGTAGCAGGGAATTACAGCAATTTCGATCCGTCAATCAATGTAATAGCAGGTGAGTTAGCTATTATACGCAACACGCCGAATGAATGGATCAAGGAACGCGTTATGTTGCTGACAGGCGGTGGTGGGTTTTCCGTTCAGGCAGATTGGAATCAAACAAATTCGTCGGAGCCTGATTATATCAAAAACAAACCAACCATTCCAGACGCCCAAATTCAGTCAGATTGGGATCAAATAAATGTGTCTGAATTGGATTATATCAAAAATAAACCTGATATTCCTGATGCACAAATTCCTTCCGATTGGGATCAAACGGACAGCAATAAACTTGACTACATTTTTAATAAACCAACAATTCCTGATGCGCAGAAGCAGGCTGATTGGGATCAAACGGATAGCTTACAGGCAGATTTTATAAAAAACAAGCCTGAGATCCCAATTAATATATCCGATTTAAACGACGATAGCGATTTTATAACGGAATCGGAAGTAGATGACAAAATTTCTGACCACGATACAGATGTATTAGCACATGGTGACATTAGGCAGGACATGGCAGATTTGGAACAAAGCATAGGGGATGGCGAATTTACGATTAAACGCGATTCGTTAGATTCAGGAACGACGTTTAGGGCAAACCAAAATACGAATGTGTCGCTTAACCTCGCATTAGGTTCTATGGCGGGAGAAAACAAAGCAGACTATGAAATTGTTGCAAACAAAGATTTTTCAATACCTGCAACGCCAACGGCAGGTCATTATCCTACAACAAGCGCTATTAAGTCGTATGTTGATAGCGTAATTGGAGGCATTCCAACACAGTTATTTTTCTATTCGTTTGATTATGGGCAATTTGCATCAGGTTATCCAATTATTTCAGGAAAAACAGCAGGAGAAGAATTGTACAATTTTGCTGATGACAAAAATTGGCAATGGGATGGCTCTGTGTGGATAGATATAAGTTCTTCGATGTCAAAAGTGCCTGTCGATGGATCTACCGCTTTGATTCAGCAAAAATTTGTTGATGGTATTTTTGCGGGTTTTCCGGGAACAGCCATACACGAATATTACGGCGGCGTGTCAATATGGTATCCATTCCCACAATTCATAGCAGCGCCCGATAACGTAACTATCGGATTTAACGGCGCAGGGCAATTTCAAGTGAAAGCAGGCGCAATCACGGCAACAGAGATTGAAAGCACTATTATGGCTCTCATTACAGGCGCAGCAAAAGCTACGGATGTTGCGACGGCATTGGCCAATATTTATACCAAAAGTGAATCGGATGCAAAATTTGCGCTTATTACGTCGTTGGTAAACTTCTACACGAAAACAGAGGCGGACGGAAAATTTGCGCTTATTTCAAGTCTTACCAGCTTCTACACTAAAACAGAGGCAGACGGAAAATTTGCCTTGATTTCAAGCCTTACAAATTTCTACACTAAAACAGAAGCTGATACAAAATTTTTGCAGAGCATCACAAAAGTTATGGTTGAAGCAGTATTGACAGGCAATATAACCACGCACCAACACGACCAATATTTGCAGTCTATTACTAAGGCTATGGTTGAGGATGTATTGACAGGTAACATTACAACACACACGCACGATAGCTACCTGACAGCGATTACAAAGGTTATGATTGAGGCGGTATTTACAGGGCTAATAACCACGCATCAACATAATTATTTATCAAATAGTTTTCAGGCACAAGCCGATTTTTGGGGCGGTCAGGATGTTTCAACGCTTAGTAATTTAGCAATCACAAAAGAAAGGGTAACGCTCACATCAAACGCAGGGACGAATCAAACATTATCAATCACTTCGATAGCACAAAAAGACAGAGCAGTCGCTATTCGTGTTACAGCAACGGCTGAAATCAATGTAACGCTTCCGGCGACTGGCGGAATCTATATTAATTTAATCGGCGACACTACGATTGCTGTAGCGAGCGGAAAAACGATAATTATCATTGTGCATCAGGATAGCAGCGATGATATATTTATAATCAGCAATTTAATTGAAAAGTAAGATGTTGCAACGACACAGAATACAACGAAAAGGCGGATTAGGCGAATGGATTTTGCGTGATGCGTCAATAAATAATAATTGGCAATCAGTCACTTTCGGAAACGGATTATTCGTCGCTGTCGCAAATTCAGGTTCAGGCGACCGCATAATGACAAGTCCTGACGGCATCAATTGGACGACGCGCGTAAGTGCAGCTGATAATTTTTGGCGGTCAGTTACTTTCGGAAACGGATTATTTGTTGCTGTCGCAAATGGCGGAACTAACCGCATAATGACGTCACCAGACGGAATTGCTTGGACGACACGTACGATAACAGGTTATAACTGGCAATCGGTCGCATTCGGAAATGGTGTGTATTTAACAGTTGCAACTTCAGCGACATATGATTATTTTGGTAGAAGCACCGACGGTGGTAATACGTGGGCTACTTCTCAAATTATCTTACAAAACAACATATATTCAAATAACTCTGTAACATTCGGAAATGGATTTTTTGTTGCAGTTGGAAATGTGGCAAGAAGTAACAATAATGTAGGTGGGTGGCCGTCGTCAGTATCTACGATCGGAGGCACAACAAGTAACTCATTTAATTCTATTGCGTATGGAAATGGATTATACGTCGCAGTAGGAAATGGAAAAATAGCCACATCCGTTGATAAAAATAATTGGAATGTTCTGGACGTGCAAAACTGGCATCGTGCAATTGCGTTTGGAGACGGATTATATGTTGCGACAGCTTCGAGTGGAGTTGGTAATCGTTCTGTTATATCTACTGACGGATGGTCGTGGAAAACGCACCCCACGCCTGAAGATAACTATTGGTCTGGCATTGCTTATGGATTAGGCCGTTTCGTTGCTGTTTCAAATAGTGGAACAAATAGGGTCATGACCCTTGATTGGAATCTATAAAAATAATTACAATGGACGACAGAAACATCATACAAATAGGCACAGCATCATTTTTAATGGTAATTTCAGACGTTTACCAATCGTTAATACCATATTTGCTTTTAAGCATTGTGTTTATTATTGTGGATACACGCTTTGGAATAGCAGCCGCACGATTCAGGGGCACAAAGATTGTTTATTCAAGAATGTGGCGGAGAGCTATAACAAAATTCGTTGATTATTTGTGTTGGATGACGTTAGCGGCAATATTCGGTTACACGTATGGCAGTGTATTAGGTATTCCGATACTGACAGCGCTTGTATTGTTGGCTGTTTATGGATTAGAATTGAGTAGCATATTTTCTAACTATTTTGCGAGCAAAGGAATACATAAAACTTTCAATGTATTGAAGTTTCTACGAAAAGACCTTGCAGAAGCTATTGAAGATGTTAATCCTGAAAATCAAAGAAATGAATATGATAACAAGTGAAATGCTGAAAAAAATGTTGCCACAGGCGACAAACGCAAATATCGAAAAATATTTGCCATACATTAATATATATATGCCGTTGTACGGAATAGACACGGACAACACTGTCGCCATGTTTATAGCGCAAATAGGACACGAATCAATTAACCTGTCAGCAGTAGTTGAAAACTTGAATTACAGCGCAAGCGGACTATTAAAGACATTTTCAAAGTATTTCACTCCTGAAACGGCAGCCAAATACGCCAACAAGCCTGAAATGATAGCAAATCGCGTGTATGCCAATCGCATGGGAAACGGAGATGAAGCAAGCGGAGATGGTTGGCGTTATCGTGGACGTGGGTTAATTCAACTGACAGGAAAAAATAATTATTCAATTATGCAACTGAAAGACGGCATACCATGCTTGGATGCGCCGTCGATTTTAGAAACACCTGAATATGCCGTCAGATCGGCGTGTTGGTATTGGAAAACTTATGTAGCATCAAAAATATGAAAAATTTAGTATTTATTTTAATTCTATTGTTGCTTTTTTCATGCAACAAAAACAATCGTAGAGTAGTAGTTGAACCATTCGACAGCATTAAAATTGTCGAGGTTACATTTAATAGCGATGTCATTCCTGACACTACATTCATTGTTCCCGTCGAGATGCACGATAGCCTTATTTTGCTGCGTGCTAAATTCATTGAGGACAGCCTCTATCGTGAATTTCAAATCGACAGTACGAAATTCAGGCGCACAACGCTGCTGATAAACGGAGGCTACAACGGTTGGGACGACCGTTATCAAAAATGGTTGCAAGCACGCAAAGCATTACAATTATATACACCTTAAAAACAAATTATTATGGTTACATTTATGACAGTTTTATTAGAGATTTCAGCTATCATTACAGCCTATTATTTTGGTTTAAAGATAGGAAAGAGACACAAACGAGGCAAGGTAGTTGAGCTTCACGACACATTCGTTCTTGGGAACAAAGACCCAAAAAGCAGACGAACAAAGCAAATAATGTTTATGAAGCTACAAGACGAAGCAATCGACGAAGACATTATACGTGTTGAAAAGTTGGAAGACGGCAAGTGTAGAATCAGTATCATAGCAATCAAAGAGGAATGAAAATCAGAGAGTGGATTTCAATAATTATGGTTGCCTCTCTGTTCACAGGGCTATATTTTCAATACAAACAGCTTGTAAAGACACAGAACGAGAGAGACATTTACAGGCGCAATACAGCTACTTTGTTGCGCGACGTTGAGTACTATCAAGTGCTCGACAGTATCAATGTGGCGAGTGTCGGATCGTTAGAATTGAAAATCTCCGAGATGCAAAGATTCAGGGATGAAGACATGAGGTTGATAGAACAGCTGAATGTAGATCGCAACCGACTGCAAAGTGTAGTAACTTCACAGACAGAAACGATCTACGAACTGCATGGAAATGTTCGAGATAGCATTATTTATGTGGACAACGTGATTCAGGACACGATCAAATGTATAGAGATATTTGAAAAATGGTTTGAGCTTGATGGCTGCATATTGCCTGATGCAAAATTTGAGGGTACATTCGTAAGCCATGACGAGCTTTTTTATGTAGAACATATTGTTCCTAAAAAATTTTGGTTTATAAAATGGGGAATAAAGGAGCGCAGGCAGGAAATTGCCTCTAAAAATCCGCACACCAAAATAACAGGGGCAGAGTTCATTTCTATACGAAAGTGAAACGTTTGGGGCAGGATGGTCAGAAGCATATATTCAAAGGCTGATGTTAAAAGAAACAACAGCAGAAAATATCCACGATTGCTTCGAGGAAAAAGAAAAATCCGTTGGATATGATTATTGAATTATTTTTTTTGAATCATAATTCAGTCGGTTGCAACGTGTGGCCGACTTTTTTAATGCCTAAAAATCAATAGGGATTGACATATTTGGAAAATAGCATACGCGCTCTGATTTACCATTGAATTTACAAACAAATAATTTTTAAAAAATATGCTTATATTTGCAGACATAAATACAAAAAGAATGAACAATAACAAAACAAAAACTATGATGGTTAGCCGAAATGGAAGTGATTGGACGATAATTAAAAATGATTGTTCGAGTGAAAAAGACAATAAATTAACGGCAAAAGATGGTAAAATTCAAATTCCGCTTTTATCAAATTTATCAAAAGAAGCATTCAGCGAACTCGGAGAAATTTTATGCAGATAATTTAAAAAAAAGCGCAAAATAAGCGCAACGATACATTTAAGACATATTAATTTGTTGATTTACTAATTAATATTTCATGCTTTGGGAGCAGGGGGTCGCAGGTTCGAATCCTGCTACCCCGACGGTTGAAAAACAAAGACTTACAAGTAAAAATGTAAGTCTTTGTTTTTGTTGTTTTCATGCAATTTTCATGCAACTTTTGCGATGTTGCTATTTTCGCTTCTCAAAGATAATCAATTTTAATTAGTCAATCCTTAGTAATACATATTCAGTCAGCGAAGTAACAAAAATTTTGCGTGAAAACCAAGCGAAAAATAAATTGCCAAATTTTTTCTGTGAGTTTTTGCATCAGTTTCTTCAAATTCCAAGCCGTTGCAGCCATGAACGCATTGATTTGTATGCCTTTTTCATGCCAAAGGTA
>Ga0082212_10004600_pt1 | contig 19051 bp, 15 predicted proteins | sample TergutNt197P3_FD_71548 | JGI IMG/M metagenome (GOLD analysis project Ga0082212, IMG submission 71548) | Neocapritermes taracua P3 segment gut microbial communities from Petit-Saut dam, French Guiana - Nt197 P3 | ecosystem: Host-associated > Arthropoda: Insects > Digestive system > Gut ... | reverse complement strand
TTTTTCTCAGGATGGACAGGGAAACCGCTTACTGTATCATTTGCAGGGATGTAATCTCATTTGTCCGTGGTGTTCTAATCCGGAAGGAATTGCATTACAGGGAACCATGCTTGTCTATCCAAATAAAATAATAGATGATGTATGTCCCAAAGGAGCCATACGAAATAAACAATTAGACCGGAATGTCTGCCTGACTTGTACAGGCCGCGAATGTATCGGAAAAAACCGGAATGAGGGAATCAAATCAAGCATGACATCTTATTCCATCGAAGAACTGCTACAGGAAATTGAAAATGCAAAAGGACTTTTTCATAGTGGCGGCGGGCTAACGATTACAGGCGGGGAACCCACATTGCAATTTCTTCCGGTAAAGAAATTATTGCAGGAACTCAAAAAAAGGAATATTCATACGGCAATCGAAACCAATGGAACATCTGCGCGTCTGCCGGAATTGTTCGATTTTATAGATCTGCTTATTATCGACCTCAAACATCTTGATAACGCCATTCATAAAAAAGTCTTGGGCATTGGTAATGAACAAACAATTACCAATATTCGGCTAAGTGTAGAAGCGGGTATTCCGGTTTGGTTACGCATTCCGCTCATTCCGGGTTTTAACAACAGCCAAAAGGATATGGCAGCATTTTTGCAATTCTGTAAGGAAATAAACAGAGACAATTTAGCGGTCGAATTACTCCCATACCATGAATACGGCAAAGTAAAATGGGAACAAATTGGAAAACCATATAAGATGTCGGGGGAAAAAATTACTCCGGAGCAGATGAAAGAATACAAACAATTATTTACAAATAATAAGATTAAATACATTCATACATAAAAAATCATTATCATGAATTGGAAAAACATTTATAACAAACAAACATTGGATGCGAAAGTAAACGAATTGTTTAAGGAACAACGAAATCTGAAAAGACTCGATGGTTGGTTCCTGATTAAAGAAATGCAAATGAAATACGAACCGGTGTTTCAACATTTACATCCGGAAGTTGCTGCGGCGAAAGTTCTTGAAAAAATTGTGGAAGAACTGCCGATTTACTTGAATGTCAATAATGTTTTTGCAGGTACCCAAAACGATGCTTTTGCAAAAACTTACGCTTTGATTAATCCGAATTTCAGAGTCGAAACATTTGAAGGATATTGCGATCCGGTAGCAGTATTCAACGACATTGTTCCCAACGAGGAATTTACACCGGAAAGAATTGACAAAGTGAGGTCGTATTATTCCAATACACCTTATGTAATTGACTTATCGAATGTTTATAACAAAACAGGCTCGGAAACAAAAGAGGTTGTCTATTTTGTTGAACAAGTAACCGGACATACGATTGCCGATTTCAGGGATATTATCCGTAACGGTGTTTCGGCTCAAATTGAAAAAATCAACGAAAATCAACAAAAAACAACAGACCTCAAGCAGAAGGAAGTTTATTCGGCTATGAAAATAGCCCTTGAATGTGCGATAAAATTAGCCAATCGTTACGCCGATTTGGCTCATGAACAGTCGTTGAACGCATCGATCGAAAGTAAGGAACAATTTCTGCTGTTGGAACAAACTTTGAGAAAAGTTCCCGAACAGGGCGCAAGCACTTTATTTGAAGCCATGCAAGCCTATATTATCCTTTGGCAATTGATGTGTATCGAACAGTCACCGAATCCTTACGCTTTTTCTGCCGGAAATGTAGACCGTGTTTTTGAAGAATACCGCGTAAAAGATAATGCAAGTCGAGAAATAACCGCGGCTTTGTTTAAACATCTACTCGTCTTTTTTAATGTTGGTGACCGAAGTTGGGCTATATCCCAAAATTTATTGTTAAGCGGTAAAGATACTACCGGCAAGGATTTAACCAACGGAATGACTTATGCGATTATGGATGCTTATAAAGAAACCAATTATCCGCAACCGATTCTTTCCGTTAAATTACATAAAAACACGTCTTCGGAGTTATACGAAGAAATGGGAGAATTCTTTTTCTCTGCCGGAAAATTGACACCTTCATTATTTAACGATGAATCCCTGTTTCCTATTCTGACGAAAAATGGCGTAAAAAAAGAAGATTTGCAGGATTATGCCGTTGCCGGTTGTCAAGAACCGCTGATTATGGGGAAAGACAATGCCAATACCACCAATAGCTGGTTGAATTTGGGGAAAATTCTTGAACTTACTCTCAATAACGGATGTTCTACCATTACCGGCAAAAAAATAGGTCTTTCTTATCGGGAACTCGATTTGGATGAAACCCAACCGGAAGAAATACTGAAAAACGTCAAACCGGCATTTTATAAACAGTTAGACTATTTTCTGGCACACATGGCGGATGCCGCTAATGGCTGTTCACGCGCCTTATCCAATCTCAAAGTTCCGTTCCTGTCCACTTGTATGGGCGGAATCGAAACCGGTATCGACATGCGTGACGCAGAGGAACAAGGTACGGAATATAACGGTAGTGGATGTTTGATTCATGGTTTGTCGGTCGTTGCCGATTCGTTTATTGCCATCGAAGATTTACTGAAAACCCGTCCCGAAGATTCGAAAAAATTAATTGAGGCATTGAAAGTGGATTTTGCCGGACAGGAAGAGTTGAGGCAATTCCTTCGCTCTGCCGAAAAATACGGGAACAATACCGCCAATGCCGATAAGGAAGCGAACGAGATAGCGAATATTGTTTCCGACAAAGTGGCATCTTTGAAAAATTATCTGGGAAATCCTTTCCGTCCAGATTGGAGTACGCCTTCTACTCATCTTTTATATGGTTACTGGGTAGGCGCCACACCTGATGGACGTCATGCTCGCGAGATGCTCAATTATGGTATTGATCCGCTTTACGGTGAAGCCGGCAATGGTTTGGGATTTCGCATTCTCTCCACTCAAAAATTACCGTTCGAGAAAATGCCCGGAGGCTATGCTTCCCATTTCGGCATTGATCCCAAATATTTTCCCGAACCGACATTAAAGGAAAAAGGAATGGCTTTTTACCGGAAAGTAATCAATCCCTTGTTTTTTTCCGATAAAGAAGGAATCAATCCGTTTTATCTCTATGTAAATGTTACAACTCCGGATATGTTACGAAAAGTAATGAATGAACCGGAAAAATATGCGCCGAGTGGAGTATATATTATGCGAATACACGGTACATTTGTGAATTTCTTGGATCTTTCCCCGGCAATACAGAATGACATTATACTGAGATTAGATCTTCAATCAACACGAATTTAATATACAAATCATGTATTTTATAGGAATAGACATCGGTACAAGTTCAATTTGTGGAGTAATCTATAATTCTGCCAATAAAACAGTTGAATCCATTACTAAAAACAATACGGCGCCAATTGCATCGTCGCATGCTTGGGAAAAAATACAGGATCCGGCGGTAATTATAGCCATTGTAACGGAAATCGTACAAGAGTTTATTTCCCGATACTCCGATATTCAAGCAATCGGTCTTACCGGACAAATGCACGGCATGTTGTATGTTGATAAAAACGGTGATGCCGTTAGCCCGCTATATTTTTGGCAGGATGGAAGGGGAAATCTGCCTTTCCGAGACAATCAAACTTATGCGGAATATTTATCCGCAAAAACAGGATATACTTTAGCTACCGGCTATGGACTGGTAAGTCATTTTTACAATCAGGAAAACGCGCTTGTGCCTGCAGAAGCGGTTAAACTTTGTACCATCATGGATTATGCAGGGATGAAAATGACAGGAAGAGAAACGCCTTTGATTGATTACTCGAACGGTGCAAGTTTGGGATTTTTCGATTTAAAAAACAAACGTTTCGATGTTCCGGCCTTGGAAAAAATTGGTATTTCTCCTGTCATCTTGCCCGAACCCGGCGAATCGGCGGCTTTGCTGGGTTATTACAACCAACGGATTCCGGTTTATTCGGCGATTGGCGACAATCAAGCAAGTTTTCTCGGATCGGTAAGCGATGTTGAACATTCGGTGCATATTACGGTAGGTACGGGCAGTCAGATTTCCGTGTATTCCAAAGAATTTATTAAAATCGAATCGCTGGATACCCGGCCTTTTCCCGGTGGTGGATATATCCTTGTCGGCGCCCCTCTATGCGGAGGACAATCGTTTGCCCTGTTGAAAACATTCTTCGACAATACATTAACGTTTTTCGGACAGAATGTTTTGCTTTCGCATGACATGTATGAAAAAATGACGGAAATATCGCTCAATGCTTCCAACGACTTGCCGGTTATAGAAACTTGTTTTAACGGTACTCGCTTATATCCGTTTAAAAGAGGAAGTATCTCCAATATCTCCACTACTAATTTTACGCCCGAAAGTTTGATTTCCGGATTTGTTATGGGTATCGTTTCCGAACTTTATCATTTTTATCAACTTATTCCCGATGAAATTAAAAAAGATAAAACAATATGGGTGGGTTCGGGTAATGGCATCAAGAAGAATTTCTTGCTGATGCAAGCATTGGAAGCGCAATTCGATTGTAAATTCACGCTTTCAAAATGTGAAGAAGAAGCCGCTATGGGTGCATGCCTGTGCGGAATGATGCAAAATCAAATCGAATATTCCAAATAAAAAAGGCTGCTCAAAAACTTTTTGAACAGCCTCATTTAAAGTTTATTTATCAATGAAATCGATAATATATTCCGGTCTTTCTTTTATTTCGTCGAATAAAATGGCAATATATTGTCCCAATACTCCGACAGTAAGAAGCTGAATTCCTGAGAAAAATATAACAGTAATCATAATCGAAGTCCATCCTGATTCAGCATGGGTGTAGCCGAAAATTTTTCCCAATATGTACCATAAGGCCATAATAAAACCCAATAATACTGCGAAGAATCCCAAACCGGTAGCTATCATCAACGGTTTTTTGGAAAAATACAATAAGGCGGTTGAGGCGAATAAAAGCATTTTTTTCAAAGGATATTTTGTTTTACCTGCCCAACGCGGCTCTCGTTCATAATGAAAAGGAACTTGCTTAAAACCGATCCAGGAAATGATGCCCCGTATATATTTTCCTTTTTCTTTGAATCGATTAAATTCCCGTATAACACAAGCGTCTATGAGGCGAAAATCGCCGGTATCCAACGGAAATTGCACTTCAGACAGCTTATTTAATATACTTGCAGACCACAATTTAAATTTACTTTCGCCTGCCCTGTTTTTGCGAACACAATATACAACATTTGCCTGTTCTTCTTCCTGTTTGATTAAGAGTTCCGGAATCAATTCGGGAGGATCTTGCAAATCGGCATCAATAATTATAGCCAAATCGCTTTGACAATACCTAATTCCCGCTGTCACCGCTTTCTGATGACCAAAATTTCTTGAAAAATGAATCACTTTCACCGTTGAGTCTTTTGCTGCAATACCGGATAATATCTCCCTCGTTCGGTCGTGACTACCGTCGTTAATGAAAATTATCCCGCTTGATACATTCTCTAATCCGGACAATACTTTTTTCAGTCGTTCATACGTAACGGCAACGACGGCTTCTTCATTGTAACAGGGAACAATGATACTCAATGTTTTCATTGGATGGTTTTCTATATAATTCAAAGAATAACAATATGATAACAACTAAATATAAAACTGAACATACTTGTCTGATCCCATCAAACCCAAACAAGTTAAATTGATTAAGCACTGCTTCTAAATTGATGAAATAAGCTACAGAAAGCAATATAAAAACAAGGTATTTCTTTGAAAAAATGACATAAGCAGCTAAAAATATCAATGCAGGATGTGCGTACCTTTCATGCATTTGCGTATTGAAATAGAAAAATAACAGGGTTATTAAGCCGGCAGTAAGCAAAGTTTTTTGTAACGAAACGGTATTTTTTATATTCCTGATTCGTTGATAATTAATCTTTAGTAAATAGAATAAAGCAAAGAAACTGCTTGTAAAAAACATTAATAATCCCCAACGATTATAAGAAATTCCCCAAAAAGTAATCAGATCACTTGAATTCATTAAATCACCTTTCAAAAATAAATGCCATACATTAAAAGCATTCATCGAAATTGAAGGGTATCTTCCTATTGATCCGGTTATTAGCATCCATATTTTATCCATATCTCCAACGATAATATAAGGAGTAATTATGAGGACTTGAATATAAGCCGGAAACCAAAACCATCGAAGGAGGTTTTTCCATGAAAAATCATCTATTATTACAGGTAAAAGCATCAAACCTATTACCGGTAGAAATATAATGGCTTGCAGCTTTAGATTTAGAGCCAATACGTAAAAAAAAGCAGACCAGCTGACTTTTTGTTTATATGCAAAAAAGAAAGATATAAATATCAAACTTGAAAGCATGCCATCAATCTGTCCCCATACTACGGTATTGTAAAACATCGAGATATTGAAAAAATAGAACATCGAGTATAAGACAGACTCATACAAACTTTTATAGCGGTCGTATATCAGTTTTAGCAAGAAAAAGCCGGCAATAAACTCAACACTTAAAGTAAAATATCTAAGTTGATGAATATGGTTGAAGATAGACTCGGCGCTACCCTGAATTTTTGCAAAAAAATAAAGTACATAGTGATATAAAGGAAGATAATCTGTCCATGATTGATAGGCATGGCTTAAGCCATGTTCTAAATTATGACTTGCCCATTCACGCCAGCATAGAGTATCTCCGAAATGTCCCGGGTAAAAGCCGCACGAATAGGCATAAAGCAAAAAAAGGATGAGGTATATAATGAAAATGTTATATTCTCTCTTGTAGTAATTCCTGTATTTCATGTTTCAATGTATTATTATCGTACCATACTTTTGTTCGTTGATGGGCGTAGATGCCAAGATACAGTAGATAGAGAGCAATTATTACATAATACAATTTTTGCCGTTTTTTTATTTGAGTTTGAAGAAAAGAAACAACATACCATACGCCGATAAAAAACAAACCAATAGACGGCAAATATATATACCGGTCGGCAACAATGGTGTAGCGCGACATGGGAACAATATGGAGACTTAGGGCAATATTGACCAAAAAGAAAACGATACCGAATATCAGCGGCAATTGTTTGCGGGCTGATAAAATCCAAACGGTTGCTATCAATATAATAAAAGGATAGATAAACATCCGTAAAGGAAGCGCTTCGCCCGGAGGTACAGGAAAAGGATAAATGTACAAAAGATTAACCGGCAATACCAACTTTACAACATATTCCACAATGGCATAACAGGCAAATACCAATCGTTGGGGAAATGTATATCCTGCCCATTCTTCTATCAGTCTTGCACTCTGAATAGAGAGCGTAAAGATTCCTAAAAACAGTGCAAAAAGTATGAAAGGTATTTTTTCAATCCACACGCTCTTTTTACTCATATTCCTTTTCATTACCCAGTCCAATATAATCAACGACACCGGTATAATTACGGATTCTTCCTTACTTCCGAAAGAAAAGAAGAAAAGAACCATAGTTAGCAGGTAATACCTTATTTTATAAGTTTTTATATATTTTAAATAGCATAAAAACGCCCATAAAGTAAAAAATGAATATAGCACTACTTTCGATGAACTAATCCACGCTACAGCTTCTACTTGCATGGGATGTATGCCAAACAGAAGCGCCACGAAAAAAGCCACAATGATAGAAGTATTTTCGTCTCTGTATTTTCCCCATGTCAAAATGCGGTATATTATTAAAAAGACAAGGCATGTATTGGTAATGTGCAATAACAAACTGTAAAGATGAAACAGGAGGGGATTATAACCGAAAAAATAATAAATCAAGGTGTAAAAAAGCTGGTTGACAGGGCTGTATTGTCCGTAATAGGAATCGGAAAAAATGGCCATTAAATTGTTCCATGTAAAACCTCGGGAAGTATAATGGTTCATTATTTGCCATTGATCGTCCCATCTCAATTGAAACTGATTGTTTAATACAGGGAAAAATACTAAGATACAAAGCACGGTCAGCAATACATAAAACGCTGAGTAGTAGTTTTTCATCATAAAATCGGTTTATTCGCAGTACTTCCTCGATAAAACCCGTATATAGGCTTGAAGTAAGTCAATAGAATTTGCATCAACAACCAAAGTATGCTTGGATGTTTTGGCGTCGTCTACGAACACCATGTAAGGAATATTCGAGCTGTCTAAAGGTAAGCCCATATCATTCGCAAGCATCATCTCATAAATCGGAAATATATCTTTATAAGGATGCATTTTCACTTTCATATCACGTAGAGAGCCGCCGCAAGTTATAACGACAATATTAATACAGGGTATACTGTCTTTGAGTTGTTCCAATGCGGTTAAAATTTCAGTAACGCATTCTCCACAATAGCTCAAGCGATATTTAAGAATCAGATACATGGAGTCGGGATGCAAAACCGTTTTCAATGTACCTATGTTTTTATCATAAGAAATTAAATCCCTTTCCAAATTTAGAAATAAATTGTCGGATTCTATACCCGGAATAATACGATATTGATTTTCATAACAATCAGGGCAAGGTACACTTTGTGAAGACTGCGACTTATTGTTGCGTAAATCCACATACAAATTACCTGCCCAAATCAACCCAAAAACAACCAAAGCGAAAATAATGGCAATATACAGTTTATTATCTTTCATACATGTTTTGTTAATCTTTCATGTAATAGACGATTAAGACAGGATTTTCATAATCGGGATCGTAGTTTTTAATTAATGATTCGATTTGTTTGGGCCAGGCTCTTTTTTCTTCTTCCATCATATCCTGGTATCTTGAAATATCTGCCGGATTCCACACCCGAATCATTTTATTGCCTTCCATAGCAAGGGGAGAGCCTAAATCGGGAAAGGAACTGTCGGCTACATGGAAACCTTCTTTTTTCTTTTTATCCAAAATGAAAAAATTATTATTCAGGTGGGCTTTCCCGATAATGAAACGGTTAGTTTCTCCCAATTCGGTAAATCCGGGTGAATATCTATTATCTCTCAATACTTCAAGATAAGAGGATATGGGACTTTCGGCAAATATCAAATCTCTTTTTTTGAGATAATCCGTTGAAATATTGGGCTTGCCGGTTTCTACGAACAGATAAGGGGTTGTTTTCCCATTTTCGAAGGTGTAAATTGTATCAGAAAACAGTGAAACATAATGGAATTTTCCATTTACAATACTGTATGGATGGTTCATAATACTTACATACATTGATATAGACGGTTTGATCGGGTATGGACAGATTTTTTCAATAATGGAATAATCCTCAGAAGATATAATAATATAAGTCATATTATCCTCGTCATTTATATTTGATAAACAATAAATGTATTTGCCAACGCATGTTGCTTTAGTAATACTGGAAAATCCCCAATTTTGAGGTTTGGATTGTAAAAATCTTCCGTCCAAAGTGTATTCGTGAACAGTTCTTTTTCTGGGGTCGAATAGACCGATTTTTCTTTCTTCCGGATTCAAGACAAAGAAATTTATGGCTACATACTCACCGGGCCCTTGTCCTTTCTTGCCTATATCGTACAGAAAATTACCGTAAGAATCAAAAACCTTCAATTTCATAGTTTGCTTATCCAAAATGTAATATGTATCATCGAAAACTTCTATTTGACTGACTGCTCCAAACAAACTTTCATCTGATGTTTTAAGTGAAATAAACAGGCAACTATCGATAAATGCAGCATTATCGAACTCTATCTTTTCTATTTTTTGTATTGTATTTCGACTCCAAGTAGTAAAGTTAGAATTTTCATTGTTTTTTGGCTGGCAACCATTAAATAACAAGATAAAAAATGGCAATAAATAAATGTATTTTCTCATACTACAGTGGTTTAAATTATTTAAAAAGGATATTTGTTAAATTCATATCATTCAAACAAATATCCTATTCTTGAAATCAATAATTTTAAAAATGTAAACATTTTCTATAAAATAGCAGATCCGACAAGCCGTTGATCACAGCAAGAACAAGTTAAAATTTCTTCACAGTTTTTTGTTTCCACTATAATTGCAATGCTCTTGTTCTTTGCGTAACCTGCTTTTACAACACTACCAAATACAACCTCTCCATTTGAATTTGATGTAACAGTGTGGCTCACAGCTACTGCAGTAATTTTCGCATTTGAAGTGTAATTAAAGTCGGGGCATGCAGGACAATTTCCTGTACCAGTACCGCCCCCGGTTCCTCCTCCTGTACCAGTACCGCCATTCGTGCCGGTTCCCCCGCCCGTACCAGTACCACCTGTACCGTTTTGTGCCATTACTTCATTAAGCAGTTTCCCCGTTTTATCCCATAACCATCTAAGGCATTTTGAAGATTAAGCCCTAATGCTGCGATGCAAGCTAAAACACCTGCGATTTTTAATAATTTTTTCATGATGATATTACTTTAAATGATTTAATAAAATTTTGCGTCGAAGATATGAAGAAAATCTCGAAAAAATAATCGAAATATTGTTATTATTGCTTATCTTTGACAAAAATTTTGGTAAAATGAGTATAGGTAGCAAAGTCAGAAAACATAGAATGCTTAAAGGTATTTCACAATATACGTTAGCAGTGAATGCCAACGTTAGTCAAAGTGTTATTTCGAGTTTGGAATCAGACAAGAGTATACCAAATTCTATTATGCTAAATCGCATTGCCAAAGAATTGAATGTTGATATAAACGAGTTGCTTGCAGACCAAAATATCACCCAAAACAACTCCGATAAAGCCATCGGAAATATCCACAGTCAAGTTACCATCAATAATCATTTTCCCGAAAATATGTTGGAGTTATTGCTTTCTAATCAGGAAAAAATAACAAATCTCATTGAGTTACAAAACAAATTAATGGAAGCGCTTTTAAAAAAGCAATGAGACCCTGTGTTTACTATCCATGAAAAAGGGGCAAAGATAACATCATTGTTAATCTTTCATGTAATAGACGATTAAGACAGGATTTTCATAATCGGGGTCGTAGTTTTTAATCAATGATTCGATTTGTTTGGGGTAGCTTTTTCTTTCTTCTTCCATCATATCTCGGTAGCTTGAAATATCTGCCGGATTCCACACCCGAATCATTTTATTGCCTTCCATAGCAAGGGGAGAGCCTAAATCGGGAAGGGAACTGTCGGCTACATGGAAACCTTCTTTTTTCTTTTTATCCAAAATGAAAAAATCATTATTCAGGTGGGCTTTCCCGATAATGAAACGGTTAGTTTCTCCCAATTCGGTAAATCCGGGTGAATATCTACTATCTCTCAATACTTCAAGATAAGAGGATATGGGACTTTCAACAAATCAAAGATAAACACAGTAACACATAAAGATATTTTTTCATAACAACTTGCATTTAAAACGGTTTTAACTTATAAAACATCAACACCGGATTGTCATCTTCTGTTAAAGTTTCTGCAAAAGCCAACAGGTCTTTCGCATATTTGTCTATGGGCGTTTTTTTATGGTTTTTCACATAGTCCATATAACTATCCTTTGTACCAATCAAATCGAAAGACTGCATTTCCGACACAATCCATGAATCATATCCCGTTTGAAAATTACTTGCGAAAGATAGATCGTCATATAGAAAAATAAATCCAGATAATATATTTCCGCTTTCTTTGGAATAATAAATACTATAAGCTACAGGAGCATTTTTGCGCATGGAAAAAAATAACAACTGATCGTTTTCCATGACCGGCGTAAGGAAGCCCATATATTTACCGCTTTTTAAACGTTCAGTAAATTGATCCGGATTTGTAATATTTTCTATTTGTAATATATCTTTTCCAAAATCAAATTGATACTTGTTTATCAAACTGTCGCCGGTTATTTGATAGACCGTATTTCCACCGGGAAAAGTAAAATAAAGATTGTCCTTGAAAGCATAAAATTGACCTTTCATTGATGTCGCAGGCCTTTCTTCCACATAATTATAAGGAAAATACGCCTGTTTAATATTCATAGTAGAATCCAAATAAAGAAGATTGTATTCCTGCTCAAGCTCATCTGAGTTATCTCTAAAATTGGAATATAATACGATGCCTTTGTTCGGCAGCACGGATACCCCCTCGCACCATACAGGAATTTTCTGTCTGAATAAAAAATTACCATTCAAATCATACCGCATTACCCAATAATCCATTAAATCCGTTAATACGACATGTTTATTTTCCTTGTCGATATCGAAAAAATCCAATTGAATATATTCTTCGGGACCTTGTCCAATGCGTGCAATCTTGTGCAAGTAACGTCCCTCCATATCAAAAACAAACAAACTTGAGGTCTGAGTATCCAAAATATAAATGCGTTCATCATAAATAACCACTTTATCCAGTTTGCCAATTATTGATTCTTTTGTTAACTCTAATTTCACATATTTCACCGAATCCAAATAAAGCGACAAGTTTAAACCGAGCCAATCATCTTCTATATGCGGCAAGACGGATATTACATGTTCATCTATTCCGATATTATTTTCACTAAATTGTATTTGATTATTATTACTATTACAACTAAACAAAGATAACACACAGAAAAAAATAAATATATTTTTTATATACGCCATAATCTATTAATTTGATAAATTGTATGGAAATAAATCATTCGGTAAAATCGTTATTATTATACGTATTTTGATAAATACACATACAAAGATACGATCAATTATTTGAAAAAAAATATTTAAGGCAAAAAATATACTTTTTTATGTATTTATCTTTTGGCATCGTATCTCTGTATTGTGAATTGTGAAATACCTGCCGGATTCCACACAAATACAGACTCTATGCGAAACGCTAATTTATGCTCTTTTTTTAACATTTGAAAAATAATTTGCAAAACTTGTAATAAATTGTAGGATTTCTTATTCTTTTTTCGTACCTTTGCGAAAAATATTTAGAGCTATTCCGAATATAGCGAAAATTCGGCGTGCGGGTGTATGTATTTATTCATTTACACAATTTAACTCCGAGTATTTATTTCCTATGAAGAAAGAAAAAAACGATATAAATGACAATCAAATGGAATTATCAACCCCCCATAAAAGAACAGAAACTTAAGAGAGACGAACTCTCGAAAAAATTCGGACTAAGTCCTGCAGTCTGCCTTCTGATGGTGCAAAGAGGCATTGTAACAGAGCAAGACGTCAAGCAGTTCCTCAATCCGAATTTGAGAGATTTGCACGACCCTTTCTTATATCCCGATATGCAAAAAGCAGTCGACCGCTTAAACAAAGCATTGGGAAACAAAGAAAGAATCATGATTTATGGGGATTATGATGTGGACGGTACAACCGCCGTTGCATTGGTTTACAAATTTTTAGAGCCATACGCCTGGCAATCTTTGGAATATTACATTCCGGATCGTTACGACGAAGGCTACGGTATCTCGGACAGAGGCATTGAATATGCCCATGAAACAGGCGTTTCGCTAATCATCTGCTTGGACTGCGGAATAAAAGCCATCTCGAAAATTGCTTATGCCAAATCAATCGGAATCGATTTCATCATCTGCGACCATCACATGCCGGATGATGAACTGCCCGATGCCGTTGCTATTTTGGATGCCAAACGTTTGGATTCCACCTACCCCTACGAACATCTTTCCGGTTGCGGTGTAGGCTTCAAATTCATGCAAGCCTTTGCCATCAGCAATGGACTCAGTATGCTTAAGTTGGAATCTTTGTTGGATTTGGTCGCGGTCAGTATCGCTTCGGATATTGTTCCGATTACCGGAGAAAACCGTATTATGGCTGCATACGGATTGAGGCAGTTAAATGCCAATCCGGGGAAAGGACTCAAAGGAATTATCGACATTTGCGGTTTACAGGGAAAAGAGATTACCATCAGCGACATCGTTTTCAAAATCGGACCTCGAATCAATGCTTCGGGACGAATGATGAACGGCAAAGAAGCCGTAGAACTGCTTTTGGCAAAAGATTTTCAATCGGCCAAAGAGAAAAGTGAAAATATCGACCAGTACAACGACGACCGGCGCGAGTTGGATAAAAAAATAACCGACGAGGCATACGCAGTGATTGATGAAAATCCGCAAATGGCCGACCGGAAAATCTTGGTCGTCTTTAACCGCGAGTGGCACAAAGGCGTGATTGGGATTGTAGCCTCACGATTGACTGAAAGATACTATAAACCGGTTATCGTATTGACCGAATCGACCGGTTATATATCCGGCTCGGCACGGTCGGTGACAGGTTTTGATATCTACAAAGCCATTGAATCCTGTAAAGACCTTTTGCTGAATTTCGGCGGACATACCTTTGCTGCCGGCGTTACCTTGTTGGAAGAGAATTTGGAATTATTCAAATCCCGCCTCGAATCCTTTGCCGATAAATACATGGAAGAAGTGCAAATGGTACAGACTTTGGATATTGATATGGCTTTGAAATTCAGCGAAATCGACAATAAACTGCTATCCGATTTGAAGCGCATGAACCCTTTTGGTCCCGACAATCAAAAGCCGGTTTTTTGCTCGCTTGCCGTGCGGGATTCGGGAAGCAGTAAATTGGTCGGGAAAGAATTGGAACATATTAAAATGGAATTGGTCGATGATTCAACGGGAAGTGCTATGTCGGCAATCGCTTTTGGAATGTATCAGCACAACGATTTTATCAAAAGCGGAAAACCATTTGACATCTGTTATACGGTTGAAGAAAATATATACAACAACAAAACAAGTATTCAATTGCTAATCAAAGATATCCGAATAAACGAATAAAAGAGGTTGTGTCAAAATTTTGTCATCCCGCACTTGATGCGGGATCTCCCGATAAACTGTAAATGATTATCAGGGGATTGCGAGTCAAGCCCGCAATGACACAATCACAAAAAGACTTTTGAGGCACTCTCCGGCAGTTATGATGTTTCACGAAATTCTTAAACAATATTGGGGGTATGATTCGTTTCGTTCGCTTCAAGAGGAAATCATCACTTCCGTTTACGAAGGAAAAGACACCTTGGGACTGATGCCTACGGGAGGCGGAAAATCGCTGACCTTTCAAGTGCCTGCGATGTTAATGGACGGTATTTGCCTCGTAGTAACCCCTTTGATTGCTTTGATGAAAGACCAAGTTGATAACTTGAAAAAACGCGGCATCAAAGCCACCTGCGTACATTCGGGAATGAGCCGCTCCGAAATCCTTGTCGCATTGGATAACTGCATCTATGGGGATTATAAATTTTTATACGTATCGCCCGAACGTTTGACCACCGAACTTTTTTTAGCAAAACTGCAAAGTCTGAATGTTTGTTTGCTCGCCATCGACGAATCACACTGTATTTCGCAATGGGGATATGATTTTCGTCCGTCTTATCTGCGTATAGTGGAAATTCGGGCATACCTTCCCGACACGCCCGTCCTTGCACTAACAGCAACCGCTACGCCCGACGTAATAGACGATATTCAGGAAAAACTGCAATTCAAACAAAAAAACGTTTTCCGAAAGAGTTTTGAGCGGGAAAATATTGCCTACGTCATTCGTGAAACAGACGATAAACTCTTTGAAATGGTGCATATCCTTTCGAAAATGCAAGGCTGTTCCATTGTGTATGTGCGAAGCCGCAAACGCACGAAAGAAATCGCCGTAGAGTTGCAACGCCAAGGCATTCAAGCGGATTATTTTCACGCCGGACTGAATACCGACGAAAAGATACAAAAACAAAACGCGTGGAAAAACGACCGGTGCCGCGTAATTGTCTGTACGAACGCTTTCGGTATGGGGATAGACAAACCCGATGTTCGTTTGGTCATTCACTATGAATTGCCCGGCTCATTGGAAGAATATTTTCAGGAAGCGGGACGAGCCGGCAGAGATGAGCAAAAAGCATACGCCGTAGCGTTGTTCTCGCCGAGAGATGTTACTCAGTTGAAAAAAAGAGATAAAGAGGAATTTCCCGGACGGGAATTTGTCAAAGATGTATATGAAAAATTGGCTTATTTTTATCAAATACCCGTCAATACGGGAATGGATACAGGTCATAATTTTTCAATCGAACAGTTTTGTATGACTTATAAATACAACATCACACAGGTACACAACGCCTTGAAAATTCTTGACTTGTCGGGATATATCGCATACATTGAAGATACGGATAAACATTCAAAACTGATATTCACCGTTCAGCGTGATGAACTGTATAAATTTTCCGAGTTCAGTGAAGATGTTGAAAATTTGATTCAAGTGCTTCTACGTTCTTATACGGGACTATTCACGGATTATGTTCATATCAGCGAAAGTCTGTTATCTCAACGGACGGGAATGGCGGAGCATACGGTTTACGAATCATTGAAACTTCTGTCTAAACGGCACATTATCCACTATATACCTGCAAAAAAAATACCGACCATCTATTATAATCAAAGCAGGGAAGAACTAAAATACTTGGTCATTCCCCAATCGGTTTACGAACAACGAAGGGAAAAATTAGTCAGCCAGATAAAAAACGTGATTGACTACGGAAGCTCCAAAACCCAATGCCGCAGTAAGATGTTGCTTCAATATTTCGGGGAAAAAGAAGCGAAAGATTGCGGAAAATGTGATACCTGCATCGACAAAAAACAGCGCGATATGCGTTCGTCCGAAATGGAGCGTTTGGTGCAAAAGATTTTAAATTATATAAGTGAAAAAGAAACGACCGTAGATGAAATCACCGTAGCAACGGATTGTCCCGAAAAGCGGGTGATTGAAGCCCTTCGTTTTCTGTCCGACAACAGACAAATTGTAATAAAAGATAATAAAATACGCCGATTATACAGATGAAACTATCAATCATTATTGTCAATTATAACGTTAAATATTTCTTGGAGCAATGCTTGGATTCGGTTTTCCTTGCCGTGAAAAATATGGCAGAGGGGGTTGCAAGTCAAACTCACAATGATATAGCGGAAATATTTGTTGTAGATAACTGTTCTTCCGATGGTTCTTCGGAATACATAAAATCCCGTTTTCCCGATGTCATATTCATTGATAATCCTCAAAATGTCGGTTTTGCGAAGGCAAACAATCAAGCGATAGAACAGGCTCGGGGCAAATATATTTTACTCCTCAATCCCGATACGGTCATCGGTGAAAACGCATTATCGAATGTTTGCCGTTTCTTAGACAAAAATCCAAATGCAGGTGCAGTCAGCGTAAAAATGTTGGACGGATACGGTCAGTTTCTTCCCGAATCCAAACGCGGATTTCCTTCTCCCTGGAATTCGTTTTGTAAACTGTCGGGATTATCCAAATTGTTTCCCCGCTCGAAACGTTTCGGAGGATACGGCTTGAAGTATTTGGACGAAAACTTCATACACAAGGTAGATATTCTTGTGGGCGCTTTTATGCTGGTTCGGAAAACGGCGATAGATGCAGCGGGGTATTTAGATGAACGTTTTTTTATGTACGGAGAAGATATTGACTGGTCGTATCGTCTTTCTCGAACAGGGTATAAGAATTATTATTATCCCGAACCCATTATTCATTACAAGGGTGAAAGTACGAAAAAAGACATCAAATACGTGAAGCATTTTTACGAAGCGATGCTTATTTTCTTTAACAAATATTATCCGAAATCCAATGGCTTTTTTAAAATGATGATTCGATTCGCAATCGTTTCCTGCGGAACAATTTCTGCATTTCAGAAAGTAATAAAGCCTTTTAAGAAGATTTTTTCCAAAAAGAAATCCGAAAACGAACTGACACTCTACAAGTCTGCGAATACTTACGAGGGAATTATTCGGACAATGGACAAACATACGGGCGAAAAAACCCGCTTCAAAATCTATCATTCCGACAAAGGGATTGCGATAGCGGCAAATGAAATAACTCTTAATTCTTAATTATAATAAATCATGGCTTATTTAGAAAATAACAATCTTTTGTTGCGAGCCTTAGAGCCGGAGGATTTGGATATTCTCTATGCTTGGGAAAACAATGCGGAATTGTGGAAATACGGATCTACATTAACGCCTTATTCCAAATTTGCTTTGCGTGATTATCTAACCCAATCGTTGCAGGGGTTTATGCACACGCGGCAATTGCGGCTGATGGTGATTGAGAAAGAATCGCAAACAACGGCTGGAACAGTCGATTTGTTCGACTACGACCCCATTCATCAGCGGGCTTGCATAGGCATTTTGGTAGATGTTCCGTTTCGCCGCAAAGGCTATGGGGAGGAAATGCTGCATCTGACCGCCGAATACGCTTTCAACATTTTGCATCTGAACCAACTTTACGCATATATTCCTGTGAGTAATGTAAATAGTTTCAATTTGTTATCCAAATGCGGCTACGAACAGGCAGGCTTATTGAAACACTGGATTAAAACCGCCAATGGTTTTGAAGATGTATATTTGATGCAATTGGTAACAAGTAACAAGTGACGAGTGATAAATAGTCACCCGTCACTAAAAAAACGAAAGGCTGACGAATCACTTCGGCAACCCTCCTAATTGAATTACTAACCCTTAACTATAACTAATGAAATAACACTCTTTTCATATAAAACATTTGTTTCTGAAAATGGTTCACTATCCAAGCCCTTTTTTTGCCATATTTTTTTTATTAATTATTGTAAGTAGTTATTGTATAGTGAAATAAAAATAGACTTTTCACTCCAAAACAGCTTTTTTAATCATATTTACCACTAAGGTTATTGATATTTCTTTTTGTGAGAAAGTTTTAAGTCAAAGATAAAGTTTAAATAATTTTGCATATATCTGCATATTTTAACAAAATTATTTATCTTTGCTGTTCCTTTGATAAAAAGAAGGTCATTATTTTGAATTGCTGTGTAGTGTCTATTTTAACAGGCTGACTATGTTTTTCAACTGAAGACAGGAACAAAAGTCTGTGACAAATTTTAATAAACTATTGCTACAGATTGTATTTGGTTGCAATAAAAATAGCATGAAAAACAACCGGAGCAAATCAAAGAATGTCGAATCGTGTAGCATGAAATAATTACAAAATTTTAAATTATGGAGTTTGAAAATGCATTTTTGTGGAAAAAAGTTCTCACGGGCGATAATCAATCTTTTGATCATTTGTTCACAAAAAATATTCAGATTCTTTTAAGTTATGGGTTACAGTTTACTTCAGACAG
>Ga0082212_10004599_pt1 | contig 19051 bp, 24 predicted proteins | sample TergutNt197P3_FD_71548 | JGI IMG/M metagenome (GOLD analysis project Ga0082212, IMG submission 71548) | Neocapritermes taracua P3 segment gut microbial communities from Petit-Saut dam, French Guiana - Nt197 P3 | ecosystem: Host-associated > Arthropoda: Insects > Digestive system > Gut ... | reverse complement strand
ACCATTTAGCCAGTTTGCGAGCGTTTTTGTTTTTGTTTTCGGTGAAAACCGGCTCGGTTTTAGCCATATACTCGCCTACATTTACCCTAAATCTGTCATTTTTGATTATATCGGCAAACGGGCTCTTGCACACAAGTTCCACTATCGCCAAACGGGCAATACTTGCGAGGTAGGAATAGAAACTTGCCAGCGCCTCTATCATAAAAGATGTTATTTCTCGTGACTTAACCGTGCCTACATAGCGTTTGCGCTCGGAAAGCAGCTTATCCCATAGCTCGTCGAAATAACCAAACAAAAAAGAAACATTGTACTCTCCTATCATGCGTTGTTCTTTATCCAGATACTGCCGCTCGCCGTACACCCAAACTTCAGCTACATAGCGCCTTTTTATGAAATTTGTATATAGCATGTTGTACTCCAGATAGGATATATCGGGAAGTGAGCATTCGTTTTGCATTTTTGCTATTTCAGCGCATACTTTTTGAAAATGCCCCGCAAAGGCCGCAAACCAGCTATTTTTGTTGGTCACAAAAAGCTCTTCGGTTTTCAGTAGGCATTCGTTGCGCAAGATATTTGCGCGATTCATAAAATCTTCGTGCATGGCAATAGTTCCTTATTGCTTATTCAATATCTCCAGAATCTGCTGGTCAATTGCGGTAGCTAAATCCACAACTGTTATACCCACATTACCAATAACATCAACATAGATGTTTCCTCTAATATAGCTAAACCTTTCCTCGTCGCCAAATACTATATCACCAATATCTACCATATCGGGATTAACCTCTATTGCAGTGCAAGCAAAAACCTCATTTTTAAATCGCTCTTTGGCATCAGATTGTGTCTTATAAATTGATATCCTGATTCTAACATTATATGACTCTTCCTGCGATTTATCATCCAAGCTATAATAAGCATAAAGTCCAGCAATATCGTCTCCACTGGATACCAAAATAAAATTCGCATAAGTATCCATAAAGATGAAATTCACCATGTCCTTCGAGTAACTATTGAGCTTATCAAAGATACTATCAATATAACATTCGCCTGTTACCTCGTCAAAACCCCGCAAATTGGTGCTTTCTGTGTATAAAGGCATTTGCTCAACCCCTTCTTTTTGATATATAATAATTTCATCATTGTTTGTTTCATTGTCAGGTGCAATCGAGCAAGCTGATAGAAAAATAACAGTCATAGCTAGTAATAATGAGATGCTAATTATTTTTCTCATGCAACAAGATCTCCCCTCTTAAACTAGTTTTCTGCGCCCTGTTGGATTATTTTGGTTACCAATTATTGCTGCATTATTTAAATTAATAACAGTATTTTCAGCTAATAACTACCGATAACGTGCGGTTAGAGTTCCTGATTTCAAATTTTTTATATGATCCTCTTTGTATTCCCAGTCGCTTAGTGCAGCAAATTGCTGGTTTGATGGCAATAACGCCACTTTGGAGGCGTTTGGATTATTGGCTGCATTTTGGTTTACTTTAAGACAGGCATCAAATATTTTATTTGTATATACTCGTTCTCCTAAAAAAGCGATTTCATGATAACTGAAACCTTTACCACCAATATCTTCAAAAGGATATTTCCAAGAAGTTTCACCAATAACTATAACTTTATTACAATCGAAACCAGCTAGGGAATACCCTCCGAAACGGGTTTGATAAAGATTCGCTCCTAAAAGATTGGCAAAAGTGCTGACAACTGTCGCACAATCGGTACAATTTACAGGCGGAATTTTATCTGGTTTTAAGTTTGCTAAATTGCTAATAAAAATACTACAATCGAATATATCACCTGATGTTACGGACGAGCGCCCTTTATTATTGGTTGCGTACTTTAGGTTTAGGTTTAAATTAACATGTTCTGTAATTTGGATAGCTATTTCCACAACATCATTTTTGTTTTTAACGCCCCACTCAAGCAGCATGTCCAGCGCATCAATCCAAGGGTTTTGTGTTTTGTCATAGTTTGGCTCATTACCGCTAACCATCCAAGGCAGATTAGGTTTGTGAGGTATAAAATATATGGTTGCGTTTATTGTATTGACCATTTGCACCCAATTATTTTTTTCAACATTATCGTAATAAAACCAAGTAAATGATATATTATCTTGCCTAGAAAAACCTGTAATGTCAAAGAATGCCTCAAAAGTAAATACAGCAAATCTAGTTTCTTTCGGAATTGGGCCGTCTTTTGTTACCGGGCTTAAGCGAGATATTCTTATTATATTACTTGTAAAGTCTTTACTATCGATTTTTGCCACAACTTTTACAGGAACATTGTTTCCAACGCTATTTCCATACTCGAACTGAGCATAAACGGGGCTGGCAACCGATTCTTGATGCAGTTAAGGAAATGCCTTGTGAAGAAGATTTTATTAACTGGGATACCAATGCCAGAAAAGACTTTCGGCGCAAATGGCACCACACAAGATCAAAGCGGGTTCAGATGGTATCTTTGGAAGAGTGTATGGAGGACGAAGAGCACGGCATCTATAAGATCGCGGATAAATCCGCCAATTTTGAGGATAGTATTGCTGCAAAGGACTTCCGCAATCATTTCAAAAGTCTGTTATCCGATAAGGATATGGATATTTTGGAGCTGCGTGTCGAGGGGTTCACTTATGAGGAAATAGCAGACAAGCTGGGCTACAAAAATCACAGTGGGGTAATCAAGCGAATGCAGGCCATTAAAAAGAAGTTCCTGGACTACGAAGAAAAATCAAAGCAGTAACAGCCACGCAGTCAAATATGAAGGCGTGGTTTTTTGATGCTTAAAAACAAAAGGAAGGGTGATCATGTTCAACATCAAAGCATTGCCGCCAATAGAGCGGAAGCTGGACGGTTCCCTACCACGGATGACGCCAGGGCAGCGAAAGCAGGCGGCGAAGCTCATTCGCAAAATCTGCTGCAACTACGATAGCGGCAACTGCCTCTTGCTGTATGACGGCGAGGGGTGTGTATGCGTTCAGAGCATTTCCTATTCCATAAACTGCAAATTCTTCCGGCGAGTGCTGTTAGAGGGCAAAGAAGAGCAGTCGCTAAAAGCGGAGATTTTCAGGGATGATACTGTGAAACGCTGTGCGGTCTGCGGCAGGATGTTTCAGGCGAAATCCAACAATGCTAAATACTGTAGCGATTGTGCGAAAGGTGTTCAACGCAGGCAGAAAGCAGAGCACGCCAGAAAAAGGAGGTCGAAAGTAGAAAAGTAGAGTTTTAAAAAGCCTGTACAAACACAGTTTTTATCGCAAAAAAGGCAGGGGGTAATATCACAGTACCATTAGAGGGCGATTCAGTCCTCTATCTTGCATTTTAACAGGAAGGAGATTATTTTTATCCCACAATACGCAATCATGCGCTTCGCCAAGCAAAAAGGCGGCGCGGGCGCTTTGGAGGCACACCACGAGCGCACCAAAGAAAAATATGCCAGCAATCCCGATATCGACACCGCAATAAGCAAATACAATTTCCACATCGTCCAGCCCGTTACATCCTACAAACGGGAATCGGACGGACGGATAACAGCGGCGGGTTGTAAAACCCGCAAGGACAGCGTCCGCTTCGTAGATACTTTGATAACCGCCAGCCCTGATTTCTTCAAGGGAAAGAAACGGGAGGAAGTCAAAGCGTTCTTTCAGACAGCGGCCGATTTCCTCTCACAGAAAATCGGCAAAGATAATATCTTCACTGCCGTTGTCCACATGGACGAAAAAACGCCGCATATGCACCTTTGTTTTACCCCGATAACAGAAGACGGGCGGCTATCGGCAAAAGAGATCATTGGCAACCGAACCCAGCTCACCAAGTGGCAGGATGACTTCTTCGCCCACATGGTCAAATCTTTCCCCGGCATAGAGCGCGGGGAATCGGCCAGCGTGACAGGACGGCGGCATATACCGACGCGGATATTTAAACAGGCTGTTGATCTTACCAAGCAAGCTGAGAAAATACAGACCACTCTTGACGGGATTAGCCCGCTCAACAGCGGTAGGAAAAAAGATGAAGCACTGGCACTGCTGCAAAAGTTCTTCCCTAGCATGGAGAACTTTGAAACGCAGGTCAGAAAATATCGGCGCGAGATAGGCCATCTGGAAAAAGAAAACGCTGTTCTCGCTAAAAAAGCCGCCGCTGGCGAGAAAACCAGCATTATCAAGCAGTTGGACGAAAACAAGCTACGCAGTGATTACCAACAATTGCGGCGGTTTGTGGATTCGCTGCCAGAAGAAATCAAGCGGCAAGCCAGATTGCCGCAGAAGAACCAAGATTACCAACGATAAGGGGAGTTGCCTATACACAACAAATAGCCCGCTTCGGCGGGCAATGGTCTTTGAAAATTTAATATTACGGAGGGTACGCCATTAATGCAGGATCAATCCACTAAGCAATATCATAAACTCAACGAAGTTGAACTTCCACAATCAATCATAAATGAGTTTGCCCGCTTCCTCGTGCCGGAGATACGAAAATTTTACGAAAGTGAGCAAGGGCAGCGGGAGTTTGCCGAATGGCAGAAACAGCATGAAAAACGAGAGGCTGAATAGCAAGAGGGCAGTCAGGTTTTTTGACCTGACTGCCCAATTTTTTTGCCCCTAGAACCACACCGTTACGGCGAACCCGCCGCGAAAATAATAGGTGTTCGTCCTTGGGCCAGTTGGTGGAGCAATTAGCTTCATAAACGAACTCCGCTACATCTGATTCTACATCTTCTAATAGGCTTTGCGTAATCTCTACAGGTCTATCCGAAGCGTTGAATACCACAGTAAATTTGTCATCGTACAGATAGACAGCATTGATAAGCACCGTAATGAGTAACCGCCTATTATTTTCATCATCTATATCGCCGTCACGCATGGCTGTGAGGAAAAAGCGTATTTCTGGTTCGGTTAAATCTACATGACGTATTGTTTCAATGGCAATCTCTTTTTCAAGCTCTGCTTTTTCACGTCGCTTCTGTTCAAGCCTGTTGGTAATGATATCAACAGCTTGCCCTTGCTCAATAGCGTTTAGTAGGTTGTTTATTGCCTTTTCATTCTCACTGAGCGACTTCTCTAATCGCTTCATATTCGTGCTTTCGCTATCCTTTTCACTTTGGACAACGACAGCCGCAGCAATTCTATTTATATTCTCGTCCGTGAGTTGCGCCCGCGCCAAGTTTACCACTAAATCCTCGATGTAGTCTTTTATAACATTCCTCTTACTGCACTGCTTACGTTTACGTCCATTACAAGTGTAATAGTTATGAATTGCACCTGTTTTTGACGTACCCGATATACCCGTCATCATTTCTTTGCAATGACCACAAAAGAGTTTTGTTGTTAAAAGGTATTCTTCCTTTGCCCTTGCTCTGGCGGGGGCTTTTTTATTTTTGTCCATAATATCCTGTACCCTATAAAATAATTCGTCTGACACTATGCGCGGCATACCGTCCGGCGTTTCCTTGTCTTTATAGATATATGTGCCAATATACCGTTTATTTTTTAGCAAGTCGTGAAGTGAATTTGGCTTGAAGGCTCTCCCCCTTGACGACTTGATTTGCTGACGGTTCAAATATTCAACAATCTGCGCTATCGTCTGCCCTGCGGCGTACATTTCAAAAATATTTACTACCACAGCCGCGTCTTGTTCATCTACATAAAAGCGCCTATCACCATCTACCTTAAACCCCAGACCAGGGTTGCTTCCTGTACTAAGACACTTCTCCGCATTTATAGCCATACCGCGCCGAATCTTTTGGGAAAGCTCAACGCTATAATACTCAGCCATTCCCTCTAAGACGGCTTCCATAAGTACGCCGCTTGCGTCATCACTTATATTCTCACGGGCAGAAACAACACGCACACCATTCTTTTTGAGTTTCCGCTTATTTATAGCACTATCATACCTATCCCGACTGAAACGGTCAAGCTGATAAACAAGTACAATCTCAAAACGCCGATGTGAGCTATCCTCAATCATTCGCTGAAATTCTGGACGATTATCACTTGTTCCTGACTGAGCGCGGTCAATATATTCTGATATGATGTTGTACCCCTGACGATTTGCGAAGTCATAACAAGCCTTTAATTGCCCCTCAATAGACTGCTCATTTTGGGAGTGTGAGCTGAAACGGGCATATATAACAGCGGGCGCTAATCGGTGGTTAAGAGAGTTATCTACCACGTTTTCACTCCATTTCTAAATGTTTGGGATAAAACTCATCAACCATATATTTATACGTTTTTTCAGCAATTATTTGCAATTCATTCGATAGTTGAAATATCTGAAATCTTCGATAATCACCGTATTCAATACTCATAACATCATTTGTTGAGCCAAGCGATTCTGTGTTTGACATAGGTTGAACATCAACTTTCTGCTTGTTTAATACTTTATGATTCTCGGCAAGCTCTTTCCGCTTTTGATAGTCATGTTCATGCCATGAGTATCTAAAAATCCTAAAGCATAGTTTTTCCATATTCCCACTCTCAACTAAATAATTGAAAATCTCAAGCTGTTCAGGGAATGATTTGAATTTTTCGTAAAGTATATCAATCGCCTTATCTGAAAGCCCTGTTCTATTATTAGCGTCAGAGTTATCAGTCTTTATACCGGTCAATATCTCGTCGCATGATACCTTGAAGTAATCAGCCAACATTGTTATATTTCCAGTTTTTAAATCCCTTTTTCCTGTCTCCCACTTTGCTATGTTTTCACGGGATATATATAAATCCTTCGACAAATCCTCTTGCGTCAAGCCACGTTCTTTTCTCAACGAAGATATACGATTCCCTATATCAACTAATGAACTTGACACCAAATTCATCTCCTTACCCTAGTGCTATACCACCACACCTTTTTTTTGCTGTAGCGGTATGGCAATACACCTGAGTGGTCATTAGTAAACCTCAATACTGGCTGAAAGAACTGTATTTCACGGTTTTTTGATTACTGCTAATCTCGCGTACTCAACACTATAGTTGGAACATAAACAGCATTGCGTCGCCGCTTGTGGTCAGTATGTCAACTGGCATTGACTTTCGCTTATTCTTTCGCCATACTTAACTTGCAATTTGGAACATTTTATCACGTTGGTACATTATAGTCAAGCGAAAGATAATGCGAAGCACAATGCAAATAGGGGGCAATATATGGCGCAGATTGATGATTTGATAAGGGCAGAACGCCTTGACTACTATAAGGCTTGGAGAGCGGCGAATCCCGATAAAATAAAACGCCATAATCAGAATTATTGGCGTAAACGTGCGGAACGGCGACAGCACGAACAACAGTTATTAGAAAAGAATGGAATGAAAAATGCAGAGAATGATTCTGAGTAAAGAGCAAGCTGAAATCATCGCCGCCGCTATCCGCCCACAAATAAAGTCGTATATAAATGCTAACCGCGAAAAATATGAAGCGTTTTTGTATGCCGAACGCAAAAAAAAGGAGGTGGTAAACAATAGCCGTGTTTAACAAAAAAATGTCGCATTTTGCACTGTACCCACAAAAGGAAAAAGCTCTTGCATAGGCAAATGCGAGAGCTTCCGATTATGGGTCGTCGATAAATTGTAAGCTGATGATACCATAACGGATCTCCTTTTGCAATGAAAGAAATAACAGGAGGTCAAAATGGAAAATCAAAAAAAGAATCCTATTCACCACAGGCTCTTATCTCACAATGGTCGTATGTTAGCGCAGTTAGAACCGATAAACGGAAATCAATTACTCGAAATGGAGTTTCCGCCACTCAAATTCATTGTTGAAGAATGGCTACCAACTGGAACGTATCTAAACGCTGGACCACCTAAAAGCGGAAAAAGTTTTCTCATGCAACAACTTGGTATTTCTGTTGCAACTGGCAATCCGCTATGGGGATTTCAAACAAGCAAAGGTCGAGTGCTTTATTTCGCGTTAGAAGACACATATAAAAGGCTCAACATGCGTCTGTCATCAATGCAAGAAACTTATGATTTATCGAATCTGCATTTTATCACTGTTGCAGAAAAAGTAAAGGACGGTCTACTTGTTCAAATGAATGACTATTATGAAAGATATCCAGACACGCAATTAATGATAATCGACACAGTACACCATGTACGCGAGAAGCCAACCGGAAGAAACTTATATGCAGAAGACTACGATTTAATGGCTCAGCTAAAAACCATTTCGGATAATCACGATGTAGCTCTAATTTTAGTCACGCATACCAGAAAAGAAGAAGACGATGACCCAATAAACATGATATCTGGTTCAACAGGAATGACAGGCGGTGGCGATGGCAATTTTGTTCTAAGAAGAAAAAAAGGAGCGAAAAATAGTGCAACACTAACTATTTCAAATCGAGATACTCCATCTTTTGAGTTTTTACTGGACTTTGATGATGTTACATGTCAATGGAATCTCGCAAATCGAGATGAATCAAATCGTGAATCTGACCCATTGATAAACTCACTCTTACTATTTCTGACTGATAGATTCAGTTGGGAAGGTTCTGCAACAGAGTTGCTAGATGAACTCATTGAAGTTGAGCCGTACTTATCGCTCACTCCCGCAACTCTGGTCAGGCGAATGAATGACTTAATCAACACTCTCAGCAACAAAGGGATTCGCTTTAAAACTGGTTATAAGGGCAAGAATAAGATTATCAATCTGACCTATGTGATTCCAGTTTAACCGACGATACCAACGCCACCGTCGGCGGTGTAGAGTCTATTATTTTCAACAAACCGCCGATGGTTGCGATGGTGGCGACGGTAGTCAATCACGATTTGCTTTTTTCTTTAGCAAGCAGGGCGGTTATATACGTGCTTATTATGTTCGTTTTATATTACCGCGCATATGTAAAACGCTCACGGTGAGTACAAGGAGTTTGACAAAACATTTTTTCTTGGTATTCTGAAAAAAAGAACGCAGTTGCGCCGTCAACTGCGTTCTTTTTTAATAATTGAGTTACTGCACCGTTGGTAATTCTGGTGGGGGTATTAGGGGGCGTAGCCCCAACAAAGCGGCAGAGCCGTTTTGTGGCTAACGAGCGGGGCAATATCGAACGAAACGTAGTGAGTGCGTATATTACCCCACTGCTTGCTAATAAGTAAATCAGGAGTATTGAAAATCTTACAATTTATAAAAAGTGTGAAGCCTGATTTTACTATTTTGCGCTTGAATGCGCTTTTCCAATTAATCATCACCATATTATATCGTGATGGACATAGAAGTATTCCGCAATTTTCGCCGCAATGAAATGTACAAAAAAAGCAATAAAGGGAAAAATGATAAAACCGCAAGCGTATAGTAAGCCCTCTGCTTCTAATAGCGGCGTTCCGCTATAAAGGTGCAGGGCAACTTTATAGGCAAAATATATCCCGATAGGAATACCAAGCGCAGAAATTGAGCCGATAATTTTTGTAGCCACAGCGATTAACTTAAACGCTATGGACAACGGCGGGAAGAATACGCCGCGAAAAGCCAGACGAAAATTATCGCTTCTCTCAATCTTGCGATTTTCGATAGCAACGAGCCGCTGAAACTGCTTTTCGTCGTCATAGCTGATATTATCAATACGGCTGTTCATATTGTCACTCTCCTATTTGGCTTTCTTGGTAACTCTGTCCAGTCATGAAATTATATACAGTGGCGTAATCCTTTACGAATTCATATTGCCAAAGCATAAGTTCTACATACTCATCATATTCAGCTTGACCAACTCCGTTAACAAATAAAGATTTACTTCCAAGGCAGTTATTCAAAAAATCAGATTCCGAACCAAAAAAATGGTCATACTCGCCCATGTATAAGTTTTCAAGTATACGAAGATAGGTATTGTACCAAAGGAAACGCTCATATAGACTTTTGCTTTCCCATTCTTCTCTTGTGCCGTCTGTAAATTTAAGATAACTTGCTACATGGGTTTCAAAATAAGTGTCATAGGAACGCAAGAAAAACCCGTATTTATCGTTTTCGTTTGATTCTACGTGTTGAATTGCATTGCTAAATCGGTCAAAAGCGACGGCGGCTTCTGCGTTAATCGCTTCTGAATCATATTCTGGCACGCTCGGTGTATTATCAGCAATCGGGGCTGTGGTTGATACCCCTTGCGATGGAGTGGTGAGCGCAGGGGTTGACGGTGAAGCCGCCCCACCCTGTGGGGCTGGTGGGCTTTGTGTATGTACAGTCGAATTTTTTTCTTTATTGCCACAGGCAGAAAGTGAAAATATTAAGGATAGTGCTAAAACTAATGCAGATAATTTCTTCATAATGGGATTCCTACTTTCTGTTGTTGATAGCTTACTTTTAGCTTTATATTGAATGATTGATAATACAGCTATTCCGATTTATTATCATTGAATTCATTTTTTTGCTCATTGGGTTTACCCGATATATGTACCTCTTTTCCTGCTTCAAGCCCTGTCAGAAATATAATTAACTTTTGGCGGTCTTGAAGATTAAGTTTATCAATCATTGCCATCAATTCGTCACGGTCATCTAACTTAGTCTGCATATTATCCCCCTATTTCTTTGACTTAATCAAAGTTTAGCACCAACTGAGTCAAATGTCAAGTACAACATAACATTGACTTAGTTATATTTTTAGTGTAAACTACGGGTAGCCAAACAAAGTGAGGTGATACCCCATGACACTTGGAGAACGCATACAGACTATTCTAAAAGAACGAAGTATCAAGCAAGTAGAGTTTGCTAAGGTACTCGGTATAAGTGCAAACTACGTCAATCTCTTGGTAAATGATAAGAAAACCAAAATATCTGACACACTTGCAAAACTCATTGAAGAAACGTATGGCTATTCTGCGGAATGGCTCTTAGAGGGCGTTGGCGAAAGATTCTCTGATACGAGCGTGTCCGCGAGTAAAACTGAAATCCTGAAAAGGATTCAGAAAATGTCCGATTCCGAAATAAAAGCTACATTAGCATTTGTCAAGACGCTCGAAAGCGTCAATAAGGATTTTTCTGACGAGTAGCAGTATGTGATTTTCGCCATAGGGTGATATAACATGAAGGGGCTGTTGAAATACTCTGAATATTTCAACAGCCCCTTCTGCTAATGCTTATTATATTTGATATTATTCGTGTGTTGTATGGCGGGGGCAAGCCCCGAACGTACAGCGGGTACTCAAATCCGACCTGCATCAAGACATTCTGCACAATCTATTTCGCCTGTGCCCTTACATTCGGGACAAACTTCATCGGGATCATCAGGATCTGCGCCTTCTCCCTCGCATACGTAACACTCTTCTTTTCTTGTGCCGTTACATTCGGGACAATCGCCTTCATCATTTTCTTCTTCGTCACAAAAAGGACATTGTGTATATTCAGATTCATCATAAACTTTCAGACAATCACCACATTGTTGCATTTATTCCACTCCTTTCTTTATGATACCTACGTTGAAAAAACCATGACACGTTACCATCTTCTGTATTGTGACGCTAATTCTGCCGCGCCATCTTCTTCATCGGCTTCTAATAAAATGCTACCTGTATCTATGTCTGTCACCCTGTATGCTCGTCCGAAATTGTTGCACAATGCGACAGAATGTGCGCTATTAACATAATCCGTTTCCGTTTTAGTATACCAATCTCCTGTGTTAAACGCTTTAAACTCCACTTTATAGCGCGGTTGATATGGTATTGCAGTTGGAGAATCATCAATAGGCTCTTCATCATCGCCAGTACAATCATAGTCTAAATCGTATTCAGTGTCATCTCCACTCTTTGAACTCGCCCATAATGCGAGAAGTCCAACACCAATGACACCGGCTATAGCCAATGCCTTTTTGATAAAGCTGTTCCTATTTTCACGGCATACTTCACACAATTTGTGATTCCAGTTTTCGGGTAATTCAATGTCACATTTTTTACAATACTTCTTTTCCAAATTGATTCACACCTTCATATCAAGTAAAGTCTGATGTTGCTCGTAAAATGTCGGCTGACATAAAATATGGGTTGTTGTCATTGCCAATTATTTCAATCAGAATTGCATCAGCGTCACGACTTAGGATTTTATATTTGTCGCCGACTTTTAATTCTAACCCATTTTCGTCCTTGCGTTCAACGGATACCGTAAAAACTTTTCCGTTCTCTAAGTAAGAAATGTCTTTTGACTTCTTCTTAGTTTTAATTGCTTTAACAACTTTTTGCGTAAGCAATGTACCACCTGTACCAATGGCAGTACCTACCGTAATGCCGCCCCCAATAAGCAATCCTATTAGATTTTTAGGACCTCCGACTGCTTTAGAAGCTGTCGTGATTTTTTGATACCAACCTAAATTGCTCATTACAATCCTCCTACTTCATTATTTTTTTAATGGCGTTTGCAGTAATTTTTGCCGTTCCTACACCTGTCGAGCTAAAAAGCATAGCCCCTAATGCTACAAGCGCACCAACAACCGCAGGTGTTGTTAAGGCTATTAACATTTTTTCAAGTGCCTCACCTTTTTTACCTTTTGTCGCTAATGCCGCCGTTGCTTCTAATGTTTCCTTTAATTCGAGGTTTTTTTCATCGTCAAGTTCTGCACCTTTATCAACAGAAATGTCGATAGCGTTATGGATTGCAGTAGCGTTGTCTGGGCTATTTGCTATTTCATCATTGAACACAGAACGAATAGCGAGGTATTGTGTTAAAGTCATTGGTCTTTTTATGGTTTCTAAATCGCTGATAGTTTGTTTTGTAACACCTATTTCGCTTCCAAACCGTTCTGTTGTCCACCCTACAATCTGTCTTATACTGCGTAGATTTTGTTGAAGCAGATTGATTTGCTTTTCTCTTTTATCAGTCATACTCACAGGACATCACCTCTTAAATCTTATTATAATGATAAATTTACATTTGTCAAGCTATCGGACATTAAAAGATTATAATAATTTGTAATTTTTACGCCATTCCTATGTTACGCTTTGGGGTGTTATGAAGCTGAAACTTAAAATTTAAATCCAAAAAACATCTTCCCCTAAAACCCTTTGTTCACAAAAGTTCATAAATGCGTAGTCGGAGATAGCAATAAAAAGAAAATTCTCACCGTGAGGAAATCTTTTGACATTATGTGTACGTTTTGCCATCTTCTTGTGCAAAACGCCGTATGCCCTCTGCGCTACGGCACAGAGGGCAGGAAACGCTCTACAGGCAGTTTATACGGCTTCAACAGCCTCAGTGGGAAATATACTCATTAACATCACGAACAGTCACAGACGCGCCCTGCCGCGTCTGTGAGCATATCTGTAAACATAATTTTCTTTTTTATTGCAAAAAGCACGACAATGGTTATCCATCATCGTGCCTTTCGTGCTGTCACAACCACACCGTAACGGCAAAGCCGCCCTTAAAATAATAGGTGTGTTCGTGTAATATTGCTATGGTGGAGATAAGGGGGCTCGAACCCCTGACCTCTTGAATGCCATTCAAGCGCTCTGCCGGACTGGTCGGAAACAACCCCCAAAAAAAGCTCGAAATGCCCTGTTTTCAAGGCTTTCGAGCTTTCGCATTTTCTTAATTTTCGAGGATGAAGGTTTTATCATCCCTCGGCTTTGCCATCAGATGAATGGCATTCTCACCGGCGCGTGAATGGCATTTTCAGCAGGCGCGTGAATGGCATTCTACTACCGGACGAATGGCATTCAAAGCGGGACTGTTTTCCGTTGTTGTTCTGTGTAGTCATGAAAAATACTAAAATGTCATAAATAAAGCTTGACAAAATATGACCGCCATGATACACTGCTGTTAAAATCAGTCATGAGAGGTGTATGTCATGGATTATGATCGTATTATTATCGAAATGCTAAGTAGAATTCAAGTTTTAGAGGAAAAGGTCACTGCTCTCGAAAAAGATTCAAAAGGAGGTATTGTGATTGAATCAAAAGAAGTTGCTGACGTAGTGGCATCAAGCAAAAAGTACCGATTATTGTCAGACTATCTGTTTAACAGTAAAGATGATAGAGTCAGTCTAACCCTTGTAGATATAGAAGGAATACTGAACTTCGAGCTACCTCCTTCAGCATATATCCATCGACCTTTTTGGGCTAACACTAAAACTCACTCTATAGCATTAAGCTGGATGAGCGTAGGATATAAAACCGTCGAGGTCAACATTGAAGAGCGATATGTGGTTTTCGAACGTGAACGTGACTATAGCAAGTTGTTGGCTACCGGTAAGAAGAACGCGGACGAGGTGCTTTCTAAGTTCGGAAATACTAAGATCACTGAATTAACCAGTGCAGAGAAAAAAGAAGGTGATATCTGATGGAAACTCTAAAAACTCCGAACAATATGGTTCAAAATAATCCATTTGCATGGGCAACGGTAGAGATTATTAACGGACCTTACGGAAAAGATGTCATTAGGATGATCGGCGCTTTATCTGTGGGTGCATTGTTTGTAATTTCTATCAGTATGGTTCTTGGCCATACGCCTTCTATAGGTTACGGGAATTTGCATCTCGCATTATAAAAGAGCGTAGCTTCGACACTATGTTTAAGCCAACGAAAACAATATTGCTGTGTTTTAGGCAGCGGATATTCTGCCACTGCAATTTGAGAGGGCATGGTATCCCTGCTTTTTACATTGCCAAATTACCATCTAACCGTTCGGCGTCTGCAAATGAAAACCCCATCACCTGCGGGGAAACAACGACGCCATAAAGCCTGTATCGCCCTTGTTTATCCCAGCCTGTCACGGAGCATATGGCTTCGGAAAACGCTGCTTTGCGAAGCACATATTTATATTCAGGATCAATATAAACGCGAGGCGGCACAGTAAAGCAAGGTACTTCCTTCTTTTCACATCCACGGATGAATAATGATTTCCGGTCGCAGCTGACAAAAACTTGAATGTACTGAGGATTCCCAAGGGATCGCAGTACGTCCATCGATATGCTCAAGCGGTTGTTGTCGAACGAAAACCGTATTGTATGAGTTCGTTTTTGTTGGTCACTCATTCTTCCTGATCCTCTCGTTCCACGCCCCCATATTGCCGTCTCATGATTTCTACCGGGTCAGGTTCGCGTGGTTGCACGGGTTGTTTAGTATCAGTCAATAGAAACTCCCTGTCCTCTCCGCTGAGATTGTCCGGGAGAAGATAATGCGCATTCAGATCCACTTTATAAGCGTCAGCATGATTGCGATATAAGTTGCCGAATGTTTCCAGCCAGTCTTTTGGGCGGATAACGGTAACTTTTTTCTTTGTTGTACCGTCGCCTGTTTCGATAGTTTCCGTGACCAGCATTTCGCATTCCACAAGATTAAACACGATCAGGCGGACGCCTTCGATTTCCTGATAGACCGCCATGACTTTATATCGGTTCTCCGGTATCCAGTCCATCATGTCAAATAACTTAGCGCAAGTTATCTTGGCAAGGCAATTACGGGATTGGTTCTTTCCGTTCTTAACATTTGCCCATTTTAATCTGCCAGGCGAATACTCATGGGCAGGCACGATAAACACCCGTCTGCCTTTCCGGTCTACCAGCACTTGGACATATTGGGTTTCCGGGAATAACCGAACGGATGCTGCGTTGAATACCAAATACGAATATTGAATAGTTATTTTTGCCTGAAAAGTAGGCGACAAGAATTCGCTGCGGACGAGTTCGCTATTGTACAATTCTTCCAGCGAATGAACGCCGCCCTCCGGTATGCCGCTAAATTCGCTCATATCGCAGCCACCTCCATCGCTTTGAGAACCATCTGGATTCTGCTTTCGTCAGGTAGCTCAATGGTATTCTCAAATCCGTTTACGGGAATCGCTGGAGCGTTCGTTACCCACTTGTCGAGCGAGGCGGCAATATGCTGCCGGCATGAGTAATAAACGCCTGACATAGAAGCCCCAAAAGTATCGCGCCATGCGGTCGGCAAATAACTCCGCGCAGTTCTCTTGGACTCGCCGTTCGCATCGGGTTCCTTTTCATAGATAAGCGTTTCCGTTTCGTTGAGGTCAAACATCAGGATACGCTCGTTATTTTTGGAAAGGCAAACGGCAGCGGCACGGTATTTCCAATTATTGTTCCACCCGCATAACTCATATAGCACCGGCATGAATACTGCGCTGGAAACTGTTCCCGCTCTCCACGGGATAGCATTTTTGTTATCCGCATTGACTTTTCGGATAGCCAGCAATCGTTCTGACGGATGGATCAGGATTTCAGCGTACTCTGTTTTCCGCAGAAGCGATACGCATTCTTTATTGAAAGTGAATGATTTAGCTGAAACCGTGGCGGAAGGTGTGGTTGGAGCGCAAAACTCCTGCTCCCTTATTAGTTCGCATCCTTCGATATAGACTATTTCGGCTTTCCGGCGACGCTTCACCGGCGCTACAGATTCGCTGGCGCACAGATAATGACCGGCGTCATAGCCGCCGAACGCGCAATTGATTGGTATAAACCCGGACAGCAGCCCTTCATGGATCACGCGCATCTCATACGCGGGATTAAAGTGCTGGGAATTACGGTTTGCTTTCGACATCAGAAGAGCGCGGACGTGTTCTTCCCTTGTAACGATTGGCTCGTGATGGTTAGCCATGTAGTGTATCCATTTCTGCCCTTCGTTCTTAGCCCTTTTATGTTCCAAAAAGTCAACAACGAAGGATTTTTGCCCGAATATGTCCCCGCAGTATTTCTCGTTTCGGATGACGTTCATCACACTGCCGCTCGACCATATAAAATTGTTCTTTCCTGTCGGCCGCCCCATTTCTGTCAGGGTTCGCGCTATCTCGGTGGCTGATTTTCCAGCGAGATACATGGTATAGATGGCGCGGACGGTTTTTGCACCTTCCGGTTCAATGATCATGTTGCCGTCGTCATCGTTTTCATAGCCCAGCAGATAAATCGTAGGGCAAAAATAATCGTCCCGGTTATAACGCCATTCATACGAAGTGATCATTGATTCGCTTTTCTTTGCGCTCTCACCTTGTGCCAGCGACAACATGATCGTAAGGATGAATTCGCAGTTTGGCATCAATGTATTGAACCTGTCCTCTTCAAACAATATCCCGACAGGCGGGTCAAGATGCAAAAGATCCCGCGCGGCTATCAACCCGTCCACGACGTTGCGCGTAAACCGGGAAACCGTCTTGGTGATGATCATATCGAACATCCCCGCTTTTGCGTCGGTAATCATTTGATTAAAAGCGTCCCTGCGTTTCGTGCTGGTCCCGGAGATACCCTCATCCGCATAAATCCGGATGAGTTCCCAATTCTTGTGTTTACCAATGTAGTCTAAATAATGCTGCTTCTGTGCTTCAAAGCTTGTGTACTGATCGTCGCTGTCCGTGCTGACGCGGCAGTACGCGGCGATACGCAGTTTTTCATCGTCAAGCCTTCGCCGGTTATACTTCGCTTTCGGGGGTATTCGTATAGTGCTGCCGTCAGGCCCCTTCTCTATTCTTGCTTTGATTTTATCTCTTTTCATGCCTGACCTCGATTCGTAGAGATTTCACAATGCGTTTTGCCTTCATCCTGCGGCTGATAGTCGCTTTCGGCGCCGGAACCGCTTTGCATCATTAAGCACGAGGTCTGCTCCGGGCTATCGGTAGCAACACGGCAATATGTGGCTGGTCGCAAAGGTTTATCCTCTGGAATGCGAGGGCTTTTATCCGAGGAGATGGCATCCCCGATTCTTGTCATTGCTGCCGGCATCGACCAATACCAGCCATCGCCACGCTTCGATGACTTTATCCCAAGATGCTTCTTCGCCCGGTCAATTGAGCGTTTTCCGATTCCTCTTTCTTTCAGCGCAGAATAGATTTGAGCGCATGGCGTTTCCCCTTCGCTTAGAATTGATTCGAGGTTCTCTATAGCTTCCGTTAACTTCGGGCTATCGTACTGTGGCTCATCGCCACTCAACAGTTCCTCGGCAGTGATATCATATTCTCCAATCCACCTCACGGTGGAGTTTTCGTTGATCTCAAACGCAATGGGGCTTCCTTCTTCTGCGAGACTGTTCTTAAGCTGTGCCATAATCCTGACCGATGGATTGCTTTTGATCCTTCCCACAAGAAGGACGCTTCGCGCGGATGCCGTGATATCAATAGAACCGAGTCCGCGGTATATCCCTTTCGCTCCGCTCGCTTTATTCATGTGTCCGATAATGACAATCGCGCACCCTGTTCGATCAGCGACAGCCGTTAAGTGTTTCATCAATGGTCGGACGCCATCAGCGCGGTTCATTTCACCGCCCTCGCTTAGATATGCCTGCAGGGGATCAATCACCAACAACCGTGCGTCGGTGTCCTTGATTGCTTTTTCGATCCTTTCGTCATTTAGAGTCAGCCCTCTTTCTGTTTCATCGATGAAAGCTATGCGGGAGCAGTCGGCGCCTGCGCTGACCAATCTCGGCTTTATCGTATCTTCAGCGCCATCCTCGGCGCTTTGATAAATGATCGTTGAGTAATCGACCTTCACATCCATATCAGGCATTGGCCTGCCATTGGAAAGAAGTGCGGCAATATTCAAGGCAAGCGTCGTTTTCCCATCGCCCGGATCGCCCTGTACAATTGTCACCTTGCCAAAGGGGATATACGGATACCAAAGCCAGTCCACCTTTTTTGCGGTGACTGTGGAAAAATAACGCAGCGATGAAGATTTAGGCTGGTTTTGTACCATATCCAAACTCCTTTAGTGAAACCATACTATTTTAAGTATATATCATAGTTGGGTGGCTACACCATGTAGCTATACTAATAAAACTATGATAGGAGCTTTGAAAAATGGAAAACTATCACGAAATCGACTTGAAGGAAGTCGGCGAAAGGATTCGCAGCGCACGAAAGATACTTGGATTGTCGCAGGATGAGGCGGCGCACAGAGCCTATATTACCAACCAGTTTTGGAGCCGCATTGAATTGGGGCATGAACGAGCCAGCGTTAATACTTACCGGCAAATGGCCGCAGTGCTTGACTTGACGCTGGACGATATCTTTTATGACGATGCGACCAGCATTCGCTTGCACAAGGCGTTTTCGAAAGAGGGCATTATATCCGGATGCTCATTTTTCGAAAAAGCAGTTATAAGCGAAATGATGTTTGCGCTGAAAGGCATTTTAGAACGCAACAGGGGCGT
>Ga0082212_10004598_pt1 | contig 19051 bp, 12 predicted proteins | sample TergutNt197P3_FD_71548 | JGI IMG/M metagenome (GOLD analysis project Ga0082212, IMG submission 71548) | Neocapritermes taracua P3 segment gut microbial communities from Petit-Saut dam, French Guiana - Nt197 P3 | ecosystem: Host-associated > Arthropoda: Insects > Digestive system > Gut ... | reverse complement strand
TTTAAAACATCTTCGTCTTTAACTAAATATTTTCCGTTGGAAATTAATTGAAGCGTGAAATTTAACATAGTATCTCCATTTGCCCATTCTAATTCTTCTAAACTAAAATTAACGAGAAAATGCGGAAGAACCCCTCTGCCATAAGGGATATTCCTTTCTTGAGTATCAAATACGCATTTTACTAACGGCATTGTAATTTCTATTTGAGAATTAGGCAGTTGCAGTTGTGCAAATTTTAACGCATTCATTTGATGATAAGTATTTCCTGTTTCTCTTCCAACAATTATGCCGCGTTTGTATTGATGCACTAATCCTGCAAAAAGCGTTGCAGCAGATATGGAACGCTCGTTAGCAATAACATATAAATTTCCGGAAAAATTTATTTCAGAATCAGGATAAATCGTATCAATATTCATATCAAAATATCCATCTTTAGAATCCAACGGTTCATATTCCATAAATAAATCTGATACATCTTCGTTATAATTAGTACAATAGCGAAAAAACTTAAAACCATTTCTCTTTTTTACTTGAGAATATTCTTGCGTAATAAAAGGCTGTTGTGCAAAAAATGAAAAGAGTTTGGCGCAAATTTTAGTATCACCGCCGGGGTTATTTCTAACATCAATAATAATATGTTTACAGGCAGAATCTTGCAACTGTTTAACAAATGCAGCAATTTTATCCATTTCAATTTCAGTTAAATAAAAAGAATGAATACCTATATAACCGATACTGTCTTCTATTTTTAATAGCGTAAGAGAATCTGTATTGTGAAGCAAAAACTCTCTCCAATTAGCTTTATATGGAACACATGATTGTTTGTTTTTGGATTCACTTGCAGAAAAGAAAACAATACTGTCGTTATCAAATTTTACTAAATATTCCGATTTAGGGTTATTCGTTATTTTATTAAAACCACTCCATGCCCAAAGTAATAAATTATAATCAATATCACTTTGCACAAAACCATCAATGTCTGTTATTTTATTAAAAAGACACTGTTTAATAGTATCAACGGTAATTCCATCTACTTCTAAAATCCTTTTTCCATAATACTCACTATGCGTTAATTTTGCATTCGTAATGACTAAAGAGTCATTTAAGAAGCCAAAAGTAATAGTTGGCATACTATACGATTCGTTTTGTTTCATTGGAAGTCGAGTAGTAACTGCAAAATGATTATCCTTTATCCGATTTACAAAAGAATATTTCAATAGTGAATAAAAATCATCATAAGCTATTTTTTCCGAAATCTGTTTTTTAAGATTAATGACGAGGACTTCCCATTCATCAGAAGTAAGATAATCATATAGTCCGGGGTATCCTTCTTCTATAGCTTCAATGAATACGTTAATATCTTCCAATGCTTCTTCTTTTTTTAAACTAATAATTTCTTTTTTAACAAATTTTTTGAATGTACTTTTCAATCCGAAAGGCAACATCGGGTCATCTGCTTTTCCATTTTTTGAAATGGAAAAAGAGATACACGGTTTATTTATTTTGTAATAAAGATAACCAACTTTTCCAATAATATCTCCTTGCGTAATTTTTGCACCGGTTTTAAAAACCTTTTCGGGTTTCATACCGCTAATGTGTATCTCGCTGCCATCCACCATTTTAATCCCCATAGCTATAGAAATGTATTTTGGGTCGTAATGATCATTCGGATAATTTGTTACTATTTCATAACAATCCGACATATAATCGGGTGTTGGTTTCAAATGAAACCAGATGCTGCCGGAGTATTTTTTGTAATAAACATAATTAAAAAAAGTTACCACTCCTGTTACGGGCGCAACAATAGGTGTATTTTCATCAGCAGCAATGATGAGATTGGCATAGTTTTCTTCGCCTGCAATATAATCATTGGGGCGATACAGGATATTCTCGCCTGCTTTTTTATCGGGAATGGGCCACGTAAATAAACTTTCTTGTGCAAAACTATTTACACACAAGATTGAGATTATGAATAAGAAGAATGCAATTTGTTTCATCTACATATTAAATTTTTAAATTTTAAATCTTAAATTTTTAAATCTCAAACCAACACCTCATCAACACCTCTTTTACCTCATCCATATCTACCATTTTTCCCAATTCTTTTTGCATAGAAGTAACCCCCTTATCCACAAAACCGCAAGGATTTATATAGTTAAAATAAGTTAAATCGGTATTCACATTGAGCGCAAAACCGTGCATAGTAACAAAACGTGAGGCGCGCACACCGATAGCGCAAATTTTACGAACATCTTTGGTATCAACATCTAACCAAACACCTGTAGCGCCTTCTAAACGTGTGCCTTGAATGCCAAAGTGTGCCAGCATCTGTATAATAGATTCCTCTACATTATAGATATAGCCTTTTAACGATCTGCTGTGGTTTTCCAAATCTAATACGGGGTAGCCCACCAACTGCCCGGGACCGTGATAGGTAATATCGCCGCCTCTATCTATCTTGTAAAAAGTAGCATTAATTTTTCGCAAAAAATCTTCTTGAATGAGCAGATTATTGGCTTTTCCGCTTTTGCCTAACGTGTAAACGTGTGGGTGTTCGCATAAAAAAACGGTTTCCAAAGCGCGTGTGTCTTTGCCTTCGCTTTTGGCTTTAATGATTTCTTGAAATAACAGTTCTTGTTTATTCCAAGCTTCTTTATAATCAATGGTTTGCCAATCGGTGAATTTCATTTTTTGATAAATTTCTATGCAGATTTTTTATTGTTTTATTATAATGTCAATAAAAATCCCTACAAATGTTAGTAAAAATGACAATGTTGCAATGCTTAATACATAAGAAAAAAATGCCTTTATGTAGTTTACACCTTGTCTTTTATCAAAAAATTGCCCTGTTGTCCAAGTGTAATAAACGAGCACAATAAAAATGGAAAAATTTATTAAATTCAAATGAAATAACCCTTGAATAATTAAAGCAACAGAAAAAATAAGCGAAGAGATTCCTGAAATATAACAATTAAGAACAAAAATTTCAAAAAGGTTATGACCGGATTTTCTAAAAAACAATTTTACCCAAAATGCCATAAAAAACCCTATTAAAATACTTGCATAACCATGATTGTCTATCATCCAGTTGAGAAAAAGATTTAAGGTGGGAAACTCTGTTTCAGACTGTTCCATTGTGTACGCATCTATACCAATATGAAAAAGATGACTTATAAACGTATAAATTAATGAAGCGATGACAACAAAGGTTATCGGTTTCACAAAACGACTTCTATCTTCTGAAAGATATTGCCTAATACTTTTTCCGGGACTGGTAAATAGTTTTTTTATGGTATATAAAAATCCGCTATTGGTAAAAAAAACATCCTTGATTTCGTGAGTAATATAATGACTGTCAATTCTTTTTAGTTTTGCAGGATGTCCGCAATTTGAGCAATAATTCCCATGAAGCGGCTCATTACAATGTTTACAATAATTTATTTGCATTTTTTTCTATTTATGTTTTTCTTGATAATTTTTTTATAAGTTGCTGCCAACAAGAGAACTCGCGTCATCTGCGTGCTCAAAAATTTTATCAGACATATAGGAAGAGCGCACCAACGGCGCACTTTCCACGTGTTTGTAGCCTAAATCCAATGCATATTTCTTGTAAAATGCAAACTGTTCGGGGGTAATATATTGCGCCACTTCCATATTGTGTTTGGTGGGTTGCAAATATTGCCCGATGGTTACAACAGATACTCCTGTTTTTTTTGCATCGGTTAACGTTTGCAAGACCTCCGTTTCGGTTTCGCCCAAACCCACCATAATGCCTGTTTTCGTTAAAATTTGTGAATTTGCAATTTGCCGTAATGTTTCCAAACTGTTTCTATAAGTGGCTTTGCTTCTTGCTACTGAGGTTAGGCGCTCTACGGTTTCCAAGTTATGGGCAATAATGTTTGGGTTTGAATCAATTACCATTTGTAATAATTTATTTTGATAGTCGGGAATGAGCAACTCAATGATAGTATTCGGGTTCCTTTCACGGATTTTGCGAACGGTTTCTGCCCAGTGCGCCGCGCCTTTGTCGGGCAAATCGTCTCTGTCAACGGAGGTTATTACGCAGTGTTTCAGTTTCATTAAAAAAACACTTTCTGCTACTTTTGCCGGTTCGGCATTATCTAACGGCAGCGGTTTTCCCGATTTGGTGGCGCAAAACCGGCACGTTCTGGTACACACATCGCCCATAATCATAAAGGTGGCGGTACCTCGGCTCCAGCACTCGCACTGGTTAGGACATTTGCCGCTGCTGCAAATAGTATGTAATTGATTTTCTGTTACAATTTTCTTTACAAAAGCAAAATTCTCCGTACTCTCAATCTTAATTTTCAACCAATCGGGTTTGCGCTGAATCTTCATTTCAAAAATTTTGCGCAAAAGTATTTTTATTTTTCATTACCCCTTGACAAAACTGTTTTTTGAGTGTATATTCGCCACCTCTTACTACTACGTATAAACTCTTTTTACTATGGAAACTAATAACGCATTACATATTGAAATTCAAACAAATAAAAACGAAACCAAAACCACAGAGCAGAATGACACAAAGAAAAAATTGAGTAATTTTTGTTTAGATGTTGCGAAATATGTTTTTACCGGTGTATTTTTAGCATCAATATTTGTTTTAATAAAGAGTGAATTTTGGACAATTATTTTTAGCATCATAGTAGTAATTGGTTTTATATTTTTTGGAATAACGTTAAACAAAATAAAATAGCTATGGACATTATTGCAGCTTGGATGGGATTAGGTCTCTGCTACCTGTTTATGCTCGGTTTTTTTCTGGGCATTAAAACCAAAAAAGGCAGAAAAATTTTAGGCATAGAATAAATTCATTTTTATTGGCTTTTACTATATTTGCCGCGTGAAAAAAATCATCTATTTCGGAATTATCATCTGTGTCTTGCTATGCTCGTGCAAAAGACCGGAGCAATATTCGGATATTCCGGAAATAAAACTGATTAGTTTTGAAAAATATCAAGATGACAAAGTTGCAGACGGCGCCTTGCTTGTTTTCTATTTTCAAGATGGTGAGGGAGATATAGGATTATTTGATTATGAAAAAGACCCACCGTTTGATTTTAATTTTTTTTGCGATTATTATGAAAAACAGCATGGCGTTTTTGTGAAAACAGACTCCACAGAAACTCCCGATGGAATGAAACCTTTTAATCTTAATGCCCGAATCCCAAGATTAACGAAATTACCCGAAGAATCCATTAATGGAGAAATCTCTCTCATTATGACGCCTTACTACGACAAGTCTTCACCTTATAATGATACCATTCAAATACAATTCTATATTGTGGACAGAAAACTAAATAAAAGCAATGTGGAGATTGCCGGTATGATAAGAAGTAATGAATAAACTATTTTGGCAGAAAATTTAAATATGGAGAGAAATATAATAATACCCGCAAAACAAGAAGATATTATTGCATTATCAATAATTCAAAAGATACATGAAATTAGAGGCACCAAAGTTATTTTAGATTTTAACTTGGCAGAACGATATGAAGTAGAAACAAGACGATTAAATGAAGCGGTTAAAAGAAATATAAGGCGTTTTCCACCTGACTTTATGTTTCAATTAACCAAAGAAGAATGGGAAAACTTGATGTCGCAATTTGCGATATCAAGTTGGGGAGGTACACGTAAATTACCTTATGCTTTTACAGAGCAGGGGGTTGCCATGTTGTCCGGATTACTTAACAGTGATGCCGCAATAGATACAAATATTGTTATTATGCGAGCATTTGTGATGCTTCGCCAATATGCTCTAAATTACTCAGAACTTAAACACGAATTGGATAATTTTATGCGCGAAACTAATTCAAGATTAGATAAAAATGATATGAAGTTTGATGCTCTTTTTGAATTATTTGATGAATATATTGCCTATAAAAAAGAACTTGACAAACCACGCAACCCAATAGGATTTAAAACAAGTTAAGCATTTATTCCGCCTAACCTCAAACCTCAAACCTTTAACCTTTAACCTCAAACCTATATGACCCTTCCCACCCTAATCCAAACCGCCCTTCAAGAAGATATCGGCTCCGGCGACCACTCCTCCCTTGCCGCTGTTCCAAAAGATACCAAAGGAAAAATGAAACTGTTGGTGAAAGAAAACGGCATTATTGCCGGCATTGAAGTGGCAAAAGAAGTGCTGCGGCAAGTAGATCCTTCCATTACAATGAACTGTTTTATGAAAGATGGCGATGCCGTTGTGGTGAAAGATATAGTGTTTGAAATAGAAGGACCTTCGCGCAGTATGCTCACCGCCGAACGCACGCTGCTGAACTTTATGCAGCGATTGAGCGGCATTGCTACCGTTTCCAAGCAATACGCAGATGCCGTGAAAGGCACCAAAGCCAAAATTTTGGATACGCGCAAAACTACGCCAAACCTCCGCGAACTTGAAAAATATGCCGTGAAAATCGGCGGCTGTGAAAACCACCGTTTCGGTTTGTACGATATGATTATGCTGAAAGACAACCACATTGACTTTGCCGGCGGCATTCCCAAATCCATTGATGATACGCACGAATATTTGCAAAAAAACGGGTTGAATTTGAAAATAGAAATAGAAACCCGCAGCATTGAAGAAGTGAAGCGCGTGTTGAAACACGGAAAAATAGACCGAATTATGTTGGATAATTTTACTCCGGAAAAATTAAAAGAAGCGGTGCAACTCATTGCCGGAAAGTACGAAACCGAAGCCTCCGGAGGTATTACCCTGCAAAATATAAAAGAATATGCACAAGCCGGAGTGGATTACATTTCTATCGGCGCACTTACCCACCATATTAAAAGTTTAGATTTAAGTTTAAAATTTACATCCTAATAATGCCTCCTCCTCAAATGTCTTTCAAAGCGAAAAGAAAGTTGGTAAAGTTTACCCAACGTTCATTCATTCACAAATCCATAAAGTTTATGAAACGGTTGGTGTTGCCCGGATTTCAAAAAATTCCCTTTTGGGATGTGATGAAATTCTTCGGAGAATCTTTAGTTCGTGGCATCTTCTTCCAGCGGGCTGCCGCGATGACCTACTACATCTTCACCGCGATGATTCCGCTCTTTATGGCGCTCATTGCGTTGCTCTCGTTTCTGGGTCCGCAAATGGAAGCCAACCTGCTCAATTTTATGCAGGAGGCGGTACCCGAATATTTGTGGCCCGCCGTGCTCAAAATTGTAACCGGATTAATGAACCGACAAAGCGGCGCCATTCTGTACCTTTCTCTTTCATTGGGTATTTATCTCACTTTTTTAAGTGTTAATGCTATTGTAACCACCTTAAATATCAGTTATTTCGACATCGAACAGCGCAGAGCCATAAGGCAGTTTCCCATCAGTTTTACGATGGTGGTAGTGTTTTTAGCCGTAATTATTGCGGCGTGCGGTATTTTTATCGGGGCATCGGTGTTGGTGAACTATTTAACCGTTACCATTTTCGGCTCCGAAATATTATACCAATACGGCATTGCGTTTATCAAATGGTTTATGCTGTTTATTTTGCTCTATCTGTTTTTGGCGGCGCTGTTTTATTTTGCGCCGTACAACAAAAAACACTTCAAATTCTTTTCCACCGGCGCATTTTTCTCTACACTGTTGTTAGTTTTATTATTGTATGTGTTAAACTATTACTTCTCCAACGTTTCCTCTTATGGCTTGGTGTATGGCTCTATTGGCGCGCTGCTCCTCATTATGCTGTGGATTTACTGGAGTTGCATGGCAATACTCATTGGTTTCGACCTCAACGTAAGCATCTCCATTGCCCAATCGCAGCGCAAAAATGTTAGTGATAAATTGAAAATTAAGAGTTCTGTAAAAGAATAATATTATGACCAAATTAAGCGTAAATATTAACAAAATAGCCACATTGCGCAACGCACGCGGCGGCAACCTTCCAAACCTTATTCAAGTAGCTAAAGATTGCGAGCAGTTTGGCGCGCAAGGCATTACCGTGCACCCACGCCCCGACGAGCGCCATATCCGTTACGAAGATGTGCGGGCGCTGAAAAAAATTGTTACCACCGAGTTTAATATTGAAGGCTATCCTTCTCAAGAATTTATTGATTTGGTAATGGAAGTTAAACCGCATCAAGTAACGTTGGTGCCCGATGCGCCCGATGCCATTACCTCCAACAATGGTTGGGATACGATTAAGTATCAGGAAATGCTTTTTTCTATTTGTGAAAATTTTAAGAAAGCGGGTATTAGAACCTCCATTTTTGTGAATCCCGATACTTTAATGGTGCGCAATGCCAAACTATGCGGCACCGACCGAATTGAACTCTATACCGAAAGTTACGCCGAAAACTACCCGAACAACCCCGAAGATGCTATTGCAGAATATATTGCCGCTGCGGAAGAAGCGGTGAAATACAGCTTGGGCTTAAACGCCGGGCACGACCTCAATCTGTACAATCTTAACTATTTTGCCAAAAACATTCCGCAACTGTTGGAAGTATCCATCGGGCACGCGCTTATTTGCGATGCGCTGTATTTGGGGTTGGAAGAAACGATTGGGCGGTACTTGGGAAAATTACGTTGATTTTTTTCGTAGATATTATCAAGTTTAAACAATAATTCACCTGCTTGATATCGCATATCGGATAATCGCATATCGAAAATTAATCTAATTTCAGCACCGCTAAAAATGCAGATTGCGGCACCTCTACATTGCCGATTTGGCGCATCTTCTTCTTTCCTTTCTTTTGTTTTTCCAAAAGTTTTCTTTTACGGGTAATGTCGCCGCCGTAGCATTTAGCGGTAACATCTTTGCGCAACGCTTTAATGGTTTCGCGGGCAATAATTTTAGTGCCGATGGCAGCTTGGATAGCAATGTCGAACTGTTGTCTGGGAATCAACTCGCGCAGTTTTTCACATATTTTGCGTCCAAACGGATAAGCGTTGTCCACGTGGGTTAAGGAAGAAAGCGCATCCACCGAATCACCGTTAAGGAGAATATCCAACTTTACCAATTTGGCAGGTTGGTATCCAGAAATATGATAATCGAAAGAGGCGTAACCTTTCGAGATGCTTTTCAGTTTGTCGTAAAAATCGAAAACAATTTCGCCCAAAGGCAAATCAAAAGTGAGTTCCACTCTGTTCGATGCGATATATACTTGATTGAGGAATGTTCCGCGTTTGTCTAAACAGAGTTTCATAATAGGACCTATATAGTCGGCTTTGCTTATGATTTGGGCGCGAATGTAGGGTTCCTCCACGTGGTCAATATTGCTGGGCGCAGGCATCCCCGAAGGGTTGTGCACCTCAATGGTTTCGCTTTTGGTAGTAACCACTTTATAGGAAACGTTAGGCACAGTGGCAATCACGTCCATATCAAATTCACGGTCTAATCTTTCCTGCACTATTTCCATGTGCAACAAGCCCAAAAATCCGCAGCGAAAACCGAAGCCAAGTGCGGCGGACGATTCCGGCACAAAGGTAAGCGAGGCATCGTTGAGCTGCAGTTTTTCCAACGAAGCGCGCAGTTCTTCATAGTCATCGGCATCGGTGGGGTAAATACCGGCAAAGAGCATCGGTTTTACCTCTTCAAATCCGGAGATGGCTTTATCGCAAGGGTTCGCCACGTGGGTAATGGTATCCCCTACCCTCACTTCCACCGAAGTTTTGATGCCTGAAATGATGTAGCCCACCATCCCTGCCGTCATCACGTCTGTGGGTTCCTGTTTCAGTTTCAAAAACCCAATTTCATCGGCGTAGTATTCTTTTTCGGTAGAAATAAATTTCACAAAATCGTTTTTGCGCACGGTGCCGTTGTAAATTCTAAAATAGGCAATAATTCCTCTATAAGAATTAAAAACAGAGTCGAAAATCAAGGCTTGCAGCGGCGCTTCGGGGTCGCCTTTTGGAGGTGGAATACGGTGAACCACCGCTTCCAAAATCTCTTCCACGCCTTCGCCGGTTTTTCCGCTTGCCTCAATAATCTCTTCTCTTTTGCAGCCTAACAGATCTACAATTTGGTCTTTCACTTCTTCGGGCATTGCGGCAGGCATATCCATTTTATTGAGCACGGGAATAATTTCCAAATTGTGGTCAATAGCCAAATACAAGTTAGAGATGGTTTGTGCCTGCACGCCTTGCGTAGCGTCTATCAACAGCAGTGCGCCTTCGCAAGCGGCGATGGAGCGAGATACTTCGTAAGAGAAGTCCACGTGTCCGGGAGTGTCAATCAAATTGAAAATATAGTCGGTGCCTTCGTGGTTATAATCCATTCTAATGGCGTGGCTTTTAATGGTGATGCCGCGCTCGCGCTCCAAATCCATATTATCTAACACCTGATCTTGAAAATCGCGCTCGTTAATGGTGTTGGTATATTGGAGTAACCTATCGGCTAAGGTGCTCTTACCGTGGTCAATGTGTGCAATAATGCAGAAGTTTCGGATATTTTTCATAACGGGCGCGAAAATATATAAATAGTTACACGTTACGAGTGTTCGGTGAAACCTCATATCCCCTTCAAATGTTGAAGGGGTGGCTCGCGAAGCGAGACGGGGTAGTTTATATAAAAAAGGGCTGCCTTTTCGGGCAGCCCTTGTGTTTTATTAAATGATTACTTATTGTTTCTTAACAAAACTCTTCACCGAGCTGTTGCTACCTTCGGTTACGCGGAGGAAGTAGGTGCCGACGGCGAGGTTCACCACGCTAATGTCGTATTGCATATCGGTGGTTTCGTAAGTAGCGATGTGCATTCCCATAGCGTTGTAAAGGTCGATAGTGGCAAATGCCGTGCTTTCACGCTCTACAGTTAAGAGGTTGCTCGTGGGGTTAGGATAGATGCGGTAGAAACCTTCAATATCGTCAATACCAACGCACGTTACGGTGAAGTCTTTGGTTACAACTTCAGAACTTGCAGATGAGTAGTGGGCGGCTACGCCGGCTACATAATCGCCTTCTGCCAAACCGGTGAACAGGTATTCTGTGCCGCTGATGCCTTCTGCCCTTAAAGCGCCATCCAAATAGATGTCGAAGTACATAAACTTCTTGCCACCTGCCAACTCGTGATCCCAAGTAAGCAACGTGTTGCACTCGATCTCTTCCGTCTTCAAATCAAACGGAGCTTTGATAATCTCTATCAACAATGCCGTGTGATATTGACCTTGATTATCAATAGTTATCTGTGCAGTATACTCTTGATAACCGTCCAGCGTTACTTTCAACGGATAAGTGCCGTGAGCTATGTGGGGGAAGATGACCTGATTAACTGCAACCGTTGCGGTTTGGGTGCCAAGCGTTACTACAGCGCCGGTGGGGAGATCGCCAGAGTTCGTGCTTACATTTACTGTAAAATCGTCGTATAAAATCTTCACTAACGTATTGGTGAAGCCGGGTTTCGATTCTACCATACCGTGATAAACCGTTTTTACTGCCCACAGGTATGTGCCTGCGGCGGCGGTTGTCCACGTATAATCCATATATTCATAAGCAGGTACAGGAGTATGGGTCAACGTATCCCATAATTCAGGGGTGGATTCCTGACCGGGTTGCAAACGCCATAATCTGAAACCGATAATGCCTTTGCTGCCACCTTTTACTGACGTCGTTTGGGGAGGAGTGCCTGCTATAGTACTAATACCGGAAGAGGATAGCGCTGAGGAAGTATTATGACTAATGGGAACTGCATCGGTAACTCCATAAACAGTTTGCTTGCCTTCGGATACCATGGCGTTAACTCGAATCATAAATACTCCGGGAGAGGTACTTGCTAAAATATGGAAAATCTGCCAGTCATTGCCTTCACAATACCAGTCTAAATTGGCATTGGCATTGGGTCCGTTTTCATCATAACCCAGATAATGGGTCTCGCCGGAAGTAGCAGGCCAGTGTACCATGGCGTAGAAAGTGCCATCAAACTCTACCTCGGGAAGAGGTACATTTACCCAAGCATCGCCTAACATTACAAAGTCGTCACTTTGACCTAGCAACTGCTTGTTTTGATCAAAGATATAAATCTGAACTAACCTGTTGGTATTGGTTGTCGCATTTTGCGCATAAACATCAACACTGGTGATAAAACCGGCATCGGGAGTGTTATACTGGTTGCCCAAACTGCAATCGTAAAGCGGATTGATGCGCCAGCCATTTTCAGAAGTACCGTCATCTAAAATGTAGGTCTTCGGTCCTAGCGGAACAGGCTCACACCACGTAATCTTGGCATATTCTTCTTCCTCTACTTCTACTAATGTCGCTTCTAAACAGCTCGGTGCGTAAGGCTTTTCATACATAATAATGGTACCAAAATTCGTATGACCTAAAACATCACGAAGACTTTCATGCTTTTGATAACCCTGTGCCGTTACCGTTAACGTGTAGTCGTGTGCCCAAAGAACACCCAAAAATTCAAAAGTACCATTGATACCCGAACTGATAGGACCGTAATCCGCATAGCCGGTTAAGGTTAAGGTAGCATCTTCTATATAAGTGCCGTCGGCTGCCTGAACTGCGCCATAAGCAATATAGCCATCGCGTAGCGTCATACAGAAATCGTATGTATATTCTCCGCCTTCTTCTACGTTGAACGGTCCGGCATTCACATCATAATACAAATATTTTGTACCCAAGAGCATATAAGACTCGCCCGCAGGCAAGAACGGTACCGTATATTCGCCGTTGGCATCTGTTACTACTGTAATACCATATTTATCCATCGCTATGGTTACACCCGACAATGGATCGCCCGTATCGCAGTCGGTTACCGTGCCGCTTAATACACCGTAAGGTACGCGTTTTACTACCAACTCCAAGTTGGAAATAGCACTCAGCGGTGTGCCGGGAGAAGACGTTGTAGCCTGAGTATTATCGGTATAGTAATAACGGGAACGGCTTGCAGGGGTTACATTAGTGGTATAGGCATTGGCGCCACTGAACCAACCCGGCTCATAAACATGGTCGGTCATTACTACCAGATTTTGTCCCGTGTACATAAACCAGTCGGCCGGAGCAAGATCAATGGTCACCTGTTGTAAGCCCAATGGGATATTGATAGGTCCTTCATATACTAATGTGAAGTGGTCGGCTGGAATCCAACCTGCTGCCACAGTGGGTTCTGAACCGTTGTACAAATATACCTTAACCGGCTTGTTGGTGGCTTGACCTGTATTGTTGTAGAACCAAGATATCGATTTAATTAATCCGCCGGCAATACCCATATCTGAACTGTAATAGATAGACTGTGCTATAGAAGACTCATAAAAGAAATAATACGGTATGGGGTTAGCTAAACTGCCCACCCAAGGATCTTGTGGAATATCTATAATATCGTCTTCGCTGAAAGGCTTAACGGTGATACACATCGGATCGGTTGAGTTGTTTACAGGATTTTGGTCGCCTTCTAACAGCACACCGCCCTTGATACACAATGGTCCTATCATATCTTCCGTAAACGGTACAGGAATATTTACCACTTTCGTTTCGCCCGGTGCAATAGCAGGTCCGTGAACTTCTCCCAACACAATATTGGTGGTAGTTAATACCTGTACCAAATAGTCGGTCTCTGTCTCGATACCATTGTTCCTTATCGTTACCTGATAAGGATAAGTAACAGTGGCTACTGGATTGAAAATACCTGCAATAGTAAGCGCTGCCAAGTCTTGTTCTAACTGAATACAAGACTCAAACTTAATGTTGTTGCGATTTGTGGTTGCGGTGCCTGAAGCCGGACTGCCCGGATTGTAAGGAGTGGAACCATCTTGGTATGCATGCAAGGTCTTATTGCCTGTTGCCGTATGATAACGGAAAGTTGGATTACTGCTTGTTATGTATGCGCCGGTGGTATTATTGATGGCTACTACAATATTGCCGCCGGTGTAATTAAACGCATTGTCTAATTCTATAGCATACCACGGCTCTGAATTATTGAAGTTTACACTGCCGTCAAATACCAATTCCATATTTGCTAACGGAACCCAGTCGGTGCCGGAACTAAATGTACTCTTGCTCGTATTGCCCATATAAATTACCAACTCCTTCGGATTGGGAGCCGTATGGATATATTCGTAGGCTATAGATGTAATAGGACCGGTTATACCTGTCAACTCGGATGCATCATAAAGCTGCTGTACGTATGAAAAATTATAGTAAGTATTTACCGGAATTTGATAGCCGGTGGTAGTGCCTGTGCCTACAATAACATCGTCACAAGGATCTGCGTTGGCACAGAAAGGTAATGTTACGCAAGCAGGATAAGAGGCTGCGCCGTCTTCACAAATCGTTCTTACACACCAAGTATGGGGCTCAAAGGGATCAAACTCAAAGTCGGTATAAAGGGTGCCCGGATGATTCTCGGCAATTAATTCACCATCTCTATATACATTGGAAAGCGGTGGGCTGCACAGTGAAAAACGGGTATTGCCACGGAATAACACACGAGAGGTAGCTGCCGGTGGATTGTTAGGATTAATCTGGTCATTGCCGTCAACACGGTAAACCAACATCTGATAATCTGTAGTGGAAGTAGTGCGGAAGGTTGGGTCGCTATTTTCATAATCGCCGTGATTATTAAGGATAACTAAAGCCAAATTACCGCCTGTATATTGAAATGGGGTAATATCTATATTAAACCACGGTTGAGAACTGTTAAAGGTTATCGTGCCGCTAAATACTTCCGTTAACTCTGAAAATGGTATCCAGTCGGTAGTATTTGCAAAATTCGTTTTGGTAGTATTTGCCAAATAGATAGATAAATTGGTTCTGGTGATGGCAGTGGCTTTAATATATTGTAATGCAATCGCATCAATAACGCCGGCTGAACCTATTTCGGAAGCATTGTATAACTGCTGACAATAAGAGTGGCGGTAAAAAGTATTGATAGGATATTCATAAGTTGTTGTTGAGCTCGATGGGTTGCCCACAATTACATCTCCGCAGGGATTTTGTATAGTGCCCGATGGTGTCCAGTCTAAATTGGCTGTACAGTCAAAAGCATATTCAACCGTAAGTTCCGGTATATCGCAATCGCCGTAGCAAGCGCCAAGCGTAACTGCAACAGGGGCAGACTCGCCTTCCGGATCACAGGCAACGGTTACGCTCCAAGTATAGCCTGTAAACGGATCGTTATCTGTATCTAAATAAAAAGTATCTTCGGTGGTGGCTATTAAAACACCATCTCTGTAAACATTATATACAAAATCATCAGGAACAGAAGCTGATCCTGTAATTTCTACGTCATCAATCCAGTAAGAGTATGTATTGGTTGCATCTATCTTAAAGGCAACATGGCGGTTGGCGCCGGTAAGCGTAGAAGAGGCAAAAGAAACCGTGTATTGATGATAAGTATCATCGGCAGGGGCATCAATTACCTGCACGGCTTCAAAGGTTGATACATTCGTTGGGTCGCTCATCACGCCGATAGTCATCACACCCGAACCTGTTCCTTCTCTCCGCAACCAGCACGTCATCTCTACGGTATGAATATCTGCTTCCAAAATAGGCGTAACAAGATAATTGGGGGTTGTTGTTGAAAACATCCATATACAGTTGGGGGCGGTATAATAATAACTATGATAAACGCCGGGAAGAATCCAGTTACTGCTATAATAAGTAGGCATCGGTCTTTCCCAGCAATTGGGCAATGCCCAGTCGGCATAACCGGTGAAATCTTCCATAATAGGAAGCGCCACCGCGCAAGCCCTGCTGTTTGTCGGATTTTCATTTGTCATCTCTTGCATAGGTATTGCGCCATTTTGCATAAGCCACGATGCGATGGAGATGCCGCTGTTGGGGTCATAACCTTCGGGGTATTCAAATTTCGGAGGCTCGGTGCCGCCTTTGCCGCTTTTGCTAATACCTTCGCCACCTTTGCCGTTGGGGGTGGTGTAATGAATGACTCCCGAAAAGTTGCGCTCGGTATTAATAGTGCCTGTGAAAGGCGCTGATGGACCGGTTATTCCATGACCACCCATAATAGTGAGGTGGTTGTTGGATGCTACGGTAGTAGAGGCACAGGTAGAGCCTCCTGAGGTATATCTTACTTGCCCCGGATCACTGGTGCTGGTTCTGTATGTTGCTATGTAAAGTCCATACGTAGCACCTGCCGGCACTGTTAATGGGGCAGGCATAGTAACGTAGGTATTATTAGTTCCCGTAACGGTAATGTTCACAGCTTGCTCACCAACATATATCCAGCCTGCCGAACTGCCTGCATTACCGCATGCGGTACCTAATCTATAATAAACATGAACGGTTGCTAATCCCGGTTGTGAAAACTGTGTTTCAAAGGCTGTAATGGTAACCGGTTGCGTACCTGCTATTACATCAAAGGCAACTCCGCCTGAACCGTTATTGGCGGGTAGAGGGGTTGTTAACGAGCCGGGTACTCCGGTGCCGCCACCGCCCTGACCTGTGGGCGATAGCCACGTAAGCATTACGTTACAGTCGTTATCATATTCTGCTGCCAAGTCGGTAATGGGGTCGCAACTGCCGCCGCCTTGCGTAGGTACGCATATTTCAAACACCGTATTGGCACGACCTAAACCGGTATAGCCGCCTGTGAGCGCTTGCGGACTGTTGATATTGAAAGCGCCGGCAGCGCCGTTATCTGCTTGGTAGAAGATATACATCTCTGCCGGTGTTGCCGTTGTTCTCCAAGTATCGCTACTCGTCAGGTAAGAGGTATTGGAGTTATAGGTGGCAACCACAATATTGCCGCCTTCATATACAAAAGGTGTGTCAAACACAAGGAGGAACGGAGCGCCGTTATTGGCATTCTTAGTGGGAGTCTCATATACCAACTGCAATGAGTTGGGCGTTTCCCAAGCGCCTGCACCGCTGGCGCCGTTAAAGTTCGCTTTGGAAGTATGTCCCATATAAACTTTTACATTATTATAATCCCACGATGAACTGTATATCCATTGATAAGAAACGGATTTGATGATGGAACCTACCGGTGGATTGCCCAAATCTTCAGGAGTATAAATGGTTTGGCAATAGGTGTTATGATAAAAAGCGCTGTACGGTTGACGGCAAGTAGCCATAGTACTCGACGCATTGCCCACAAGTTTGTCATCGCAAACGAATACTACAGGACCACCTTCCGTGCAAATATTAAATACAATATTAGCGCGTTGTTTCGGGAAATTTTGCGCCATAGTTGCAGCCGGCGGGCTTGCCGGATCAATCGTGGTAGATCCATCCCAATAGTGATTCAAACACTTGTCTAAGCTGGGCGTAGCATGAACATTCCATGAATCAGCTGAACCATCGCCGTTGTTTCCTTGTTGATTAAGGAACACTACCAGCAAGTTGCCGCCGGTGTATGCAAACGGTGTACTAAAATTAATCTGCACCCAGTCGTTGGCAACCAAATCCACTGCACCGCTATAAACTTGTGTTAATTCGGGCAAAAGAACCCAGTCGGTATTATTGGCAAATGTGCTTTTTGTAGTATTTGCCAAATATACCTTAACGTTGTTTCTTGTTATCGTTCTAAGAGAATTCATTTTAATATAATCTATATCACCTGCAACGCCAATATCGGCAGCGTCATAAATCATTTGGGTATAATTATTACCATAGTAGCAGTTTATAGGAAAATGATAAGTGGGAGTAACCGTTGGCGCTACCGTGTATTCGTCGCAGCCGCCGGGTCCTGTGCCGCCAACATCACAAAATTCAAATTTAATATCCGGGCGAAAGAATGGCCATGCATCTTCATCATCATAATAGGGCATTGAAGGATTTGCGGGGTTCATATTTGCCCCATCATCATAGAAAGCCTGCAACGATTTATGTGCTGTGCCTGTTGAAGTATTGTACCAACGATTGTAACCTGATAAATACGATTGGTTACACAGTAACCCTACTACAAGGTTGCCGCCCGTGTATTCAAAAGGCGTATCAAATGTTATTTCCAACCAGTATGAGCCGGAAGGACCATTCAGGGAACCGGAGAAAACTTCCTGTAATTGACCTACCGGTACAAATTCGGAAGGCGCCGAAACAGCAAACGTACTTTTAGTAGTATTACCCAAATACAGAACTACATTATTAGCAGAAAAAGCGCTGGTGTAGCTATGATAGAGCGATAATTTGGTAATAGTACCGGCGCTACCTAACTGGGCTGCATCGTATATATATTGCCCGTAGGTATGGTCGTAAAAACGAAACACAGGAACCATTTCATTGTTGGTTGATGTTACATTACCTACAATAACATCGGTAGGGTTATTGCAAGGCTCTACGCTACTTGTACCTGTAGTTACCGAAACATCATCTATGAGAATATCATAGCCGGCGTTGCCATTAGTAAACGCATGAAAACCAAGATAGAAAGTACCTGTTGTAGTAGGAGTGAAAACGTTTGAAAAATATTCCCACTCGTCATCGGTATAGAGTGCTGTACTGCGAAATACTTCAAAACCGGCAAGCATGGCGGTTGAGTTGGCAGCATTGGCTACATATACTTCCAAACGGTCGTAATCACCGTAGTCATAACCGGCAAGTGCCCAAAATCCGATATTGTATTCTGTGCCTGCTTCAAGCGTAAAACCGTTAGAGTACATCCATGCGTTACGGGTCTCACCGGGGTATTCAACCCATGCATAAACCTCGCTATAATCATGTCCCCAGTAATACCAATCGTCTGTTTCCCATCTGATACTGCCGGTAGATCTCGTCCAGCCGGTAGGTAAATTAGGTACATTCGCCGATTCAAAGTCTTGATAAAGAATAATGGCTCTGCTAGAAGCATCGCTATAAAGCGAAGGACGATTTTCCACTGCACGTTCCAGAGACGTTTTTCCGCTTTCCTTCTGTTGTTGTTTCAGTAATAATTTCTGTTCAGCAGAAAGAGGAGATTTTTGGGCTGTTTTAAGAAGTCCTTGCTTGTCCATTTCTTTCTTATTGAATTGTTCTTGCGCAGAAAGACTACCTACGCACAATATCAGTAAGAAACCGATTAGAATAGTAAATAATTTTTTCATAATAAATAAATTTGATTAATAGATATTTTAATTGATTTTTTTTGATTGGATACTTTTCATTATGGTAATAGTATAATAAGCGTGCAAAAGTATTTTTTTTTTAT
>Ga0082212_10004597_pt1 | contig 19060 bp, 18 predicted proteins | sample TergutNt197P3_FD_71548 | JGI IMG/M metagenome (GOLD analysis project Ga0082212, IMG submission 71548) | Neocapritermes taracua P3 segment gut microbial communities from Petit-Saut dam, French Guiana - Nt197 P3 | ecosystem: Host-associated > Arthropoda: Insects > Digestive system > Gut ... | reverse complement strand
TGACGGCGATCTTGTTGTCGCCATAGCCCTCGAGCACTACGTCGAAGCTGGTCTTCTCTTCGGCTGCTTCCTCGGCAGCGTCTCCACCAGCGGGCATTGCCGCAAAGGCCATTGGAGCGGCAGCGGAAACGCCAAATACCTCTTCAAGTTCCTTGACGAGCTCTGAAAGCTCAAGCGCCGGCATCTCTTTTAAAGCCTCAATGATCTCTTCTCTTGTTACAGCCATGATTGGCTCCTTTCTGTTCTGAATGATCTCAGTTTTCCTAATAGACTTTCATGCTGCTTTCTCGCTGATAGCGCCAAGCACGCGCACCAACTGGGAAGCAGGGCCATTGAGCACCTGGACAACGCCAGCAAGCGGACTGCGAATGGTACCAATGAGTTTTGCGATAAGCTCCTCGCGTGACGGCAGGTCAGCAATCGCTCTGACCTGGTCAGCGGTCATGATCTCCTTGTTGAGATAACCGCCTTTTATCTTGAGCTTCTCGTTCTCCTTTGCGAATACTTTGAGCGTCTTGGCAGACGCAACAGGGTCTCCGCTGACGAACACAAAGGCTGACGGGCCTTCGAGCACTTCTCCGATACTGGGGAATTCCAGATCGGCTAGGGCGAATTCGGTCAGAGAGTTCTTATAGACCTTGTACGAAGCACCCAGAGCGCGGATCCTGGCGCGCAGGTCTTCAGCCTGTTTGACGGTCAGGCCGCGGTTGTCGACAATCCAGATAGCATCCGACGCATCAAGGTCATCTTTGATCTTCTTGACAGTCTCGATCTTGGCTTGGTTGGGCATAGAGCACCTCCTCTCAAAACAAAACGACCCTCGCTACAGACAGTGAGGGCCGCGTCTTAAGAGGAAATCGATTTTCCTTTTAACGACCACCTCGGCAGGCTGGACATTCTGTCCGATTAAGCTTATTAAGCGCCGGCTGTCTTCGGTAGCGATATTAACCGTAACATTTTCCCAGTTACCAATACAACAGTCAAGGACAGAATAGGGACGGTTCTATTTTTCCTTGGGGGTGATGGCTGAAGCCTGCCCCCGACATCCGACCCTACGACAGGCGGGGGAAGCGCACGGTGATGGTGGTCCCCTCATCCAGGCGGCTTTCAAGCGTAATGCTGGCGCGGTGGTAGAAGGCGCCGTGCTTGACAATGGCAAGTCCCAGGCCGGTGCCGCCGCTCTCGCGGGAGTGCGCCTGGTCCACACGATAGAAACGCTCAAAGACCCGTGGCTGCTCCTCGTCCGCAATGCCTATGCCGGTGTCCGCGACCATCAGGCTCACCTCGTCAGCGTTGCCTGAAAGCTCGATACGTACCTCGCCGTCGGGGCGGTTGTACCGGATGGCGTTCTCACTCAGGTTGTAGACAATGCCTGTGAGCACCCGCTCCAGACCGTAGATGGTGGTGTCGCCAGTGCATACCAGGTCAACCAGCACCTGGTTCTGCTCTGCAAAGGGCGCAAGGCGAGCAAGCACATCGCCGGCAACCGTGGCCAGGTCCACCCGCAGGGCATGTGTGGTGGTATTGCCGGTTGCCGTGTATTCATCCAGCTGGGAGAGGGCGAGCACGTCGTCCACCAGGCCGCGCATATAACCGGCCTCCTCAAAGATCAGCGCCGAGACCTCCGGGACATCCTGCGGCTCCACCGAGCCGGCCTTCAGCAGCTCGGCATAACCCGCTATCACCGTCAGCGGCGTCTTGAGCTCATGTGAGACGTTGGAGACAAAGGCGCGACGTTGCTCCTCCACCTCCCGCGTTTGCCGCTGGATACGCTCGCGTTGCTCTTCGATGCGCTTGAGCAGCGGCTCAAGCTCGAAGTACATCTCGTCTTGCAGAGGGTCGTCAAGGTTGATGTCATTGAGGGGCGCGATGGTGCGACGGGCGATCCATTGTGAGATCAGCACAGCAGCAAGGACCACCACTATGAAGAGCAGGATGCCGGGGATGACCAGGCGGCTGAGCACCGAGAACGCCGTGTTGTGCGCAGACGAAAGACGCAATACCGTGCCGTCGTCGAGGCGCAGGGCGTGGTAGTAGGTCACCTCGGAATAGGTGGCGGAGAGCCGGCTCGACGAGCCCTCGCCTTTGGCCAGAGCCTCGATGACCTCCGGGCGGTCGGCATGACTATCCATCAGCGCCGCATTCTCGCTCCGGCTGTCATAGAGCACCGTGCCGTCCGCGGCGATCCAGGTCACGCGGATCTCTTCAGTGCCTAACGAGGAGAGATAGGCCGTACGGTTCGCATCCTGCGACGCGCCCTGTGGCAGGCCCTGCTCAATGAGCAGCAGGCTGTTGCGCAGGTCGCGCTGCTCCTTCACGCCAATGGTGTCATACAACGCCCAGATGGCAGTCGCGCTGCAGATCGCTGCTGTCACCAGGCTGACCAGCAGGATGGCTCTGAGGATGCGGGAGCTCAGCGTACCCATTCTAGACTTCATGGCTTCTCAGCCTCCTGATTCTTCCCGTTCATTTGCGAGCCCGATAACCTACGCCGCGAACCGTCTCCACAACAACGGCTCCTACGCCCAACTTGTGGCGCAATGTTTGGATATGCACGTCGATGGTGCGCGTATTGCCCTCATAGCTCCAACCCCACAGAGCCTCAAGCAGCTGCTCGCGGGTGAATACCAGGCCGGGGTTCTCCATGAGGAAGCGGAGCAACTCGAACTCCTTGAGGGTGAGGACAACCTTCTCCTCCTCCACAGTGACGATATGCTGTTTGCTGAAAAGTGTGACAGGGCCTGAAGTCATGCCCTTATCGTCAGCGCCCTCCATGCCCTGCCCGCCTGCGCGACGACGCAGCAGCGCATTCACGCGGGAGACCAATTCCAACATGCCAAAAGGCTTGATGAGGTAGTCATCAGCGCCGCTGTCCAAGCCGGTCACCACATCATACTCGGTGCCCTTGGCGGTCATCATCATGACGGGCAGTTCAGCGGTTGCGGGCTGACTGCGCAGGCGCCGCAGAATGCTTATGCCATCCTCGTCGGGCAGCATGATGTCAAGCAGGAATAGCTGTGGCAACGCCTCAGCGCAGGCCTCATACAGGTCGTTTGCCTTCTCAAAGCCAACGGCTTCCAAGCCGGCCTGCTTGAGCGCATACAGCGTGAGGTTCCTGATATTGACGTCGTCTTCTACGTAATAAATCATGTTGTCTACCCCAGCGCCTCACCTTTGAGAATGCCTGTCAGGGAGTATTCTACCCATTCAGCGAAGTTTTGTGCATGGTCTCCAATGCGCTCCAGGTACTTCGCCACTATGATCCACTCCAGCGCAACCTCGCTGATGTTCTCGTCCGTGCGGATGAGCTCGATAAGCTCGCGGCGCGTGAGGGCGTACAGGCGGTCGACCTCACTGTCAGCCAGCATGACCTCATGCACAAACCCCACGTCCTTCTTGACAAATGCGTCCAGGGCCCCGCGCACCATGGCGGTCGCAGCCTCGGCAAGCTGCGGCAGATGTCCCATGCGCTCGATTGGCCATGGTGGGTTCGCGTCAAGGGCGATCCGGCAGATGTCCGCCGCCTGATCCCCAATACGCTCCAGGTCGGTGATCATCTTGAGCACCGACGAGATGACGCGCAGGTCGCGCGCCACCGGTTGCTGCTGTAACAAGAGCTTGAAGCACAGCGACTCTATGTCGCGTTCCTTGCGGTTCACCAGCACGTCGTCATTGATGACCCGTCGGGGTTTGACCCGGTCCCTACCGGTGAACACTGCTGCAGCCCCCTTGAGCGCCCGCTCGACAAGGGCTCCCATCTTGAGCACTTCGCGGTCAAGCTGCTCCAGTTGCTCATCAAAATGCATTCTTGGCGACATCAGCCAAACCTCCCAACTATCTGCCTGCCTATGACAAAACGCCCCGTCCCTTTTGTCATGCCAAAAGGGACCGTCCCCTTTGTCATGCCCACCATCAGCCGAACCTCCCTGTGATGTAGTCCTCGGTGCGCTTCTCGCGCGGGCGCGAGAAGAGGCGCTCGGTGAAGCCGTATTCCACCAGCACGCCCAAAAGGAAGAATGCTGTCCGGTCCGAGATACGCAGCGCCTGCTGCATATTATGGGTGACGATAACAATGGTATAGCGGTCCTTGAGCTCAATGGCGAGGTCCTCGATCTTCGCGGTTGAGATGGGGTCCAGGGCCGAGGTCGGCTCGTCCATCAACAGCACCTCGGGCTCCACGGCAAGCGCGCGGGCGATGCACAAGCGCTGCTGTTGGCCGCCGGAAAGGCCCAGCGCGTTCTTCTTCAGTCGGTCCTTCAGCTCGTCGAAGAGCGCTGCATCGCGCAGGGACCGCTCCACTATCTCATCCAGCTGTGCCTTGGACTTGATGCCGTGAGTCCGCGGCCCAAACGCGATATTATCGTACACGCTCATGGGGAAGGGGTTGGGCTGCTGGAACACCATGCCCACACGCTTACGCAGCAGGTTCACGTCCATGGCGCGCGCGTAGATGTCCTCCCCGTCCAAAGCTATCTTCCCGGTGATGCGGCAGCCTTCCACCAGGTCGTTCATGCGGTTGATGGACTTCAACAATGTGGACTTGCCGCAACCCGACGGGCCGATCAGCGCGGTCACCTCATGCGGGTAGATCTGCAGGTTCACGTCATAGAGCGCCTGCTCGGTCCCATAGAAGAGGTCGAGCCCTTCGATGCTGATACGGGGGATCAGATCCAGCGCCGCCAACTGCCCCTCGTCCTCAACCGGGGCCTGGCTATGCCCTGTGGTCCCCGCCATACTCAGCTGGATTCCCGCCCCCTCTGACTTGGGGGTGTACTCTGCAGTCATTCCGTTTGTTGTCAGTTGTTCAGGCATCAGCCGACCCCTTCGTGATACGGCGGGCAACCATAGCGGAAAGCGTGTTGATGAGAACCACAATGATCAACAGTACCACAGCCGTGGCATAGGTCTTATCAACGTGCAGTCCCTCGCTGGCCAGTAAATACATATGCACACTGAGTGTCCGCGTTGAGTCGAACACGGAATTAGGCAGCTCAGCCACCGACCCCGCGGTGTAGATCAGCGCCGCGCTCTCGCCAAAGATGCGCCCGATCCCCAGGATGACGCCCGCCAGGATACCCGGGATCGCAGCGGGAAGCAGCACGCGGAACACTGTGCGCAGCCTCCCCGCGCCCAAAGAGAAGCTCCCCTCGCGGTAGGAGTCCGGCACCGCCTTGAGCGCCTCCTCAGAGGTACGCATGATGATGGGCAGTATCATGATGGCCAGCGTGAAAGCGCCGGCAATAAGCGAGATGCGCCACTTGAGCGCGGTCACAAAGAACAGCAGGCCAAACAGCCCGTATACAATGGAGGGAATGCCGGTCAGCGTCTCTGCCGTGACCCGGATGATCCCCACCAGCTTGTTGCCGCGCCCTGTGTATTCCACAAGGTAGATGGCCGCGCCAATGCCCAGCGGAATGGCCAGCGCCAGGCTGAACACCGTCATGAGCAGCGTGTTGATGAGCGCCGGCATAAGCGAGACGTTGATGGAGTTATAGGGCAGCGCAAACAGGTCCAAGCTGATATGCGGGATCCCCATGATCAGGATATAGGTAACAATGAGGAGCAGGGCGGCAGCAGTCACACCCGCCCCAAACCGCACAAGCTGCCGTAGCAGGAACCCCTTGCGCAGGTTACGCCTCGCCGTGCGCTCAACAGCGCCGGGAGAGATAGCGGCAATGGGAAGGGTGCCGGCGCTGGGGGTGGACCCAGGTTGCTCGTTATTCATATGCCGGCCCTCTTCTTGAGCAGGCTGAACAGCAGGTTGATGATCAGGATGAACACAAACAGCACTACGGCAGTGGCGATGAGGGCCTCGCGGTGGAGATCGGCGGCATAGCCCATTTCCAGCACGATGTTGCCGGTGAGGGTGCGGACGCCGTCGATGATGGAGGTGGGGAGGCGGACCTGGTTACCCACCACCATGACCACGGCCATGGTCTCGCCAATGGCGCGGCCTATACCTAAGATGACAGAAGCCGTGATGCCGGAGCTGGCGGCAGGGAAGACCACGCGGAAGACGCTGCGTTCGTGGGTGGCGCCCAAGGCCAGCGCGCCTTCATAGTAGCTGCGCGGCACCGCGTCGAGCGCGGCTTTGGAGACCGTGATGATGGTGGGCAGGATCATGATGCCCAGCACCAGCGCGGCGGCAAGTATGGAGAGGCCAAAGCCGCCAAAGAGTCGGCGGATAAACGGCACCAATACCACCAGGCCAAAGAAACCGTAGACCACAGAGGGGATGCCGGCAAGCAGCTCCACACCGGGGGTGAGCAGCTTGACCATGCGCTTGGACGCGAAGCGTGAGAGGAACAGGGCGCTGAGCATGCCAAAGGGCACGCCGATGACCAGGGAGCCGGCGGTGACATAGAGGCTGCCGATGATCATGTAGAGTATGCCGAACTCCCCATTACTGGGGAGCCAGCGGGTACCTGCCAAGAATTCGACGACGCCGATCTTAGCGAAGGCCGGGATGCCGTTGATCAGTAGGAAGAAGCAGATGAGGGCAACCGCGATGATGGAGACGCAAGCGGCCAGCGCGAAGAGGATATGTGCCAGCCGCTCGCGGAATACTCCAACCCTCATTACTTATTGATGTCCTCCCAGGTAGCAATCTCGCCCAGGAAGATCTTGCTGACCCGTTCTTTGCTCAAGCCGGTGATGGCATTGTTATTGCTGACGATGACCGCAATGCCGTCGATGGCGATGGTGGTGGGGGTCACGGCGGACTCAGAGTCCTTGAGTTCGCGGGATGCCATGCCTATATCGCAGATGCCGTCGATGGTCGCGGAGATGCCGGTTGAGGAGTCGCTGGTCTGGAGCTCAATGGTGACGGCTGTGTTCACCCCGGCATAAGCCTCCTTGAGCTTCTCCATGACAGGAGACACAGAGGAGGAGCCCGCAACCACAACCTTGCCAGAGGCGGCACTGTCCTTCTTGTAGGCAGGGGCCTTGTCATCCACGGCGATGTAGGAGTTGTCCGCGATGACCTTCTGGCCCTCGGCGCTCATGATGAAGTTGATGAAGTCCTGGGAAGCAGCATTGGGGGTGCCCTTGGTCACTATGTTGAAGGGGCGGGAGATCTTGTAGCTGCCGGACTTCACGTTTGCCGGTGTAGCTTCCACGCCATCTATCTGCAACGCCTTCACCGTGTTGTTGAGCGAGCCAAGCGAGATGTAGCCAATGGCGTTGTCATCGCCGGCGACGGTGGTCATCATGACAGAGGTGGAGTTGGTCACCACAGCGTTGTTGGTAGTGGCGTCGACCTTCTTGCCCTCGGCGTTCTCAGTCTGCACCTCGAAGAGCTCGACAAAGGCGCTCCTGGTGCCCGAGCCATCCTCGCGGCTGACCACGTCGATGTTGCCGGTTGGGGTCTTGACGCTGCCGGAACCTGAGCCGGAGCCGCTGCCGGAGCCGCTTCCGCTGCCACCGCAGCCGTACAGCAGCATGCTTGCCACCAGGGCTACCGTCAAAGTCATTACGATAAGGAATATACTCTTTTTCCGCACGGTTCTCACCTTTCTTTCAGAGCCGTCTGTCCCTGGCTCCCTTTCTTTACTTCTGTCTGCCGGATTTCCAACTGACATAGACAAGTACCAGCATAGATGCTGTATATCAAGTCGCTGTCAGCCTAATATCAAATCCATGTAAAGTCCGCTGACCGGCTTTGTAAAGTCCACCTGCCAGCTGCTGTGGAACAAGGAGTACAAAGGGGGGACGTGACAAAAGGGACGTGACAAAAGGGACCGTCCCCTTTGTCAAGTCTCCCCTTTGTCACGTCCCTTTGTCACGTCCCCTTTGTCACGTCTCCCCTTTGTCACGTCTTACATCATCTACTGTGCAAGCCTCGGCTATGCTGGTGTTGACGCTGCCGTTGGCGCCTGAGCCGCGCTATTGTCAGCGCCAGGGCAGTCGCGGTAGCCATAACCAGCACGGCATAGAGCCAGATCGGGATCACCGAAGCCGCCTCTGAGACCATGATGACCAGCGGCACTGCACCCGCCTCGATGTAAGCAAGTGACAGTATCGCCGCAGCTGGTTCAGGGCCTAGCGTGACAATGCTGTTGGTGTTGATGTTGGTCACCGCATGTAAGGTCCGTACCACCAGGTTCTTGTCGGCATTCTTTGTACCCGCCGGGAAACTGCCGCTGATCTCACAGAGGGCAACGTCGCCGCTCATCTGCTCAGTGGCGATCACCGCGAAATAGACACTGCCGTCCTTGAAGGTAGGCGCCGTGGCGACACCGTTTGCCAGGTTCTTCAGGGTGATGTTCTCCGGGTCGGCTGCCTCGATCTGGATCTGGTATCCAAAGATGGCGGTTACCCCCTTGACACCGAGCTGCGCCCGATAGAAAACCCGGTCATCCTTCTCCCAAACCTCAGGGGTAGAGAAGGTCAGCTGCAACTGCTCTACGGGCCTTTGGGCCTGCGCCAGCGCCAGCTCATCGTTGTAGCTATCTGCCTCGGGAATCGCCCCTTCTGCAGATTCAGGGTCGATGTCGGCATAGGCCGGCAGTGCAAGGGCCGGCGAATAGACTGCCAGCAGTAGCGCCAGCAGGCAGGGCAGTAGTCTGAGAAGGATTGCAGGGAGACAACGGTTGCCCGCTGTCTCCCTGCCGCCTCTTTGACCACTCAAGTTGCGTGAAGTAGCCATGTTGCTCCTCAAGTCAATCTTATTGGTTCAGTCCGTAGTCGCTGGCGTAGATCATGCGGGTGGTGAAGGTGGAGAGGTCGGCCTTGTTCAGCTCGATGACCTTGCCGCCCTTGTACTCGCCGCCATAGGTGGCATAACCGATGCTTGCGTCATAAGATAGATAGATGCCGTGGTAGTTACCAATGTAGTCATTGTCATGCTCGTGGCCCACAAACATACCCTTGACATCGCCGCGCTCCCGGGCAACAGCCCACAGGCCTGGGTTCGCATAGGCGGGGCACTCCACCTCGCCGCGCCGTCCGGTGACGCCGTGGCGCTCTCCGTCGAACCACATGTTGGTCCACTCCAGCAGCGGGATATGGAAGAACATCAGCGAGGGGATCTTGCCGTAGCGATGCTCGATCTGCAGGGAGGTCCGGTAGTACCAATCCACCTGCGCGGGGCGGATCCAGTCATAGTGCGTGCCGGTGATGTTGGAGCCATACGGCACCGGGCGGCTGATGCGGTCGGGAACCGTGGTATTGCGGTAGCGGTTTGAGTCCAGGGCCCAGAGGTTGTAGATGGGGGTGTCGCCCTCAGCGTCATACAAGAACAGGTACATGTCGCCTACGCAGCTGGTATTGTTCCCCTGCTTCTCAACGCAGCCGCTCATGGTGGGGCGGTTGACGTTACAGGGGAAGCTGCGGTAGTAGTCCAACTGGCGGATCTTATCCCAGCCAGCCGCAAGCGCGGTGGTGGCATCCTCGTCGTGGTTGCCATAGGTGATCATCCAGGGCACCTTGCGCTCCTCGCAGGGAAGCATCATCTGACGGATGTACTCCTGCAGCAGGTCCGCGGTCATGTTCCCGCCCTGCTGGTCTCCGGTCATAACGACAAGGTCGGGTTTCTCCTCATCCAGCAGCCTGTTGAACAGGGCAACGGTGCGTGCGTTGACGTTGGGGCGGTTGGTGGCGTTGATGTAGTCCTGATAGTCGGAGACCTGCAGGATCTTGAAGCTGCCGTCTGCGCGGAAACGCAGGCGCAGGTTGCTTGCAGCATCCAGGATGCCGTTCGCGATGCGGACAAAGTCCTGGATGTCGATCACGCCGTCAGCGTTCAGGTCAAAGCGGGCAGCATCCGGCCAACGAGGCGAGGTGTTGTCCACCATGAAGAAGGTCATGGCAAGCGACAGGGCTTCGATGGTGAACTCACTGACCGGGTCTATGGGACGGACGCCTATGATTGCGCCATCACCGATGATGGTCAGCTCAACAGTGCCACCCAGCTTGGCGGCCTTGGCGGCGACCAGGTTGATGGAACCGTCTCCCGCTGTGCTCGCAGCGACGACAGTCACGGTAAGCAGGTTGTTGTAGTCGACAACCTCAGGATCGACCATGAGGACTACCTGCAGTTGGGCGCCGTTGTCATGTTGGGCGAGTATCGTCGCACCCTGAGGCGCGAAGACGGAGACACTGGCAAATACACTCGCATCATAGTTGAAGGTCAGGTCAAAGGCATCAGTACCGCCTATATCATAGGAGTACACGCGTCCCGAGACGCTTTCACCAGCTAAAACCCATTTGTTCTCGTCAAAAGTCAGGCCGATAGAGCCGCTGCCAACCGGGTCGGCGTAGGCTTGCGTGCCGCCTTGGGACAAGCCCAGCCCAGTAAGCACACCGGCGCCAGCTGTCGCCAGAGCCGCTCCCTTGAGAAAATCCCTCCGTGATAATGCCATGGCTTTTCCTTTCTACTTCTGGTTCTTTGTCACTGGTTCTTTGTGATGACCGCTGGGCAAACCTCTTTCAGCTTGCGTTGCCCCGGTCGATTTCAGAGTAGTGAGTCACTGTAAACAGGTAGAAAGGGGCGTTTAAAGCTTTGATTAAACTGTGTAAAAAGTCTGTAGTATTTGGCCTCTATAACGGCCTTCTTGCATAAAGCTTTACACATCGGTGTGCCTTCGCTTTACATTCCGCAGATATGATGCTTCTCAGTCGAGTAAGAAGGAGGAGTAATCCATGAGAAGAATCCTGTCACTGTCCCTGTCATTGTTGCTTGTTTTCTCGGGTTTGATTCTGGCGGGCTGTTCAACGTCTCAGCCTAAGGCAGAAGAGAAAGCGCCGGAAAGCCAGCCCAGCACCACCACGCCCACCACGCCTCCCCCAGCATCCGATGAGGCGGTAAAGGGCTCCATCACGGTATACACCGCGTTGGAGGATGAGCAGGTCACAGAGTACCTTGCGGTATTCAACGCGCAATACCCCGATATCAAGGTGAACGTTGTGCGCGATTCAACCGGTATCATCACGGCCCGGTTGCTTGCCGAGAAGGACAACCCCCAGGCTGACCTGGTGTGGGGGACGGCGGCATCTTCGATGATGGTGTTGGATGACCAGAACATGCTGGAGCCCTATGCACCAAAGGGCATCGAGCGGATCCTGCCGCAGTTCAAGTCAGACAAAGCGGTTCCCACCTGGGTAGGTATCGACGCCTGGGAGACCGCCTTTATCGTTAACACCGAAGAGCTTGCGAAACTGGGTCTCACTGTATCGGATATCCAGGATTATGACGATCTTCTGAACCCCGCGCTGGCGGGTCACATAGTCATGTCCAATCCTGCCTCCTCTGGCACCGGGTTCCTCACGGTATCAGGCGTGCTGCAGATGAACGGTAAGACCAGCGAGGCTGGTTGGGACTACCTCACGGCGCTGCATCAGAATGTCGACCAGTATGTACACTCCGGGTCCAAGCCAGCAAAGATGGCGGCGGCCGGCGAATGCGTCATCGGAATCAGCTTTGGGTACGCCGGCATCAGCCAGAAGGCCAAAGGCGCTCCCGTTGAGACCATCTTCCCCGCTTCTGGGTCTGGCTGGGACATGGAGGCCAACGCCCTGATGAAGAAGAGCCAGATCAACCCCGCAGCGCTGACCTTTTTGGACTGGGCGATCTCTGATGAGGCGATGGACCTCTACAAGGTGAACTATCCCATCATCGCGACCGGCGGCAACGGCACCTATGAGGGATATGAGATCGCTGATCCTCTCAAGCAGCTGATCGACAATGACTTTGTCTGGGCGGCAAACAACCGCGATGACATCCTGAACAAGTGGGCGGAGAAGTACGACTCCAAGTCAGCAGCGCAATAAGCTGGCCTGGGTTTCCCTGAATCAACCGATATGAGTTTCCTTGAGATAGTACAAATCACCAAACGCTTTGACAGACAGACCGTACTGTCAGACGTAAGCGCTCAGATAGAGAAGGGTGAGCTGGTCTGCGTCCTGGGGCCCTCAGGCTGCGGAAAGACCACCCTTCTCCGTATCATCGCCGGGCTGGAGACGGCCACGCAAGGGCAGATCATCATCGACGAGCAGGACTGCACGCTGTTGCCGGCACGGAAGCGGAACTTTGGCATTGTGTTCCAGTCCTATGCGCTCTTCCCCAACATGACGGTCCTTGAGAACGTCGCCTTTGGGCTGAAGCAGAAGAAGCAGCTCAGCCGTGAGGAGCGGGAAGAGCGGACGGTGGATATACTGCGGCTTGTGGACCTTTTGGAGCACAAGGACAAATACCCACGTCAGCTCTCCGGCGGTCAGCAGCAGCGCACGGCCTTGGCTCGCGCCATAGTGCTTGAGCCCTTGTACCTGCTGCTGGACGAGCCCTTGTCCGCTCTGGACGCAAAAGTGCGCGTCAAGCTGAGGGGCGAGATCAGCGCCCTGCAGAAGTCGCTGGGCATCACCACCGTCATGGTCACGCATGACCAGGAGGAAGCGCTCACCATGGCGGATAGGATCATTGTGATGAACAACGCGGTTGTCGAGCAGATAGGGCGACCGCGTGAGATCTACGATAACCCCGCCACGCCCTTTGTCGCGAATTTCATTGGCACCATGAACTTCTACGACCACCAGGGCAACCTCTTTGCGATCCGCCCCGAGAAAGTTGAGCTGGTCGGACGCACAGAGAGCTACGACATGGTGGCGCGGGTGAAGGCGCTTGAGTTCAAGGGCGCTCTCACCAGGATATACAGCACGCTTATGGACAAGACAGAGATCTGCGTGGACATTCCCTCTGAGGTCTTCGACGGTGAGAAGCTGCACGAGGATGCCCTGGTCTTCTTGCGGATGCCACAGGAGCATCTGCGGGAATACCCTCTGGAGAAAGCGGTATGAGACAGCGACTGGCGCAGTTGAGACAGCGACTGGCGCAGCTGAGACAGAGGGCAGCATGAGACAGAGACTGGCACGGCTGAGTTTCGCACAACTCATCACCCTGCTCGCCCTGCTCGTCATATTCACCGTGATCCTGATCCTGCCGTTGTTCGCGCTCTTCTCCAAGGCGTTCTTGAACAGCAGCGGTGAGTTCGCCGGCCTTGCCAACTACGTGAAGTACTTCAGTACGCCGTCACTCAGCTCCTCTATCCTCAACACGATCGACATCTCGCTTTGGAGCACCGTCATCAGTGTGACCCTGGGTTTTCTGTATGCATATGCGCTCACACGCACGAATATCCGTTGCAAGCCCTTCTTCAAATACATGGCGCTGATCCCCATCTTCATCCCCACCATTGTGCATGCGCTGGGTCTGGTCTATGTCTTCGGGCGCCAGGGGATCATCACGCGCATGGGCTTTGAGGTGGCGCTCTATGGACGCGTGGGCATCATCCTCTCGGAGATCATCTTCACCTTTCCCCAGGCCTTCCTGATGTTCTTGGTTGCTTTGGAGTTCACCGATGGTCGGCTGTATGAGGCCGCGGACTCCATGGGCGCCTCTGGCCTGACGAAGTTCTTCAAGATCACCCTGCCGGAGATCAAATACACCGTGGTCAACGTGTTCTTTGTCTGCTTCACGCTTGCTTTCACCGACTTTGGCGCGCCCAAGGTAATCGGCGGCAGCTTCAACGTGCTCGCGACTGATATCTACAAGCAGATCGCGGGCCAGTTCAACATGAACATGGGCGCGGTGGTAGGCACGCTGCTGTTGCTTCCCGCGGTGCTCAGTTTCATTGTGGGACGCGTGGTGAATAGCAAGAACGCGGGAACGGTCAGCGCCAAGTCCACCAAGCTTGTTGTGGGGAAAAGCCTCAAACGCGACACCTTCTTCTTTGTGTTCTGCTCACTGATCACCCTGTTCCTGCTGTTCTTGATCGCCTGCCTTTTCATGGGGGCGCTGAGCTCTTATTACCCCTACGACATGAGCTTCACGCTGAGGAACTTCCTGTTCGACAACTCCTCTGGTGGAATCAAGAGCTATTTCAACTCGCTGCAGATGAGCATACTGACCGCGGTCTTTGGCACGATCTTCGCTTTTGTATATGCCTATATGATGGAGAAGACCAGCGGTTTCAACACGCTGAGAAGGTACGGGAAACTGCTCTCTGTGCTGCCGCTTGCCCTGCCCGGTATGGTGATCGGCATCTCCTTCATCTTCTTCTTCAACTCACCCAGCAACCCGCTGAACTTCATCTATGGCACGGTGACCATACTGGTGGTCTCTAACATCCTGCACTATTTCTCGGTGCCGTTCTTCACGGCAACAGGCGCGCTCAAAAAGCTCGACAGCGAGTATGAGAGCGTCTCCGAGAGCATGAACATCCCCCGCTGGAAGACCTTCCTGCGCGTCAGCGTGCCGCTCTCGCTGCCGGCGATCCTGGAGATATTCATGTACTACTTTGTCAATTCCATGGTGACGGTCTCCGCGGTGGTGTTCCTCTACAGCGCGCAGTTCCGCATTGCGTCGATCTCCATCACGCACATGGAGGAGGCCGGCAACTTCGCCCAGGCAGCAGCGATGAGCCTGCTCATCCTTTTGGTGAACGTCTGCGTGAGGGCGCTCTATGAATTCATAGTGAAAATGATCAAGAAAAGGAACAATGACGATAAGACCAGGCAAGTAAAGGAGTCGACATGACAAGGATCAAGGCAGTTATTCTGGATTGGGCGGGAACAACGGTGGACTTTGGCTGCATGGCGCCAGTCGATGCCTTTCTGGCGGCGTTTGGGGCCTTTGGTATCGAGCCAACCATGGACGAGACCCGCGCTCCCATGGGCATGGCGAAACGCGCGCACATCAAGACCATGTTGGACGGCGAGCGTCTGGCTGGTCTTTGGCGTGAGCGGTATGGGAGGGCGCATACTGGCAACGACATAGACGCTATCTATGCCGCGTTCGAGCCTGCCTTGTTCGCCACGCTTTCAGGGCATGCCGGGCTGTTGCCCAGTGTACTTGAGACTGTAGAGCGACTGCGCGCCAGGGGCATACTGATAGGTTCAACCACGGGATACACCCGCGCGATGATGGATGTTGTCACCCCACTTGCCGCAGCACAGGGCTATACCCCTGACTGCCTGGTTTGCCCAGATGAGGTAGCAGGAGTGGGGCGTCCTTATCCGCATATGCTCTGGAGGAACCTGGAACAGCTTGGCATAGAATCCATCGATGCGGCGCTGAAAGTGGGCGACACGCTTGCGGACATCCAGGAAGGCAATAACGCCGGCTGCCTGAGCGTTGGCGTGATCTACGGTTCCAGCCTGTTGGGGTTGGGTGAGGATGACCTTGCTGCCTTGGGTGAGGCCGAGAGATCCCAGCTCTATGAGCAGGTAAGCAACAGTTATTTTGGGGCAGGCGCGGATTATGTAATAGAAGATATCTCTCAACTTCCTCAGCTGATCAGGGCCCTAGAGGGTGAATGACATGCAGGATTATATGCTGGATTACCTGCTGGATTGCCAACCGGACAATATACTGGATTACATACCCGACAACCCCTATCTGCTGTTGACTCCGGGGCCGCTCTCAACCTCAAGGGGTGTGAGGGCTGCCCTGCTCAGGGACTGGTGCACCTGGGACGCGGACTACAATGAAGAGGTGGTGCAGAACGTGCGGCGGCGCCTGGTGGCGCTGGCAACTGCGCATACCCAGGATTACACCGCTGTGCTGATGCAGGGTAGCGGCTCTTTTTCTGTGGAGGCCTGTCTGGGAAGCGCGCTTGGGCCAGAAGGAAAGCTGCTTATCATGAGCAATGGCGCCTATGGCAAGCGTATGGTCACAATCGCTGAGACGCTCAGGCTGAACCACGTTGAGTACGCGCTTATTGAGACCGAGGCGCCGTCTGCCCAGGCGCTTGCTGGCATACTTGCTGCCGACGCGGGGATCACACACGTGGCCATGGTCCATTGTGAGACAACCACCGGCATGCTCAACCCGCTGGATGAGATAGCGGCCGTAGTGAGGGATTGCGGGAAGATCTTCATTGTCGATGCTATGAGCAGCTTTGGAGGGATTCCGTTTGATGTTGATGAACTGGGTATCGACTTCTTGATCAGCTCTTCTAACAAGTGCATCCAGGGTGTGCCCGGCTTTGGCTTTGTAATCGCCCGGCGTGCTGTGCTTGCAGCTTGTGAAGGTAACGCGCGGTCACATTGCCTGGACCTGTATGACCAGTGGAGGGAGATGGATCCTTCTGGCAAGTGGCGCTTCACCTCGCCCACACATACGGTGCGGGCGTTTTACGCGGCCCTTGACGAGTTAGAGGCAGAAGGTGGCGTGTCTGGCCGTCATGCACGCTATTGCCAGAACCGCCAAACGCTTGTTGACGGCATGCGGGCCCTGGGATTTGAGACGCTTTTGGAAGACTCTCTGCTCTCACCTATCATCACCTCCTTTTTATATCCCAGCGCTGACTTTGACTTTGGCACGTTTTACCAGAAGATAAAGCAGCAGGGCTTTGTGTTATACCCTGGAAAGATCTCTGCGGCGGACACTTTCCGCATTGGCAACATCGGCGAGGTCTACCCCGCTGACATCGAGCGTCTCCTAGAGGTGATTCGGGGTGTAGTGAATCATTAGGTACTCCTTTATTCACTCCGGGTATCTGCTCCCTGACGATGGTTTATACTTGACACAGGTTTTCAAGGCCCTGACTGTGACGAGAAGGAACTGACTATGAAGAGCATGAAGCATCTCGGTCTGCAGCTCCGCCTCACCATCTATGCGGGTAAGAACTCGGAAAAAGGCACCTTTGGCAAGGGGATCGCCACGCTATTGCGTGGAGTTGAGGATTATGGTTCGCTCAATGCCTCAGCAAAGAAGATCCACATGGCCTACAGTAAGGCCTGGCGCATAGTCAACGAGACCGAGGCTGGCTTTGGCTTCCACCTCATCAAACGCGACGGAGCCCGGGGCTCAACGCTCACCCCTGAAGGCAAGAAGCTCCTTGAAGCCTATGAGAAACTTGAGTCCACAGGCGCCGCGTATCTGGAAGAGCAGTTCAAGGAGATCGTCACCGTCCGCTGACCAGGGGCACTTCGGCTGTCACTAACCAATACTTGGATCCCTTAGAGCCCATCCCTGCCGATTTTCCGGGAACCCATGTTGCCGTCTGATACGTACAGCGTGATGGTCACTATGATGTTGTCCTCAAGCACGTAGTACTCGTTGTTATCGTTGAAGATCAGTACTTCATAGTAGCCTTCGTCGCCAAACAGGACCTCTTCGCCAAACCAGGCATCGCCTGTCGCCTGCCTCATCGAATACGTGCCCGGCGGGAGATCGATTGTGTGGCTCCCGCCACCATTCACCCACAGGGTCACAACCAGCGTGCTGCCGCTGTAAATCTTGAAATAGCTGGGATACGTGACGTTGCCCGCGTCTATGGCAATCGCAGAGCGCGAGGAGAGATAACCGCTGTTGTGGTACAGCTCGCCCGTAGCAGGATACGGCGTCTTGCACTGCTCCATCCGCTCGCTTGCGTCCTCAAAGCTGCTGATGACCCAGAATTCCAGGTACGCACCATAGAAATCGCCATTCTGGTAGAGTTTGTCCGCAAAAGCGTACTGGGACTTGTAGTACCAGGTATCAGAATCCAGAAAGCTGCTGCCTTTAAGCTCCCAGAAAGCATCGATCGCCGCCTCATAGTCGCCCTTCTCGAACAGCAACACCGCCCGGTCATACTCAATGTACAACTCGCACATATCTATATAACTGACAGAATCCTGAAACCCTCCCATGTCCCTGAAAGCCGTCAAAGCCGCCACATAATCGCCATCATCATACAGCGCGATGGCAGCCAGATAATCCAGCCACTCCTGTGCCTTGATCAGATACCCCTCGGCATCCTCGTAATCCCCCATCTCGGCAAAGGCGTCGTAGGCCTCCTGATAATTGCGCGCGTTATAGAGGTCAACAGCCGCTTGATACTTGTTCTCTCGCGTGATATTGATGCCCATCACCACGCCAACGGCGGCAAGCGCTAGCAGGACAACCACTACAATCGCGATTATGATGCCTTTTTTGGACTTCTTCTTGGATGTGGGTTCAGGTGTGGATGCAGGTGGTGGTGCCTGCGGAGAAGGAGCGGGCGCAGGCATCCCCGGCTGTGGGTACAAGGTAGGCGCGGGGAAATCAAGCTGTGGCTCTGGTGGTGTTGGTGGTGGAAAGTAGGTTGATGCTGGAACACCGGGAGGTGGTACCAGCGCAATATCTGCTGCTGGGGCTGCAGGTGGTGTATCTGGCTGCGGTTCTAGTTGTGGTTCTGGCTGCGGTTCTTGTTCTGCAAAGTAGGTTGATGCCAGCACGCCTGGGGGTGCAACCAGTGGCATAACCGCTGCGGGAGTTACAGGCGCTGCATCTGGCTCAGGCTCCGGTTCTTGCTCCAGTTGCGGCTCTGGCTCTGGTTCTGGCTGCGGCTCCGGTTGCGGCTCTGGCTCAGGCTGCGGTTCTGGCTCTGGTTCTGGTTGCGGTTCTGGCTCAGGCTGCGGCTCTGTTTCAGCAAAGTAGGTTGATGCCAGCACGCCTGGGGGCGCAACCAGTGGCATAACTGCTGCAGAAGTCGCCGGTGGTATATCCGGCTCTGGTTCTGGCTCTGGTTCTGGCTCTGGTTCTGGCTGCGGTTCTGGCTCAGGCTGCGACTCTGGTTCAGGCTGCGGCTCTGGTTCTAGCGGCGGCTCTGGTTCTGTGATTACCGCAGCAGCCGATTGTGCTTCAATCCATCTATAACCAGCCTCAACCGAAGTGCCGCATTCCGGGCAGAACGCGCCCCCATCGGGAATCCTTGTACCGCAAGTGATACAAAACATCGTCTTCCTCCCTACCATTCCAACCGCCGAAACCCACGCAGTAAAAGCACCCCAGAGTGTAACATATTCGTGTCGCGCACACCGCTCACGCGGTGTGCGCTTGTCGCCGGTTGTGTCTTCTCGTTATTAAGTAATAGAGCATTGACGCAATGTGGCTGCTTTTCCACACATCTCTCCGTCATTGCGAGCATTTGCAGCGCAAATGCGTGGCAATCCACGGCAGCGCTCGCATTGTTGCCAGTCTGTCACAGCCACAAGACTTGCATTGCCGCAGTATGACAAAGGGGACGGTCCCCTTTGTCATGTCCCCTTTATGACAAAGGGGACGGTCCCTTTTGTCACATCAAACGCTCCGTCCCCTTTG
>Ga0082212_10004596_pt1 | contig 19062 bp, 14 predicted proteins | sample TergutNt197P3_FD_71548 | JGI IMG/M metagenome (GOLD analysis project Ga0082212, IMG submission 71548) | Neocapritermes taracua P3 segment gut microbial communities from Petit-Saut dam, French Guiana - Nt197 P3 | ecosystem: Host-associated > Arthropoda: Insects > Digestive system > Gut ... | reverse complement strand
TTCGTCAGGACGAATAAGGGTGCATTTCAATTTTCAATTAAAAACCATTATCTTTGCGCCCTGTTAGACACTTCATTATATATGCTGGGATTAGCAATTAAGGGTTTTATTATTGGTGTTTTGGTATCTGCGCCGATGGGGCCGGTGGGTATATTGTGCATTCAACGCACGTTGAACAGAGGTCGCTGGTATGGTTTTGTGTCGGGTTTGGGCGCTGCACTGTCGGATGTGTTATATGCTATGCTTACAGGCCTTTCCATTGGTTTGGTAAATGATTTTATCGTAACGCATCAAAAACCGATTAATATTTTCGGATGTATTGTTTTAGGGTTTTTCGGATTTTTTATTATCCGTAGTAATCCGGTTAAAGACTTGAAAAATCGGGGCGAATCCAAATCGTCATATATCCGTGATTTTATTACCTCTTTTCTGCTAACATTAAGTAATGCGCTGATAATCTTTCTTTTTCTGGGATTGTTTGCGCGTTTTACGTTTGCGCTGCCAACAAATTCTTTCCTGAATATCATCTATGGGTTGGGCGGAATCGCATCGGGCGCCATCGTGTGGTGGTTTATGATTACCTATATTGTATCAAAAATGCGTCGCTGGTTTAATCTCAGGGGCATTTTTATATTAAACCAAACCGTAGGCATTATCATTCTTATTTTATCTTTTGCAGGAATTATCTTGTCTTTCTTGCCGTAAACCTCTTTTCGCTCGCAGGGATTATCCTATCCTTCTTACCGTAAACCTCTGTGTAACTCTGTGTCTTCTCTGTGTTTCTCTGTGAAATAAAAAAATCACAAAGAGTTACACGGAGAAGACACAGCGCATTATTTTCGTTTGTTCCGGAATTTCCCCACCCACCGAAACAGAAACGGCAGCACCGAATATGCAATAATGGCAGTCGAAGTCAGGCCGACTAAAGTGATCAGCCCAATCGAACGCAATGCAGGATGGGTGGCAAACATCAGCGACGAAATACTCACCGTCAACACAAAGGCTGAAAAGAAAATGGCTGTTTTGTGATAAGCCAACAAATCATCATAATTTGATCGTTTATCAGCCAGCAAACCGTCCATCACAAAGATACTGTAATCCACGCCGATGCCGAAAATAAAGGAAGAGATAACAATATTTATCAGGTTGAACTGCATACCGGATATGCCCATAATCCCCAGTACAATAATCCAGCTCAACCCCATCGGAGTAAATGCTATCATGGCATGAAAGAGGTTCCGGTAACTGAGCAACAGCACCAAAAACACAAATATCGACGAAATCATCAAAATCATATTGAAATCCTCATGCATCAACTGCACCATATCTTTTGTATAATAAAACGGGTCGATTACCACACAGTGAGGCCGCGCCGTGATAAGGTCGCTTACCTTGTCCGACATGTCTTTGCGCATCTGTACTGAAGTGAACACCATATATTTACCATCGGTATATTCAATGATATTGGCCATCAATTCGTCCGGTAAAATGCCTGAATCGTAAACAGATACAGGATCGGTCGCGTCGGCAATCATCGCGAAGAACGGATCGAATGTCTCGGGTTTGAAGCCATACATTTTCCCGGCGTCTACCAAGTTTTGCCTTGTTGAGGCAATGCGTTCCGGCGTCCAAAATAAACGCCATTGTTCGATGCGCACCAATTGTTCATCGGCGGGAATCATCAGCGTGGCGGTATTCGAGAAGTCGTGTATCGTACCGTTTTGCTTCAACGAATCGAACACGCCGGCTATCTGTCCGCTATACATCAGCGCCGAATCCAACACGTGCGAAGTGGCTGCATAATAGATCATTTCATTGCCTTTGGTCGTTTTCGAAGCAAGCAAATTTTCCGACCGTACCACCTTAGGCTCATTGTATCCGATATGCTTCAGATCATCATCGTAAGTAACCCAACGCGATGTAACAAAGCAAATAACGCCAACGATACAGATTGTGATCAACAACCACTTTTTCCGATCGTAAGGATACGAATTGACACGATTGATCCATGCAAAAGCCTTTTCGTTACGCACATTTCGCTTTGTATTAAAGAAATGAGGCAAGAAAACGAGGCAAAAAATCGTCGAGCCGGCCAAGGCAAGCGATGAAAACAGACCGAAATCACGTAGCAAGGCAGACTGCGTAAACAGCGAACCCATAAAGGCGCCAACCGTAGTTAAGCAACTGAGGAAAACAGGAATAGCCTGGTCTTTTATGACCTGTTCCGGATTGTTCACATACTTGTAATGTGTCAATACATGTAAGCAGTAAGACAGTGCAATCCCCAGCACAACTGCTCCGATTCCGAGCGCCATCAAAGACATTCGTCCCTGTATCAGATAGATACCTGTCAGTGCAAAGAAAGCGCCATACACGATCGGCGCCACAAGCATAAACAGGGTGGATTTGTTTCGGAAACATACGCCAATAATACAACCGACGATCAACATAGATAATCCCATCGTCATGGCAATGTCTTTTTTTATCTGCCGTGAATTGAATACGCTGCGCACCGGCGCTCCGTGAAAAAGTATTTCGATACCGGGGTTTTCCTTGTTAAAGGTGGCGATTTCTTTTTCAAGCCTGTTGATCAGCCGTGTGCCCGACCCTGAATCGAATCCCTTAAAATTGGGTGATAAAAAAGCCAAAGCAACGGTAGTATCGGGTGTGAAAAAATGCTGATATACAACCTTGTAATTGCCTCCAAAACTTTCGGCCAACGAGCCGTTGTTCATAAACAGGTTGCGCAAGCCAATCGGGTCACGTCGAACCATATTACCGAATACCATGCCCGAAGGCGAGATAATCAAATCGTAGTTCGCTGCCATTTGTTCGTCGATAGCCTGTTTGGTCAATAAATTTTCAATCCCTGCATACAGATCGGAATGGATAAATACAGGCGCATGGTCGAAAAGAAACGACATAGCCGACATGATCAGGTCGTTGTCGATCCGGTACAGAATATTTTGAATATCTTGTGTCAGGGTATCTTTTTGCAGCAGATTTTCGACAAAGAGATCGCATTTTTCCGTCAACGTTTCGATGTCAATTGTATCTGACTGTGGTATGAAAAGCAAAAAGATTTTATCCTTTACCTTCAGGTTGGCAAAAACCAATTCTTCTGAGCTGCCCGATTCGATGGAAGGCAACAACTTCGAAATATCTTCTTCAAATTCGACTTTGCTACCCACATACCCAAACAACAAACTGCTCACTATCAGCAATCCGCAGAAAAGGACTTTTTGCTTTTTGAAAAAATTATAAAGAGCGACCATATTAATTAAGAATTAGGAATTAGGAATTTTCAATGGTGTTTTTTTATTTTTTATCGCATCAAATTCTTCAATCAGCCTATAAATATCGGTTGAAGGATTACAAAATTCCGGTAAGTCTTTTGCTCTTGCCATAGATTTATTCTTATTCTCAACCATTTTGCTTTTTAGTTTTTCATCAATGGCGCCTTTTCTATAATGAGGGATGTGATTATTCAATTTCCTAACACATTCATCGCTTGTAATACTTGCTGTTTGAGTTTGACAATGCAGCAAATACCAAAGTTCGAAACAGGGATTTGATAATAACAAATGAACGGCCTTTAATTGTTTTAGTTTTTGCACAACAGGTTCCACATCGAAATCGTAAATCAAAAAAGTTTTATCCTTATCAAAAAATGGTTTATGTTTTTTGTAATCTGCTATATATCTGTCAGTAATACTATTTCCTGCAATCTTTGAGAAAATTTCAACGGGCAAACGATAGGTCGTGCGCAAATATTTGATATAAGCCTCCTCGGTTTCGCCTTCGCAAAAGAAGAAATAAACGGGATTGAATTTTTTGCCTTTGGGAATTCGTCTGCTCATTGCATTAAGGTTTTGAGGTTCTCTAACGAATCGTCCAAGTAGGGGATAGCGTCAAAACGACCTTGCAGGTAGGCTTTTTCTGCGTCCATCGAATCGCGAAAATCTTTATAATCAAACAATGAATAAAGATCGCTTGAGCCGTCATCGCGTTTATTCACAAAATAAATTTGATCTTTCCGTAGTTTGTTATGATCGAGCAAGTTTGTATTATGTGTGGTATAAATTATTTGTGCAGAATTACTTGCGTGAAAAATTCCAATAACATAATCTACTATCTTATTGTGCAAACTGCTTTCTATTTCATCAATCAGTAAAATTTTATTGTGCTTAACTATGTCCATTATGCTTAGAATCAATAAAAAGAGCTTTTGGGTTCCGGCTGATTCATCCACTGACAAGTTAAATGCGATATTTTCGTCTGCTTTATGAAAGGTGCTAAAGATTAATTCATCCAAAACAACGTCTTGTATAGATAGTTGATTTTTCATTACATCCAAATGGAAATTTTTGCTTGGCTGTTTAGTAATCTTCATCGAAATATTTACAATATCGCTGTCTGCAAATTTTAATGCCTTAAGTAACTGTTCTCGATTATCTTTATATAATTGTACAATGTTTATGTTGTGATTCGAATAGTCAAGTATAAATGAGGAATGGAAAAAATTAAAAACCTTTTTTGCAAAATCTCTGTCCATTTGGCTGGCGCGGGAAACAAATAGTGTTTTGCGGGAAGTGTTTTCTGCAACATCCATCGGTTTACGAATGATGGCGCCAAAGGTGTAAATTTTGTTTTTTTCTTTACCTTGTGTTTCATCGCGGGTAAAAATTTTTGCCCGCCTGCCATTGGGGTAAAAATACAACTCTTCGGAAATTATCTCGTTACAAGTGAGCGAGAATGAATACTCGTATTCCACATTGTTCATTACAAAGCGAATGAAAAAGTTACTTGGGAGCAAAGGATAGTTTTTAAATTTAAAGGGGAAAAAGTTAAAATTGTCGTTTTGGTTGTAGTTGTGGGATAAAAAAACCATGGAACAACAAAACCTTATTGCCTTGATAATATTGCTTTTCCCCGAAGCGTTAGCGCCATAGATAGCCACAGATTTGAGAATTTGCCCATCTTTATAGGCAAAGGTGTTGGATTGCAAGTCTTGCGCCTTTTTTGTTTTGATGCTACCGGCACGTAAATCCAATACTATTTCATCCTTAATGGAGAAAAAGTTGCTTAAACGAATTTCGAGTATCATTTTACATCTTCTTTTTGAAATTATTTTGCAAAGATACAACTTAAAATTGATTTTTCAACATTTTATTCAATTTCTGTTTTTTCCATTCGTTCATCACTACATCAATTCCTTTAACCTCTCTGCATCCGGCAGAATGTTTTTGTATTCGGGGGGCAGTTCCGATGAGGTTTTGTAGGTGGCTACGCCCATCGGTTTGGTCATGTCGCGGAAGGCATATTCCACCGTTTTCCGGTTTTGCGATTTACACAAAATAATTCCGATTGAGGGTTTTTCGTGCGGCAGCCGTACCAAGTCATCGAGCGCAGACAGGTAAAAATTCATTTTCCCCAAATATTCGGGCTTGAAGTTGCCTCGTTTTAAATCAAAAGCCACCAACGACTGCAATTGCCTGTTAAAGAAAAGCAAATCAACAAAATATTCCTGTTCATCTACGATCATTCGGTATTGACTGCCGATAAACGAAAAATCTTTTCCCAGCGACATGATGAATTTTCGGATGTTGTTTACAATCTCGTGTTCCAGTACCCGCTCGTCAGGCTCGTCGTCGGGCGATTCGATGTTGATGTAATCAAGCAAGTATTCGTCTTTGAACGACAGCAGGGCTTTTCGTTGCAGGTCTTTGTCGGGAATGGCGGTGTGAAAGTTATTGGGCAGTTTGCCTTGGTTTTCAAAGAGGTTGCTTTTGAGGTGGTAACGTAATTTTTCTTTGCTCCAAAACTCCGTTGCGCAAAGATTAATATAGAAAATTCTCTCTTCAAAGGTTTTGGTTTTGGCTAAAATTTCGCGGTGATGCGTAAAACCTATACTGAAAAAATGTTTTATTTGTTCTTTGGTTAAATCGGCATTTATCTGTTGCTGATTTAATGTAAGCATTTGAATATCTATCTCATTATGTAGTATGGTCAATTCGGCAGCTGCTGGCTGCCGAATTATAATATCTTCATTTTTACTACATTGCAAATCGTCAGATGCTGTCTGACGATTTTCGGCAGCTACCGGCTGCCGAATTTCGTCCGTTACCAACTGACGATTTGATGGCGCAGAAAACTCATCTTCCCAAGCCTCGAAGAATAGCCGCATATTTTTCATATTTGTAGTTGAGAACCCTCTCAACCCCGGCATTTCGTTTTGTAACTGCTCCGAGATAACCTCGATTGCATTTGTTCCCCATGTGCCTTTGCGGGAATTGGCAGAGATATAACCGCCTATCCCGTAGTAAAGCGAAAGCATTTCTCTATTTGCCAACGCTGCAGCACGATAACGACTTTTCAGGATGGCGCTTTTGATTGCCTGAATGGCTTCCGAATAGTTTTTCATAATTTCATTCATAATTCATATCCTATTTATATATGCAAATTCGCCTTTGAAAATCACACAATCCATATTATCGCGGCTGATTGTGGCGGATACTTTGAGTCTATTGTCTTCCATTTCAGTAGATTCGATGCGTATTTGCAGTTCGGGTGTCTGTTCAGGCGTGATCATCGTGATGAATTTGCATTGCAACATAGATTCGAGCAGTAACGGTTTACCGGCGATGCACTCGACACATTCCTTAATCATTTGGATATTGCATACCCCAGGCGCAACAGGCATACCCGGAAAATGCCCCTTATAGATATCACATTCGGGCAAAAGCATCACATCGAAAAGCGTGGCATTGTCTGATACCCTTTGGTTTATAATTGAATAGTAGTAATCTATTAACATCTGTCCAAATTAGGATTTGTAGGATTAGTAGGATATTAGGATTTTTTTGGGTTATTTTTAATAAAGTCTTTGTTATCGGGATGATTCACATTATAGACTCTTTTGAACTCTAAACTTTTTGCGCCAAAGTTTATGAGTAGCCCAATGGGTAAATTGTATATCTGACAGTAGTTCATAGCTTGAGACAAATGTGTGTCTTCCAATGCTATCAACGCCTTCAATTCAACCATAATAATATTTTCGACAAGAAAATCAACCCGTCTGGTGCCAATAACTTCACCTTCATAATAAATTTTCATTTCCATTTCACGTTGAAAACCAAGTCCTTGCTTGTTCATTTCAATTGCCATGGCTCTTTGATAAATCACTTCCTGAAACCCATTACCAAGAATTGAATGAACTTTCATCGCACACCCAATTATTTTATGTGTCAATTCCTCATTTTTCATCTTATCCTACAATCCTCTAAACCATAAACACTAATCCCGTCATTCTTAAAATCCTCCAATCCTCTCATCCCTAAACCAAAATCCCGTCATTCTTGAAATCCTCCAATCCTCTCATCCTTAAATCCTAATACTGACATTATATCATCCTTTAATCCTCTAATCCTCTAATCCTAATACTGATTTTCATTTGGCATGTAGCAACAAGTTCGTTACCCGATTTTATTTCAGCCGAGATAAGCGATATGTTCAATACTTCTGAAAGCACTGCTATGTTTGTTTTTAACTGCTCGCCGACAGCAGGAAGCCGATAGATGCGAAGTTTTTTGATCTCTCCGATAAATCCTAAAGGAGAAGTCAGTTGTTTACAAAGCGCCTTGTATCCGGCATGTGCCGAGGCTGACTGTGCAATATGTTCAATAAGACCCGGTTCGGTAATCCGCCCGGCGACGCAAAACAGATTATCCGGTTGCACTGTAAGTCCTGTACATGCCTCTGTCTCACTTCCTTCGTAGAAAGCATCCAACATTATCATCGGCGCCCTTTGGGGAATCAATGAAAGAATCCCGTCTCCCGAAAAAAGTGCATCGGTCGCCATCAGGTATTTATTTGTTCGGATATCACGTCGTACAGATCGCCGAATGTCTTTATCCGGTTGATGTCTTTTCCCGAAATTTTCACTTTATAAATCGATTCAATCAGAGCAACCATATCTACAAGGGCTAAGCTGTCAAGGTGTAAACTGTCTTTGATATTCGCCTCAGGCGTAATATCCGATACTTCCACCTCAAACTCCTGTGCCAAAGCCTCATTGATTGTTGCAATCATTTCCTGTTTTTCCATAATTTTTTTGAAACTGTTAATTTTTTGCAAAAATACAAAAAAGTTACGAGTGACAAACAAAAGCAGCGGAGATAAGAGCTTCACGATAAAAATTCGCTGATGCACACGATATATCCTGCGCTGATAAAACGTAACGCAGAAGTCAAAGCTGTTTCGAAAGCCTTTTAACGCAAAGTCGCAAAGGTTTTTTCGCAAAGGACGCAAAGAATAAATGTATTATATTCAAAACTTTGCGTTCTTGGCGTAAACTCTTTGCGCCCTTTGCGTTTATTTTTGCCGAGATGTCTATATATTTTTGATTACCAGCGTTGAATTTGTTCCTCCAAACCCAAACGAATTGGACAGGAACATATCAAAGTGTTTGTCGACACGCACCGCCGGGATATTCAATAACGCAGAATCTTCGTCAGGATTTTCAAAATTCAGGTTGGGTGCGATAAAATCATTTTTCATCATTAACATCGAATAGACCACCTCGCTTGCGCCTGCCATCCACATTTCATGTCCGGTTTGCGATTTAGTGGAAGTCACTTCAGGCTTATAACCGGCAAACACACCGGAAATGGCTTTGGCTTCGTTGCTGTCGCCTACCGGCGTAGATGTGGCATGTGCATTGATATATCCTATTTCGCGGATATCCACACCTGCTTCACGGATGGCCATTTGCAGCGAACGGCTCGGGCCGTCTACATTGGGTACGGATATGTGGTCGCCGTTGGAAGAAAAACCATATCCGCAAACTTCTGCCAAAATCGGAGCGCCGCGACGCACGGCCGACTCGTAGCTCTCGATCACTACCGTTGCTGCACCACCGCCGGGCACTAATCCGTCGCGGTCGCGGTCGAAGGGGCGGGAAGCCTTTGCCGGCTCATTTTCGCGGGTGGAAAAAGCGCTGATGCCATCGAAACTGCCAATTGCAAACGGATTAACTTCCTGTGCGCCACCGCAAACAATACAATCCTGCAATCCGTTGCTAATCAACAATGCCCCCAGCCCTATCGCATGGGAACCACTTGCACATGCACCTGATATAGTGATGTTTATTCCTTTCAACTTAAAAATACAAGCTAAATTCATCGTTACCGTCGAATTCATGGACTGAAAAATTCCTCCCGAACCAATCAACATCGTATCTTTTTTCTCACGCATCGTGTCGACGCTTTTAACGACTGCCACTGCACTGCTATCATTGCCATATAATATGCCAACTTCGTGTTGCTCTATATAATCCAAATCCAATCGGGCATTTGTTAGCGCCTCGCAGGTAGCCACATACGCATATTGAGCCTGTTCGGGCATATACACGCGCTGGTTTCGGCTCAACGAGGCTTTCAAATCGGGCGCTTCGACAAACCCGGTCAATGCCGAACGAAAACCCATTGCTTTGCGTTCCGGGTCGAAGATAATACCCGACTTGCCATTGTACAACGATTCTTTGGCTTCATCAAGGTTCTTCCCAAGACACGAATAGATGCCTAATCCTGTAATTACTACTTTTCTTTTCATAAATGTTTTATAGTTACGAGTTACGAGTTACAAGTTACAAGAAAATCATTAATCATTAATCATTAACCATTAATCATTAACCACTAACCGTTAATAATCCATCTAACTTCTCAAACAAACTCTTTCTCAATTTCCTCAAATCATTCAATTTCTTCGTATGTATGTTTTTACGAAACCGCAATGCCTGTATTGTTTGTTTGAAAAACTTACGGTAATACCACGCAAATAATCCCAACAAAGGCAATGCCGCAAGATAAATCAATGCCAACCATACATTTACATATATCCATGTCAGCACAAATGTTAGGGTATAAAACAGAGGAATGGTTATCATGACGCTGAAAATAAACAGAAACGAACCGTAAAACATTTTATCTGTCATGCGGTTAATGAGAAATGTCGGTATCACATAGTGCATTACATTCGGCCATAAAGAAAATACCCACAAGGGAAACAGGAGAATAAGCGCCAACAGACTACCAATTATCTCAAGCCATGATGGACATCGGTCAAAAAGCGTATCATTCATTTTCATTTCGTCAATGCCTTTTTGGAGTGTGATGGCATCTGCATAGAGTTTGCCGGGATCGTTTTCTTTTCCGTTGGCTTTGCTTTTTTCTAAGTCGGCTATTAAAAAACGATCGGACAATAAGCGATCAGGCAATTTTTCAGCATCAAACTGATGTTGTGCGGCATATTTTTTGCCATACGTGTTGCGAATAAAATGTATAGCTTCATAATTATCCAAATCGCGTATATCGAGCATCAAGTCTTCTATTTGCTTGCGTACCAATGCACTAAGTTGACGTTGAGCCGTTCGCGGCCGGGTTTGATACAATTCGTAAAAGGGTTTGATCGAAATGGGAGTTCCATATTTGATAAGTATCTGTTCCTGCAATTGAAAATAATCGGAATAATGATTGCACGACGGCAGGATAAGAATATCCTGTTCGAAATTACCCAATGCGGCTGCTTCGAAAGCCATTTTTGTAAATCCGAATGTAAAGTTGTTGAGCCATCGTTTCTCCTGATGACCTGCCTCCGGAAACATAACCAATGTATTTCCGTCCAACAGCATTTGTTCGGAGAGTAAGAACGTATCTTTGTTTTTCGAAAGCGCATCGATCCCCTCAAAATCAATACGAAAGGCCGGAAGTAATCCCAAACCGCGAAAGAATTTATTGATAAGTGGGTGGTAATCAAAAACATCGGCACGCATGATAAAATACGGTTTCCGGTCGTGCATCGAAAACAGAATGCCCAGCGGATCGTTCAGACAATTCTGATGATTCGACACAATCATCAAAGGAGTTCCGGAAGCCGGAATATTCTCTGTATGAATATTATAAATACGACGGTAATAAATCCTGTCATGAAAAAAACGGACATAATACCTGAATATGCGATAGGCAATACTCCCTCGTTTGGATGTTTTAGTTTTCTTTTCCAAAAAAAAATGGTCGTTTAATAATTGGGCAAATATAAAAATTAAGGCACAAAAATAATGTTTTCGTGCATAATAATTCTGTTTTTCGCATAGAAAAAGTATTTTTGTGCGATGAATTTTCGTATTGTCGAATTACAAATTCAAAGAAACGAAAAAAAATCAGGATAAATGGAGCAACGAAAAGTATTAATTACAGGCGCAAACGGCTTTATCGGTCGTTTTTTGACGGAAGAAGCGGTTCGACGCGGTTATGAAGTATGGGCGGGGGTGCGTAATACAAGTTCGATTGACCATCTTCCCAAAGAAAAGGTCAATCGGATTGACCTGAATTATAGCAGCCCGGAGGCTTTGTCAGGAATAATCGGGCAGCATGTGCGGCAACATGGCGCGTGGGATTATGTGATTCATAATGCAGGATTGACCAAAACCAACCGACCGCCGGATTTTTTTGAAGTGAATGCAGAAAATACGCAAAGACTGCTGATGGCATTGTCAAAAACTGACTGCTGCCCTAAAAAATTTCTGCTGATGAGTAGTTTGGCAACATTTTCCGCCGGCAATAGTAAAACATTGGAGCCGATACGCTTAGACGATCCTCAAAAACCGGACACTATCTACGGCCAAAGCAAATTATTGGCTGAGCAATATGTACGCGCACAGGATGCTTTTCCATATATGATACTCCGTCCCACCGGCGTCTATGGGCCGGGCGATAAAGACTACCTGATAGAAATTGAAAGTATCCGGGCGGGGTTTGATTTTGCCGCCGGCATGAAACCGCAGTATATCACTTTTATTTATGTGAAAGACCTTGCAACAGTTACGTTTCAGGCACTCGAAAATAACCCTCTGTTTGAAGGAGGTAAGGGGGATGTAGTGCATGAAAATAAAGCTATATGGAACCGCGAATATTTTGTGTCCGACGGCGACGTCTATACCGATACACAATTTGCCCGCCTGATTCAGGAAATAATCCAAAAAAAGCGCGTGTTTCGGGTGCGTATCCCGCTTGGGTTGGTTTATTTCGTTTGCCTTTGTTCCGAATGGATCGGCCGCATAACCGGCAAACCAAGCACTTTAAATACCGACAAATACAAAATCCTGAAACAACGCAACTGGATTTGTGACACCGAACCGCTGCGCCGTGATTTGGGATTTATCCCTGCATATAATTTGCGAACAGGATTAGAAGAAACTATCAGTACAGTGTACTGATAGTTTCGGCCAACACCCCACGATGTCTACGGTATATTTTCGGCCACCGCCCACAGATTGCTTTGCGACAGTTCCACTGCTTTGGTCAAGTCGTTTTTGGCTTTCTGTAAGTCGCCCAGCCCTTTATATCCTAACCCCCGCATCGTATAGAGTCGCGATATTCTGTCGTTGGCGCCTTCGCCTCTGCCGAAAATAACACCGACTTCCTCTTCTGCCGAACGTTGCAATCCTCTGTCGGCTTCCGTTATCAATGATTCGAATATGGTTTTTGCCTGCGCATTATTTCCGATTTTTGCGTTGCTAAGTCCCTGATAATAATTCATTACGTTGATTGCAGCAGGGCCTCTTCGTGTTTCCTGCGCATTGCCTGCTGATTTTCTGAAAGAGGCGGTTGCCTTTGAACGATTGCCAAGCGCTTCATACGCCAAACCTATATAGTAATCTACCTGCGCCTCTCTTTCGCCTAAACGGTTATTTCCCGCTTCTTCCTTAGTTATCTGAGCTTTGAGGAAATGTTCAAGGGCTTTGTTGTAGTCTTTCTTTTCGAGGTATTGTTTCCCTGCCATTATATTGGCATTGATTGTAATATCGCGGGTTCGTGATACGCCTTCGGTATACGCAAACGTAGCGCTTTCTAACAATGCAGCAGCCTTATCAGCTTGTCCGGCAAGAATTAAATTCTCGATAAAGCCCTGATACGAGTCATCGCGGTTCTTCATAATGTTATCGGCATCATTCGCATTTCCTTCGAAAAGTTTCATCCTTGTTGCGATGGGGGCATTGATTCTTTGATAAAGATTGTTGATCTCGGCATAATACAATGCTTCCGTTTTGTTGAGAGAGATTGCCTTTTCGTATTGGGCGATTGCTTCCGGCACATCATTGAGATGATAAAAATAGCCCCATCCGAGATTCCTGTATGCCATTGCAAATTCCGGATTTTGTTTTACTGCATTTTCCCAGTTCTGCATGGCAATATCGGGTTGTTTGTCAAACAAAATATTCCCGGTGTAATAACAGGCATTTGCATCCGCAGGATTATATTTTAAGGCGGTCTTTAACACATCGACTGTTCCAACCCTGTACGGAAAAACATAATCAATAGATTGTGATGCAGCATTTTTGAAATATTGCAACGCCTGGGCGCTATCACCATATTTATCAAAGATATAACCAAGATAATAATCGATAAACGGATTTTTGCCCGTAAAACGTTTGAGCACCTCTTCGGATTCTTTCAGTAATCCGTTGTTCAGGTATCCGATGGCAAGCGTCAGATAGTTATCGTCGTAATCTCGCATCTCTTTGTTGAGTGTGGCAAGTAATCCGTTGGCTTTTTGCGTGTTGCCCGATTCTTTGGCAATGAGGTAATACTCGTTTCCCATCCTGAAATCAAGCGGATCAGACGCAGAAATTGTTGCTAATGTAGCCAACGCTCCCTCAAAATCACGATTCTTCCGTTGAATAGACGCCTTCAAAGCAACAGCGTTGTTATTTCGGCCGTTCGTCCAGAGTGATTCGTTGATTTGACGAAAAGCTTTCCCGAAATCATTTTTTGCGCACGACAGTTCAGCCAGTTGGAAGTAAGCTGCCGAATGATAGGCCTGATCCCAGGTTGCGCGATAGAGCGTATCTTCCGCTTCTTTAAGCAGCCCTAAACCCCTCAGCGCCAACCCTTGTAAATACAATGCTTCATGGGTGGAAGGAATGGTGTAGTCATCTGTCAATCTTTGAATTGCCTTTGAGAAATAATTCCTTGCCGTGGTAAAATCGCCATTTTTCAGATAGAAATTACCTGCTGCGGTATTGGTTCGTATATCACCGGGATCTTTTTCCAAAGCAGCTTTATACCAATCCATCGGATCGTACCTCGGCGCATAAAACAATTCAACCCGCTTGCCTTCCAAATACAGTTGTTCGACGGTTGCAAGTTTGTCCGGATCCTTGTATCCTTCCCATGCTTTCGGAAGCTCTTCATTCGTAAGTGGTTGCCGGTCAATATGCTGATAGTCGACCAGCACATCGCCGGTTGTATTGTTGACCAATTGCGTATAAAGATCCGACAGGTTATAGGCGCCGTCGATTTTGATAGTCTCGGTAAATGGTTTATCCGGTGAGATAGCGATATCCTTTTCAAATATTACGTTGTCCTTATTTTTCAGGATCACCTTTGCATTGTCAACTTTTTCGGTTGCATAGTAGCCCAAAAACACATTGTACCTGTTTTTTGCATTTCGTTCTTCAAGATTGACAGCTCCATTCAGGTTTGCGTTCTTAAAACCCTGAATACCACGCACCGGATACCAGTACTGTTGCCATGTTTTCACTTCGTATGGCCTGATCCAGCTGTAATCGGGTTGATTGTCACTGAAGGTTCCAACCATGATTTCGGCGTATGGCCCGTCATTTTCAGTAAGTCGTCCTTCGGTAGCCTGTCCGCTCGGACCTGCACCCCATTCCCATAATTTTGCGCCTTTCGTGATATGATGGTCGCCTACATGGATGGTGCCTGAATTTTTCCCGTGGTCATACCCTCCCATAAAATCTTCCTGCAGGTCGTGTACGAAAAACGAATTGGAATTAAGCACATTTTTCCACCAGCTGATATCTGTTCCGTCAAAATTAACGTTTCGATACCTGTTTTGAGCTATCGGCCATTGCGTAAAATCCGTTTTGGAGTGATAGGTTACCACCTGCGCGCTTGGCGGAAAAATGGCCTGATAGTTTTCATTCGCATGAACGGCTACATTCGCCCAGTTCAGGAACGAATGTGTATAGGGTGACGAGTTATATATACGGCCTTCTGCCCGGAAATAGGATTTTCCGGGGAAGATAGTTACCCCAATAGTCCAGCGCATACCATGACGAGGTTCATGTTCAGCCACCCAGATGGTCTTACTGCCGTCGGGGTTTTCCACTGTGGTATAGTCAAGAGGCAGCCATGTCGACGCCCTGTGATGATGAAGCACGCACCATTCAATACCTCCCGATACCCAGGCGCCTGTCATTCCGATGTTGGATGGCTTTACCACATGATTATGATAAATAAATGAGTAGTTGTTTGTTTTATCGGTAGCATAGTACAGCTTACCCCCGATGTCAGGCGTTACACCCAACTCAATATACTCATTTTCAAGTACAACTGTTTTCCATTCCTTGATGATTCTTTCATTGATATATTGATCATTCATCATCAATGGATAATAATGCCTTGCCGCACCCTGGAAAGCCTCATTACGGTAAAAAATGGGGCTTTTTTCCGGTGGAGCGGTAGTATAAGTGGGCATCGGAACCATTTTCTCTGTCAGCGTTACGCCCGACTGACTATACCCGTTCAGCAATAAACAGTTGATTAATAATAAAATAAAAAATATTCTTTTCATACGATACATTATTTGCTTCTTAAATCCGGTACTCTTTGTGATTCTCTGTCAGGAAGATAACTCTTTATTTTATTCAAACGGATTTGTGCCGTTCCATTTTCCGCCACCGGCTAAGATGGTGTACAGGGCATCGTAATGCATTGTTTCAAAGATAGTAAATTCGTTGAAACTGATAAGCGCTCTGTCGTCGGTATATTGGCGTTCTTTAGGCAGTTCGTTAATGGCCGGGATCACTCCCCTGATGTTTCTGCCTGTCACCACGCCAGGTCCGAAAACGGTAATACCGGGTTTTGAACCCCAGCCGAGTTCCTCCTTGGTGTACGTGCTTTCGCGGTCGTGTATATTTAATACCTGGTGGAATCCCAATCCCGTCACATAACTTATTCCCATCGGATTCAAACCCAATTTATAGTCCATCAGTTCCGATGCGGCGTCGAAATATTTTTGATCTTTCGTCAGTTGCCAGTGCAGAAGAGGTATCACAGCATACTGTGTCTGACGCACATTGTGTCCCCATCCTCCGTTGGCAGGGTCGTTTCCGATAGGGAAAGCGTGTGCGCGCAGTTCGGCAATGTTGGCGTCGGCAGCTGCTTTAATGGCAGCCTTGAAAGAAGCGACGATAGCCGGGTCGGTCGGAACGTTTTTTTCTAAAATATACGACATAATATAAGCCGGATTGTCGAATATTCTGTCGTTCAGCGAATAACCGGGGCATCTGGCAACGAAAACACTCTCTTTCAACGAATCAGCAATGGTATAAAGTCTTTTGACCGCATCATGATCGGCCTCATCACGGGTCAACAGATAACGCTGTATGTGATAATAGAGTTGTTCGGGTTCAGCCATAACCTCCCAGCCGGTACTATTGAATCCTCTTTCGTTCAGTTCCCTTGCTCTGACTTGTATTGCAGCCGCTTTCTGCGGATCCATTCCTGCTTTAAAAGCCCGATCGCCCCTTTCCATCAGTTCGGCGGCTTTCTGCGGATTGTACGGTTTGATGATCCGGGCAAGGTGCAAAAAGAGACCTGCAGCCGGACAAGTCGCCCTGTTATCGAATCTGACTGTTCCATACTTCTTAATATCCTTATCAAGCGGCGCGGAAAACGGTTCGGCATATCCGCGTGTTTCCGTACCCCAGTAAATTGAGCCATCCTCTGTTTGTAGATATTCCCAGGCTAATGCTCCCCATAATGCTTCGTCAATGATGTCGGGGATATTATTTTCGTAGTTCAGGATATGGTAATCCGCGTCGAAATCACCCGGAATGTGAAACTGCCCGTCGGTGAAATACTCAGGGAAAGTCTCGTAGATCATCAGGTTAAGCATCGGGTTGGAGATATGATAAGCGCGCCGGTCGGCGTCGCCGGCGTCGTGATAACCGCCGTAACATTTGAATGTCGGCTCATCACCAACCACATCAATATTGGCTTCGCCGATAGGTCCATCCACATGATAGATCAGCGTATGGCACGGATCCTGTCTGAGAGCAGGCTCATGTACCGGGCATCCGCAACGTTGCAGGTATTGCGCTCTGAAAATGGTATATGCCAGCCGGTTGCTAAACTCTCCACCTACGCCAAACGGATACGAACTGCCATACCCCTTCACCGTGATTTTGTACGGTCCGCCTTCGGGAACGTCAGCTATGTTGATCCGGTATACATAGCCGCCGGCTGAAGCGTCGTCTCCTATCTCTTGCAACTTACCCGAAGCAACCGTTTTTCCCTTGGCATTGAACACAGTATAATCGGGAAGGGCGCCTTCTATTTTCCGACTGCCACCCGTACCTATCCAGATGGCGAAATTAGCATACCTTGTCTTCGAAAGTGCGCTGTATCCAACCTGATTGGTCTTAATCGATTCGCAGAACACTTTCCGCTCGTCAAATTTGAAACGCCTGTTTCCGTAAGGAGTCTCCACCGTATATTTCTTGCCGTTGACGAGTTTGTCTGTTTCTAAGTAGATGTGATGATTGACGCCATCGGTCTGCATTGCATACCGGTAGACCGATGCAGCCGGTTTGCCGTTGATCTTCCATTCGGCGGGCTTGCCGGTGTCAATAGTGTTGACATCCATCGAATCACAGTTGAAGAAAGCCACTATGACACAATCGGATGCTGTACGTATCTCGCGGAAAGATATCCCCGGTATTTCATTGGTCGGTTGATACTCATCACACGCACTGAAAAAAAGCATGCAACCGATTCCTAATACTGTTATTATTGTTTTGTTCATAATTTTAAAAAACAGGCTTAAGCTACATTGATTACTTGTCTCGTTTTTTCGAGGGCTGTTTGTAAGACCTGCTCTACCGTATGATCACAGCAATATCCGTCATTGAACAACTCAATAGATACTGCTCCGTGAAAACCGCCCTGAATCATTTGTGGAATGATGGTCTTAAATGGACAAATGCCATCGCCCGGATACACCCTGTCGCTATCGTTAAGTTGTTCGCGGGGTGGAGTAGCCGGATAGTCATTGATATGAAACACAGGAAGTTTAGCGATATTAATCATATTAAGGCTGTCAAACGAATTACCGCCGCGGTACAAATGATAGAAATCCAGCAACAAATTGGCATCAGGGTGTCCGGTAGCTATGGCAATATATACAGCATCGGAAAGTTTGCTCAGCGCGCCTGATCCCCATAGTTCGAGTAGAGGCGTAACTCCTGGCGCTTTACCGGTTTCGATTACACGCAGAAAACGCTCAGCATATTCATCTAAACTACTTTCCAACCTGTTGACCCCCGACAGGGGAGCAGCGATATATTTTCCGCCAAGTGCTGCAGTGATTTCCATCTCGCGTCGCATCTGCTGCAATCCTGCTTCGCGTCTGTTTTGATCGTCCGATGCCCATTGTGCAAAACCGATCATGTTTTCCAATACAAGGTTGTTATCTTTCAGTTGCGTCGCTAAAGTGGCTAAACTGCCTCCTCCGTCTAAGTAAGCCTGTATATCTGATGTCCATAATTCTATCCCGTCGTAACCGGCTTTGCCGCAAACATCGATCTGTTGATCAACCGGCAGCTTATAAGGCCGTATGGTGGATACATTCAGACTGATGCGGATCGGAACAGGTTTAGTGGTATCGCATTGGCGGCATCCGGACAGGGTAATGCCGCCCAATGCGAGTACAGATGTTCCCAGGAAATTCCTTCTTGTAAGCATAACTTAAAAACTTACTGCACTTAAATATTTCGCCGATTGTTCGAGAAATACTGCGGTATCTCCGGGTTTGTCGGCTTCCACCATAAAATGTTTTGCGCCTGATATGCTATTTGTTTGAAAGATAGCAGGAAAAGGGACGACGCCGCTTCCAATAGGTGTAAAATCTTTCTCTGTGAGCAGATCGAAATTGGTAGGCGCTACGCCGCATTTCACATCAGCCGGCATGTCTTTT
>Ga0082212_10004595_pt1 | contig 19062 bp, 12 predicted proteins | sample TergutNt197P3_FD_71548 | JGI IMG/M metagenome (GOLD analysis project Ga0082212, IMG submission 71548) | Neocapritermes taracua P3 segment gut microbial communities from Petit-Saut dam, French Guiana - Nt197 P3 | ecosystem: Host-associated > Arthropoda: Insects > Digestive system > Gut ... | reverse complement strand
GTGGCTTTTCGGACATACGATGAACCTGATGAGCGCCATCGGTATTGTCGTGACTTGCGGTATCATCATCAACGATTCGATCCTGAAGATTGATATGATCAACAAGTTGCGAAAAGCGGGAACGCCGCTGATGGAAGCCATCCACACCGCTGGACACCGGCGCCTACGGGCAATCATCATGACGTCGCTGACGACAATCATCGCAATGGTACCAATGCTGTTTTCGTTCGATCTGGGGTCGGAAATACAGAAACCGCTTGCCTTAGCCATGATCTCGTCGATGATTATCGGCACGCTTATCAGTCTTTTTGTGGTGCCGCTGGTCTATTGGAGAATATATAAAAAAAGAATATAGTATGATAAGAAAAAGGATAAACATTACAGTGATACTATTTTTCACGATTGCAGTGTTGGGAAGTGTCTTTACGCATTCGCAGCAGATGATCACACTAACGCTCGACCAGACGATCAAGCTGGCGGCCGACAGTTCTCTTGAGGCATTCCGGTCGAAGAACTTTTATATGGCACGCTATTGGGAGTATCGATCGTTTAAAGCCGGACGGTTGCCGAGTTTAACGCTGAACCTTACGCCCGGACAATACAACCGTACGATTATCAAGCGCTATGATTCGGAAGCCGACTTGGATGTTTACCGCCCGCAACAGGCTTATGAGGCCTTTGGCGGACTGGCAGTATCGCAAAATTTTGATCTGCTCGGCGGCACGTTTTTCCTGAATACTAACCTTGACTACCTGCGCAATTTCGGGCATAACACCTATACGCAATATACATCTGTTCCAGTCAGGATCGGTTACCAGCAGAACCTGCTGGGCTATAACGATTTCAAATGGCAGAAGAAAATTGAGCCGCTGAAATATGAAAAGGCAAAAAAACAATTAGTCTATGAGCTGGAAAACATATCCCAACTGGCGGTCAGCTATTTCTTTATACTGGCAAAAGCGCAGCAGGAATATGACCTGGCTAAGGAAAAAGTCCGCAATACAGATACGCTCTACCGCGTTGCAGAAGAACGCTACAAAATTGCCGCTATCTACGAGACTGATTTCCTATCGTTGAAATTAGAACGCCTCAATGCTGTCAATTCGCTGGAAGAAAAGGAAATATCCCTCAAACGCGCCATGTCGGTGCTGACTTCGTTCCTTAATATGGATAAAAATACCAGTTTGCAGCTGACACTGCCGAGTTTTCCAAAAGCGATGGAGATAGTTCCCGACAAAGCATTAACCGAAGCGCATTGGAACAATCCTGACCTGCTGGGGTACAAACAGAATATACTTGAAAATCAACGAACCGTTGACCGTACAAAAATGGAAACCATGTTTAATGCTACCGTATGGGCCAGCGTCGGTTTCAATCAGGTAGCCGGAGCGATGTCGAACGTTTTCAGCAATCCGAGGCGGCAGGATATCGTCTCTTTAAACGTTTCCATCCCGCTCGTCGATTGGGGTGTACGCAGGGGAAGGTACAACATGGCCAGAAACAACCTCAGCGTATCGGAGATCACGGCACATCAGGGAGAAATTAAGATTGAGGAAGACGTCCTCATGACGGTGAACGACTTCAATATTCAAAAAAAACGCATTTCATCCGCCGTAGAAACGTATGAACTGGCCGACGATATTTACGCCAAGACGCAGCAGCGTTTCCTGATTGGTAGCGACAACATCAACACGCTGATGCGCACCTATCAGAACCAGTTGGAGGCAAGACGAAATTACATCAGCGAACTTGAAAGATACTGGATTAGTTATTATAAGATACGCAGTCTCACCCTGTACGATTTTGAATACAACCTGCCCATCATCGATACAATTGAAGCAAAATTTTTAATAATCAGAGATTAACCATTGGAAAAGAGGCCGACTCTATCATCCTTTTCGATTATTGTTGCTTTTGTGGCGATATCGTTAGCCGGACTGGCGGTGATTCCATCGCTGACAGTCAAGTTGCTCCCTTCGCGTACCTACGCCAGCCTGACGGTCAGTTTTAATTTGAGCGGTAACCCGGCGCGTATTGTGGAGATGGAGGCAACTTCGAAATTGGAATCGATGCTGGCGCGCATCTCAGGCTTAAGGAGTATCCGTTCAACTTCAGGAAACGGCTACGGGAACATACGGCTGGAGCTCGACAAACATGCCTCGCTTGACATGGTGCGCTTAGAAGCGTCGACCATCATACGCCAAACCTGGCCCAGCCTGCCATCGGGCGCCTCCTATCCGACTATTTCCGTGAATGTGCCCGACCAGTCGGCGACAGGGCCGTTCATCACCTATAATATCAACGCGCAGGTTTCGCCGATTCTTATTCAGGAATATGCGGAAAATAATATCAAACCCGTTCTGGCGCAATTCCCTGATATATACAGGATAGATATTTCCGGCGCGACGCCGATGGAATGGATGGTTGAATACGACATTACGCAGTTGGATGCACTCGGTATTAGTGTCAATCAAATCAGCGAAGCGGTGTATGCTTACTATAATCAAAAAATATCGCTGGGCATGGCGCTGGTTGGGATAGATAAAGGCGATGAAATGGATAAAAGGGATGGCAAACTGTACAAGCGGATGTCGATTACGACTGAAAACGAACAGATGCAAAAAGGGTTTCACGCCGATGAAATTTTCCTGACGGACAAGGATGGCCAAATACTTCGTCTCGACCAGTTAGTCAGCGTGACCTATCGCGAGTCGCCGCCTACCAGTTACTTCCGTATTAACGGACTGAATTCCATTTATCTGTCGATTTATGCAACCGAAAATGCCAATCAGCTGCGTCTCGGAAAAGCCGTCAGGGAAGAGATAGCGATGATCAAACAAGTGTTACCGAAAGGATACGAGATGCACCTCAGGTATGATGCGACAGAGAAGATTACCACCGAATTGAACAAGATTTATATCCGTACAGTTTTTACGGTTCTCATCCTGCTTGTCTTTGTGTTCCTGACCACTTTCAACGCGCGTTATCTGCTGCTCATAACACTAAGCCTGTATTTCAACATAGCCATTGCCTTCATATTTTATTATTTACTGGGGTTGGAAATACAGCTCAACTCGCTTGCAGGGATCACCATCTCGCTGAGCCTCGTGATTGATAACACCATCATAATGACCGACCATTACCTGCGCAACCACGACCGGAAGGCTTTCATTTCCATACTGACGGCCACACTGACGACTGTTGGCGCCCTTACCATGATTTTCTTTCTCAATGAAAATATCAGGTTGACCCTGCAGGATTTTGCGGCGGTGGTGATGATCAACTTGACGGTTTCGCTCGCCGTTTCCCTGTTTTTCGTGCCGGCAACCATCGAAAAGATGAAAGTCAAAAGGAAAAGCATACGCTTCAGAATCAGACGTCGGCGTTTTTCGCCCAAAAGAATAGCCGTACATTTTAACCGGATATATCTGCGGATTATCAGGATCCTGCTCCGGTTTCGGGCGATTGCGCTCATTGTGTTGATTCTGGCATTCGGCCTTCCGGTCTTCATGCTGCCAGACAAGATTAACAAAGAGAACAAATGGGCGGAACGCTACAATAAAATCGCCACGTCAACCACCTATAAGGATAAGGTACGGCCTGTCATAGACAAATCGCTTGGCGGCACGCTGCGCCTTTTTGTGCAGAAAGTATATTCCGGTGGCTACTACGCACGAAACAGGAATGACCTGGTCGTTTACATTTCGGCAAATATGCCCAACGGCTCCACGCTGGCGCAGATCAATTACCTTGTCCAGCAGATGGAAAGCTACTTATCTCAATTTAAGGAAATACGTCAGTTCCAGACCAACGTGTCGCCTTATCGCGCTACTATCCAGGTATATTTCACCCGTAAAGCCGAAAAAACAGGCTTCCCCTACCAACTAAAAAACGATGTGATCTCAAAGGCAATGCAGTTGGGCGGCGGAAGCTGGACAGTGACCGGTTTGCAGGACCAGAATTATTTCAGTAACGATGTACGCGAACCGGCAGGAAGCATGCAGGTGAAGTTTTACGGCTACAATTACGACGACCTTTACATGCATGCCAGCGCCTTTCGCGACAGCCTGCTTACCAGACGGCGTATCAAGGACGTAATAATCAATTCGGAATATTTGTGGCAAAAAGACGATTATGTCGAATATCTGTTCTTTCTTGACAAACAGCGGATGGCTGCAGAAAATATCCGTCCGGACGAACTGTACGCATCGCTGTCTCCTGTGTTCCGCCGCAATCAGGTAATCGGCGCCATACTGGGCGATGAACAGATAGAAAATATAAAAATGTCGTCGAAGCAAAGCCGTCTGTACGACTTGTGGAGTCTGTCCAACATGAGCCGCTCGATGAACGGAAATTATTACAAAATCGGCGAACTCGCAACCATCGATAAGGGGCAAACGCCGCAAAATATCATCAAGGAACAGCAGCAGTACATTCTTTGCGTGCAATACGATTACGTCGGCGCCTATCAGCAGGGTAACAGAATCCTTGAAGAGCTGCTGGAAAAGTTCAACAAAAACCTCCCGCTCGGCTATACGGCACAAAACGAAAGACGCTCCTATAGTTGGGGAAGCGACAACAGTAAACAATACCTCTTTCTCGGCGTGATCATCCTGATTATCTTCTTTATGACCTCCATCCTGTTTAATTCGCTCAAGCAGCCGCTGTCCATCATCTTTGTCATACCGGTCTCCTATATTGGCGTGTTCCTGACGTTCTACCTTTTCAAACTGGGCTTCGACCATGGCGGGTTCGCGGCGTTTGTACTGTTATGCGGCATAACGGTCAATGCCAGCATTTACCTGATTTACGAATACAACCGGATACTGCGGCACAAACCGCTGATGAACCCCGTGAAGGCATATATCAAATCATGGAATATCAAAATCGTACCGATTTTCCTTACCGTCATCTCAACCATACTCGGTTTTATCCCCTTTATGGTCGGGCTTGACAAAGAATCGTTCTGGTTTCCGCTTGCAGTCGGCACAATCGGCGGCCTAATCATGTCGATGGTCGGCGTCTTCTTCTTCCTGCCGATATTCCTCATGAAACGCAGGACAGTTGTACCAAAACGGAAAAAGATAATTAAAAAACCAGTTTTTATGGCGTAACTTCCATAAATATCGCGATATTATTGGAATTATTCCCTTAAAAGTTGTAACTTTACAGCAATTTTTATTGTAAAATGAAACCGTTCCTAAAGCAAGTAGCCGAGCTTTTCTATGACAAATACGGCGCTGGAATTCAACGAATTGCGTTCGTGTTTCCAAACAGACGTTCGGGCCTGTTCTTCCGTAAGTACCTGTCGGAAACAGCGTCGAAACCGATATTTTCGCCAACCGTTCTGACGATCTATGAACTATTCTGCAAACTTAATCCTAAACAACCTGCCGATCCAATCAAAACGCTTTTTCTGCTTTATGATATTTATATTCGCCAGAGCCGGTTACAGGAACCGTTTGATGATTTCGTTCATTGGGGTACAATGCTTTTGAACGATTTCAATGATATTGATAAGTATTTAGTAGATGCCAGGCCGTTATTTACGAATGTAACCGATTTGAATAACATTGAAAAGGACTTTTCATTTTTAAAACTATCACAGGTTCAGGCGATTCGTTCATTCTGGTCGACGTTCCAGCCGAACAAAAACCAGCCAGATGGACCGATGCTCCAATCCGAAAGCGCCGATACGAACAAGCGGTTTTTCCTGCGTATCTGGGAATTGCTTTACCCAATCTATACAGAATTACGTGAAAGGCTTGCAACAGAAGGACTTGCAACTGAAGGAATGATATACCGCGAGGCAGTTGAGAACTTTGGTAGTTTGACGATAGCGAATCGGCTACCCTACGAAAAAATCATTTTTGTCGGACTGAATGCACTAACCAAAACCGAACGGGAACTGCTTAAGCTACTCAAGCAACATCACACAACCGATTTTTATTGGGATTATGCATCCGAAAAAGTCAGGGACGACGACAATCGTGCATCATTCTTTAGTAGAGACAATATAGATATGTTTCCTTCGGCCTTTCCGTTACCTGAAGAAGACCCTGTCGATACCCGGTTTGAACTTATCGGCATCCCCTCGCGTATCGGACAGGCCAAACAACTCTATCCGATACTCGAAAAAATATCCGGCTACCGCCAAATGGATGCTGTGGAAGCATTGCAAACAGCCGTTGTGCTTCCAGACGAGAAAATGCTGATACCCGTACTCCATTCAATTCCGAAGCAGATTACCCATATAAACGTGACATTGGGGTATCCGTTAGCAGGTTCATCGGTCGCCTCACTGATAGATTGTCTGCAATCACTTCAGAAGTCACTGCATAAATCAGCGCAGGATACACTATTTTATCACAGTGACGTGATTTGTGTTTTGCAACATGCTTATGTATCGTCTGTATGCCCTGACGAGGCGACCATCCTAATTCAAAATATTACCAATCGTAATCAGGTCTATATATCGGAAGTAGCGCTTGGCGCTACGCCTTTCTTGAAATTGTTGTTCGCTGCCCCCTTAAACGCTATAGAACTGTCGGATTACCTGCTGACCATCCTCAAAGAAATACATATCTTCCAACCCTCAGCCTTTGAACAAGAGATTATTTACCACTATTACACGATTGTAAACCGAATGCGCGACATGATTCAGGAAAAAAAAACGGACTTGTCGACCGAAACCTGTTTCAGGCTGTTAAAACAGATGATGGATTTTGTCAGGATTCCTTTTCAGGGTGAGCCTTTGTCGGGATTGCAGGTGATGGGCGTACTGGAAACACGTGTGCTTGATTTCGACAATATCATCATCCTGTCGGTCAACGAGGGCATATTTCCGGATAAGTGTGCAACAAATTCTTTCATCCCGTACCACTTACGTCACGGGTTGGGATTGCCAACGCCCGAACACCAGGACAGTATATGGGCGTACCATTTCTACCGCATGATTCACCGCGCCAAACGCGTCATCATGCTTTATGACACACGTGCTGACGGGTTGCAAAGCGGTGAGGTAAGTCGTTTTATACATCAATTGAAATATCTTTACAAAGCGCCCATTCAACAAAAATTAGCTGTCTACAACATTTCAACGTCGCGCGTAACGCCTTTTTATGTTGAAAAAGATGAAGTTGTCATGCGTGCGTTGGCGCTGTATGAAACTGAAAAAAGCCTGTCAGCCAGCGCGATTAACAACTATTTAGACTGTCCGCTTAAATTTTACTTTACAGCTATCAAAGGTATTGACGAAGAAAAAGTGGTGAGTGAAACGCTTCGGAACGATCTGTTCGGCTCGATCCTGCACCGTGTTATGGAATTAGCGTACCAGCCTTTTTGCGAAAAAACCGTTACCGCCGATTTACTGAATCTTGTAGCGGAGAAAAAGAACATGAATGAATTGATAGAATCGGCATTTGCTACAGATTTTTTTCATATTGGCGAGCCGTGCCCACTCATCGGTCAATCTTATCTTTACGGAGAAATGATCCGCAAATACGCCTGCAAAATACTTGAGTACGACTGTTCGCTAACGCCTTTTCACTATATCGGGTCGGAGAAACGATTCCATCGGACGATTGAAATAGCAGAAGGTCGCAAGATACGAATCAAGGGTTTTATTGACCGAATCGACAGGGTAAACGGCATATTGCGTATTATTGACTACAAAAGCGGCAAGCCGTCGGCGTTGACATTCGATTCGATGGAAAGCCTTTTTGACGCTGCGGAAAAAGACCGAAAAAAAGCCATAATGCAGGTTTTCCTATACGCATGGGCATATGCTGCGGAAACAGGAGAGGAGGGGATTCAACCTGCCGTTTATTATGTAAATAATCTTTTTAGGCAAGGGATTTTTGACCCTGCTATTTATCAGGTTGTTGAAAAGGGGAAAAAGGTGATTGATCAGTTTGGAGAAGAATTACTTTTGTTTGAGGACAACCTGCGTGCCTGTTTAAATACTATTTTCGACTCCAGAAAGCCTTTTACGCAGACAATCGTCACAAAGCAATGCGATTACTGTCCGTTTACAGTAATATGTAAAGACGGGTCATGATTTCGCCACTACTCGTTTGATTTCAAAACCGGCGCTTCGGCATATTTCATGTTAAGAAATTCGATCACTTCATCTGTAACATTATATACTTCGTTTGCATACAGAATGATATCGCTCACTTTCCCGAAAATAAGTTGATAACCTTTGTCTTTGTTGTATTCAGCTACGTGTGTAATAATTGCCTGTCGCAAGTCATCCTGTAAACGGGCCCGCTCCTGATTTAATTCCTGATCTAACTGAAGTTGCTTTTGCTCAAATTCCTGCCCTTTCTTTTCTATACGTTGACGTTCGTCATCCATCCGTTGCTGCGTAAGGAATGCGCCCGCTTGTGCTTTACGTTGCCACTCATTTATTTCAGTCTGAAGTCGATTCCCCTGTTCAATCAGCGTTGCCTGCGAACTTTCATACTGTCGGGTTAATTGTTCAGTTATTTCAATCGAATAAGTGTATGTTATCATGAGAGATTCCATATCGATATAGGCTATCGGCATAATGTCCGCAACATTTTCGATTTCTGAAACGGTTATTCTCGTGTTCGATGTTTTTTTACCTCCCGAAAAATGGAAGACAAACAAAATAATTACGGCAACTGCAAGCGCCGCTTCAATCGCATAGTGTATTTTTTCTTTCATATTCAATATAATTGCATTAATTTTTTAATTATTCTTATTTAGACATCCTGTCGAAAAGATTTATTTGTGTTCCTGCTTCAAAATCCTGAGCCTGAACACATTTAATTCCCTTTTTTTGCAAATCTTCATTGCCGCCCACATGGGTATGCGGAAATCTTCCGTTTTTCTTAAATATGATCTTTACACATAACAATGCAAGACAAATAAAAAGAATTATGACACTTAGGACGATAACTTCAAGCATTTTTCCTATATTTGCGGACGCAAAGATAAACGATTTAAGCTTACGCAGTACTTTTACATACATTAATTTATACATTTTTTAATATAAACGACATACTTTAAATATATTTAACAGTTTATTATTTCAATTTAAATATTTACGAACATGACTATTAAAGATTTAGAACCAAAAACCGTATGGAATTTTTTCCATGAAATTACGCAGGTACCTCGTCCATCCAAAAATGAAGAGAAGATTATCAGGTACATCGAAGATGTAGCCGCCCGTTATCACATTGCAATCAAGCATGACAAAGTAGGTAACTTACTCTTATTCAAGCCGGGAACAAAGGGTTATGAAGCATTGCCAACTGTCATTTTGCAAGCCCATTTAGATATGGTTTGTGAGAAAAACAATGATGTCGACTTTGATTTTAACAGTGATCCCATCCAGACGGTAGTCGACGGCGAATGGCTGCATGCAGCAGGTACTACACTCGGGGCGGATAATGGAATAGGCGTTGCCGCCGCGCTGGCTGTAATCACATCGGACGAGATCGAGCATGGCCCGATCGAATGTCTGTTTACGGTTGATGAAGAAACCGGATTGACAGGCGCCAATGCCCTGAAAAAAGGGTTTGTGACGGGTGATATCCTGCTCAATTTAGATAGCGAAGATGAGGGCGAACTATTTATCGGTTGTGCAGGCGGTAAAGGTACAACCGCTTCTTTTAAATACAAGGCTATCCCTGCGCCTCAGTCTCACAGGTATTTCCGTATCTCCGTCGCCGGTCTTAACGGAGGTCATTCGGGATGCGATATTCACAAAGGACTTGGAAATGCAAATAAAATACTAGCTCGTTTACTGTATAGGATGCAGGAGAAACTTCCTTTCTGCTTGGTGGAGATTCAAGGCGGAAACCAGCATAACGCCATAGCACGCGAAGCGTATGCCGTAATCGGGGCGGCATCGAAATATACGGAATCCATTCGCATCATGTTGAATCATTTTACAGCCGACATTGAAAATGAACTGAAACGGGTTGACCCAAACGCGAAGATCATCATGGAAACGACCGATACCCCAAAAAAATGTTTGCGTAGAACGCTGAAAGAAAAATTGATCTATACATTACTTGCTTGTCCGCATGGCGTAAAAAGCATGAGTCACGAGATTGATGGGCTTGTGGAGACATCGACCAACCTTGCTTCCATCAGGATGGAAGGATCGTCGAAAATTGTGATTGTCACAAGCCAGCGAAGTTCAATCGAATCGAAGAAGAACGCCGTAGCCGATCAGGTTGCAGCCGTATTTCGTCTTGCCGGTGCAAAAGTAGAACACGGAGATGGCTATCCGGGATGGGCACCCAATCCGGATTCCAAAATATTGAAAGTGGCACAGGAGAGCTATAGGAAACTGTTCGGAAAGGAAGCCAAGATCATGGCAATTCATGCAGGCCTTGAATGTGGATTGTTTCTTGAAAAATTTGCGCAGTTAGACATGATTTCGTTTGGGCCTACCTTGCAAAATGTTCATTCGCCTGACGAACGAATCCATATTAAGACCGTAGATTTGTGGTGGAGACATCTGTTGGATATTTTGAAAAATATTTAAGGGTAGGTCGGTTGTGAATTATGAATTACGAGAAAAATGACCTATTATTAACCGTCATCTCAAATTTCGACAGGCTTCAAAAAAAATATTTGCAGACCAACAGTTTTATTTGTAATTTTGCCGCAAAATTTATAAAAAACGATATATAAATGGGAGGTTTTTTCGGCTCAATATCCAAGTCCTCATGTATCAGGGATTTATTTTACGGCACAGATTATAATTCGCATTTAGGAACGCGCCGCGGCGGTTTGACAACTTTAGATAATGGCACTTTTCACCGTTCGATTCACAACATTGAAAATTCTTATTTTCGCAGCCGGTTTGAAAGCAGTCTGGATAAGTTCAAAGGTAATTCCGGCATTGGCATCATCAGCGATAACGACCCGCAGCCCATTTTTATGCATACGCATCTGGGCAAATTCGCGATTGTTACCGTTGCGAAAATCAATAACCATATTGATCTCGAACATTATTTATTAAAAAAGGGGTTCCATTTTTCAGAATTAAGTTCCGGCAACAGCAACCCGACCGAATTAATCGCCTTGCTGATAACCGAAGGGACAACTTTCACTGAAGGTATTGAAAATGTGTACAATAAAATAGTTGGCTCCTGCTCTCTGCTGCTCTTGACCGAAAAAGGCATCATCGCCGCGCGCGACAAATACGGGCGGACACCGGTGCTGATTGGACAAAAAGAAGGCTCGTACGCCGCCACCAGCGAACCGGCCAGTTTTCCGAACCTCGACTTTGAACCGGTTTACAATTTAGGGCCGGGTGAAATCATGATGCTTACCGCTGACAGTATGACACAACTGCGCAAACCAAACGAAAAAATGCAGATTTGCTCATTTTTATGGGTTTACTATGGTTATCCGGTATCTACATACGAAGGAAAGAATGTAGATTTTGTCCGCTATGCCTGCGGTCTGAACATGGGGAAAAACGATCCGACCGATGCCGATTACGTTTCAGGCATTCCTGATTCAGGCGTCGGCATGGCGTTGGGATATGCCGAAGGGAAAAAAATACCCTATCGACGGGCTATCGTCAAATACACCCCGACATGGCCGAGGAGTTTTACGCCCACATCACAAAAAATGAGGGATTTAGTAGCTAAAATGAAACTGATACCCAACAAGAAACTGCTGGAAGGCAAACGTGTCATTTTCTGCGACGATTCTATTGTTAGGGGAACGCAACTGCGCGACAATGTCAATATTCTCTATAATTTCGGCGCAAAGGAAGCCCACATGCGCGTTTGCTGTCCGCCAATCCTGTTTGCCTGTCCTTTTGTCGGATTCACGGCCTCCAAATCGCCGTTTGAACTGATTGCGCGCAGAACAATCAGCGAACTTGAAAACGTTGACGACGAAAAGGAAATCATGAAATATGCAACGACCGGCTCGGAACAATACAGCCGGATGGTCGAGTGCATCCGCCAAAAACTCAATATCACAACACTGAAATTCAACACATTAGAAGACCTTGTCAAGGCAATCGGATTACCCAAGGAACGTGTCTGCACCCATTGCTACGATTGTTCCAGCTACTTTTAGTTGTCCTTCAACATATACCCCTTCTTGTTCAGCGAAACAATCGAAATTTTGGGGTCATTCTGAAGTGCGCGACGAAGATAGGTTATCTGGACATTCAGCGCCAGCGAGTTTGAGTAGGAATCCGACCCCCAAACCACTGACAGTATGTTCTCGCGGGCGAGCACTTTATTCATGTTTTTAGCCAGCATACGTAATATTTCAGCCTGACGGGAAGTCACAAGCGTCTTATTATTTCCCGAACGGAGTTCATTGTTGCTGTAATTGAAAACCGTACTTCCGAAACGGTAGATTTCTTCCTCCATATTATAGCCGGAGAAGTTATCAAAGCGTTCCCTGATGCGGGCAATCAATTCTTCGGGATAGAACGGTTTGGCAAGGTAATCATTTCCTTTCAGGGTGAATCCTTTGAGGCGGTCGGTCTTGTCGGAGCGGTCGGTCAAAAAGAAGATTAATGTCTGTATATCTTTTTCCCTGATATGTGCGGCGACTTCGAATCCGTTCATTCCCGGCATGTTGACGTCCAGCAGGACAAGATCGGGTTTGATTTCCGGAAATTGTTCGAGTGCAGAAAGCCCGTTGCTGAAATAGGTTACGGTATATCCTTCATTTTCCAGAAATCGTTTGAGTATCAACGAATACTTTGTGTCGTCGTCCGCAAATAGTATGTTCAGTGTCGTTTTCATTGGGGTAGATAGATTGTTACGGCAGTGCCCTCGCCTGCCTGACTGTTTAGTTTGATACTTCCCTGATGTGCTTCAATGATAAATTTTACATAACTAAGCCCCAAACCGATACCCGGAATCGTTTTATCAGGGATATTATTTCCGCGATAAAATTTGGTAAAAACGCTGTCCTGCTCGGCGACCGGTATCCCGATGCCATCATCACTGACCGAAACCCATATTTTTCGTTTGTCATGCCCGACTTTTATTTCAATGCATACCTTTTCGCCCGAATATTTAACGGCGTTTTCGATAAGGTTACTCAGCACGTTCGCAAAATGTATCGGATCGGCCTCTACAAGAAGATGATCCGTTTCGTAAACAGGCGTGATGATCGCTTTTTTTTCGGGCGGGATATGGGTCAGCCGGATTACTTTTTCGACCAAATCCTGCAGATTGAATGTAGTAATATGCAGCGACGTCGTTTCGCTGTCGGCCAGCAGCATGTCTTTCAACTTGTTCAGATAAGCCGATAGGTTGTCCAATTCAAACATGGAATCCCGCACCACCTGCTCCGCTGCTTCCGCATCCGAACGCATCTTTTCATCTTTCAGGAAAGAAACAAATGTTTTCAGTGTCTGCACAGGCCGCTTCAACTCGTGTACCATCGTATTGACAAAGTTTTCCCTGATCTCGTTTATTTTTTTTTGTCTGATGATTGTGCGTACCTGAAAAATCAGGCAGACGATCAGCAAAAACGTCAAACCGGCGGAAACAACCAACTGGATACCCATTCGATATAAAACCGGTTGTGCGGGCAAATTGATATTTACAAAAATCCCTTTATTTTCCAACGGACTGTAAGCATAACTTACAATAAGACGCGGATGAAACAGGTTTCCCGTCCTGTTCCATAATCCGGAGCCGTCGTAAATATCATCTTCCTGCCAGAAGGCAATAGCGTATTCCAGCTCCGGCAACATGGCAGCAAGGATGGAATCGAATTGAGCCGCATCGAATGGTTTTGACTGATTTACCATAACCCTTTCTGCCGCATCACGCCATTCAAATTCCTTGAGATTAGTATAGTAATGTTGTTCATTCAAAGTAGAAAGACTGTCGTTCGTCGACATGGAATTAACAGCCAATGATCCTATCTTCAGCTGAAACTTGAAATTGGTACTGTCTGCTTCATTTGAATTTTCTGCCCTGTTAACCTTATGAATGATGAAAGTTGATGGAATTTTCATTGAAATTTCATCCTTACGGTTACGGTATTCTTCTTCACCTGCCTGCAGCGCTTGCAAAGCAATTTCCTCCGAATAGGCGTTCAGTACATATTCATACTGATTATAAAGCCAATAACCCTGCATCCCGATTAAAAATAAAACCGAGAAAAGAGAAAGTACCCAAATAAATTTAATTTGTCTGCTCATGTTGCAATCATTATGTGCGAAATGAATACTGTTTCCGTGACAAAAGTAGCGTAGAAATATGATCCACACAAATTAATACGATTCTTTTTAGGAGGGAGTAATATTTTAGTAATACCGGAATAATATTTCCATAATAAATAAATTTTCGCGACTGCCTTATAACCGCTATTTTTGCACCGGAATTAATTTTTAAAAAATATAAAATCTTATGAAACGATTTACAATTGCAGTTTTATACTGCTTAGTTTTAGGGGTGGCCGCATTAAACGCGCAGCTAACAATGGGAAGCCTGAATTTGCCGGGGCCGGAATCGAAAAAATCGCCCATTGATAAAGTACAGTTCATTGCACAGTATGATTTGTCATTTGTTCAGGACACATCCAGTCCCGATCAGATTACGGAAGAAACGATGATGCTGAAAGTAGGCGAAAGAACTTCGCAGTTTTACAGTTACACCAAGTTTGTTACGGATTCCCTGCTTCGCGAACAAATGGCCAGAAGCGGGGGAATGATCCGGCGGGAAAGAGGGCCGGGTAATGCAACGAATGAAGGACAGATCACTTACCAGATTTACAAGAACTACCCTGATGGAAAAGTAACCACGCTGGAGCGTATAGGCCCCAGCCAGTTTCGATGCGAGGAAACGAACGAATTTCCGGAATGGGAGGTATCGTCCGACACTGCGACGATTCTCAATTATCTGTGTTACAAGGCATCTTGCCGGTTTAAGGGCAGAGATTACACGGTTTGGTTCACACCTGAAATTCCGCGCAGTGAGGGGCCGTGGAAACTTGGCGGCCTGCCGGGACTTATCCTTCAGGCGGAGGACAGTCAGCGGCATTTTGTTTTCGAATGTACAGGGTTACTGAACGGTCAGCCCGATGAAATGATTTTATATGGCGCTGATAATTACGAGCCTGTTTCAAGAAACACGCTGAACAGAACGTATGAAAGGTTTGCAACCGATCCGGTCGGATACATGACAGCATCGGCGCCCAATTTGCAAATAATGATTAAGACCACCGACGGCGAGGACATGAAACCTAAAAATATCCCCTATAACCCGATAGAACTTTCAGAGTAATGATACAAAATGTGTTTTCCCGGATTCTGCTCATTTTATCAGTGATATTATTTACGGCTATCCGTATGAATGCCCAGTATACCATTCAGGGAACAGTCGTTACCGCAGCTACCGGCGAACCGGTCTACATGGCTAACGTTCAATTGTTTTCAGGCAATGCAAATACTTTTGCAGGTTACGGCATTACGGACATGAAAGGCGCTTTTCTCATTAAAGGCTCCAAAACGGATTCGTTGCGGATTGTCGTCGCCTCAATGGGGTATAAGACATACCGGCAGGCAGTCGGCCCGGGAGAAACACTGATTATCAAGTTGGTAGAAGAACCCTTTGAACTTCAGGAAGTTGTGGTTCGCCCCGGCAGGGTATGGAGCCGAAGGGATACGGTCAATTATGACGTTGACCGTTTCATTTCGTCAAAAGACCTGAACATTCGCGATGTATTAGACAAGCTTCCGGGAATTGATGTGGATGAAAAAGGAAAAATATCGTATCAGGGAAAGGATATCAGTAATTTATATGTGGAAGGCATGGAGCCTGTCGGCGGACGGTACAGTCAAATCACCAACAACCTGCGGGCAGATGCGGTCGAGACCGTACAGGTCATGGAAAATCATCAGTCTATCAAGATGCTGGAAGATATTGTGGCGTCGGAAGATGTGGCGCTTAACCTGCGACTGAAAGCAGAGTTCCAGGCAGTATGGATGTTCAATGTGGAAGGGGGTATCGGAATAACGCCGCTGCTTTGGAAAACCTCCGACAATGGCATCCGGTTAAGCAAGACCAACCAGTCTATTTTCAGCTACAAGGGAAATAATACCGGTAATGACGTCACGAATGAGCAAAACATAATGGGTATGCGCCGGAACAGCCTGTTTGAAACTCCTTCCCCGCTTTCGTTCCTAAGTATGCCGTCGATCATGGCGCCACTAAAGAAAGAGCGGCTGCTGTTTAACGATGTTCACTCCTTTTCGGCAAATCGCATGTACAAACTGAACGAAACGACAAAAATGCGCATCAATGCAAACTACACCCATGATGAAAGGAATCAGGAACGCGGAAGCGAGACTGTCTATTATATGCAGGACGATACCGCCCGGATTTCCGAAACGAGTAACACCAAACTCAAATCCGACGAGGCCGCATTAAGCATCCACATCGAAAACAATGCGCCGAATAAATACCTGACAAACAACTTCAGCCTTACCGGGAGCCGAAACCGCGGGGTCTCGGATTTCGCAGGTGAGGAATACCTGACTTCCGTTCAACGACTGCAATCCGCTTCATTAACTGCAAGTAACGACTTTCGAACATTATGGGGAAAACAGGATTACCGGTATGAGATTAAATCGCTTTTCCGTTACGACCATCAGCCGGAGGACATGCGAACCGACCTGCTCAGGCAAAAAACATTGCTGAACCGGCTTTATACGGACAATTCGTTCAGTATCACCGGACAGAAAGGATACTTTGTCCCACAAATCAGCATCGGCGCAACAGGCGACGTGAATAACATACAATCCGGATTCACGCCCTATTTAGCGCCCAGCCTGCAATGGAACAAAGAAAAATGGCAAACCGGTTTCGGTCTGCCTGTGTTATGGACATTCTATCCGGACGTCGGTTTTTCGCGCCTTTCCGCGCGACCGTCGGCAAACCTCGTCTATAAATTGAATTACGCATGGCGTTTCTCGCTGTCTGCAAGGTATAGGGAACAGTACGGCGACATCCTGAATTTCTATCCCCGTTCCTATTATGCAGACTACCGCCATATCATCCAAACACCCGGACAACTCCCCGTCACGCAACTTCAAAACTATACGGCGTATGGCGAATACAAAAAAACGGCAAGCGAATTTTTTGCATCCCTTTCCATCTCATACATGCAAAATAAAAACAGCCATATTTATGAACAGACAGCCGAAAACGGTTATATCTCGCTGATACCGTCGGAATTATCCAACCGAAACACTTCGTGGAACATTGCAGGTACGCTATCCAAAGGATTTTACGACATCAAGCTGAATACCTCCCTCGCCTGTCGCCTAAGTCAGAGCGAAGGCGAACAGATCAGTAAGGGCGAAAGACTTCCCTTCCTGTCGAACCGCATATCATTGGAACCAAAACTTATCTGGAATTATCTGCGCAACTTTGAAGCCAATTACCTGGCAACCATCAATCTCACGGGTTCAACTATCGGCGAACGCAGCCTGAACCCGCTCTGGAGCGTATTTCAAAAACTGCAACTATCCTATATACTACCGTCCGTCGAGATAAACCTGACAACCGACCACTATTACAACGAAGTACAAAATTCCGAATCCGTTAACAATATCTTTTTAGACCTCTCATGCCGTTACAGGCACAATAAATGGCGTTTCTCCGCAGAACTGAACAACCTGCTAAACAAGCGCCAGTACGGCTATACCGAATATTCCGGCATCCGCAGTTACAGTTCATGGATACAGATTCGCGGCAGAGAATTTATGGTCGGCGCTCAATACAGGTTTTAGTTTTCCTTTATTTCTCATTTAAGGTCTTACAGTCTCTTCAGGAACAACCGTTTCTTTTTCGTGTATACAATAGCTTGAAAAATAGCCGACTGCGCCATTTGACAGATTGGTGTATATGTTGGAGGGAGGGCCGCCGAAAAATGGGTTTTCACCGTATTTTTCCGCCTTACAATCCCTTATGAAATTAAAATACCCTTCTTCAATATTAATTATCTGTAACCGTATCAGATCGCCAGGCTTTACCATAAAAAAATTTTCATTATCTTTATTTCTATCAACCACACGCTGGTCGGTTCCATCTTCGAAAAACGTAATGTTAGCGCCATTTATATATTCGCCATTATACAACAGATCATTTGAGATAAGCAAATCACTAATCCTACTGTTGGATATGCTGTCGTTTATCAGAAACCTGAATAAATAAAAATTATCCGTTTCAGCCGGGTCTTGCATGTAGATAACAAGCGAATGATGATTGTAACCCATGATATTTATTGTTTTAACTTCAATTGAATCAGCAGGCACAATCGGCGGCGGCGTCGTTTCGGCTTCATACATTTCTATATTTCCGTCATTGTTAGCATCTACTTCGACCGAAAGGCGATATGTCACCCCCGGCAAAGCAGAAAACCGCCTCTGACTGATATAGTACCCGTTCACATCGTTATCGAACGCGTATTCACGGCCCTGTGACGATGTCACCTTTACCTTTGCATCTGTAATAGCCTGATTATCGGATTCATAAAAATATGGCGAAGAGTGCGTTATTCGGATATATTGAGTTTTATACTCATTTGTCAGGCATCCATAAATTACAACCACAGGTTCACTATTACGTGTATGTATGTCAATGGGCGCTGTGCATGAGCAAATCAAACTGGCAACAAAAAAATAATAAAACGGCAAAAACGTATGTATTTCGATTTTTTTCATAGGGTTAGAATTTAAAATTATACGAAACGGACGGCACGATGCCGAATAAATACATCATTTCTGCATAGGGAAGACCGGATTCTTCATTTTGAAGATAGGTGATGATCCATGGGTTTTTCTTCCCGTATGCATTATAAAGCGAGACATTCCATTCGCCATGCCAGCGTCGGTTGATGCTCTGACGCGGTATCCAGGTAAACGATAAATCAAGGCGGTGATAATCAGGTCGACGGTATTCATTCCGACCTGAATAAATCGGGAAATATTCGCTCTCAACTTCAAAACGTCCCGAAGGGTAGGTGGTTGGATTACCTGTGGCATACACCCAGATAGCCGGTACCGAGATTGATTTC
>Ga0082212_10004594_pt1 | contig 19065 bp, 14 predicted proteins | sample TergutNt197P3_FD_71548 | JGI IMG/M metagenome (GOLD analysis project Ga0082212, IMG submission 71548) | Neocapritermes taracua P3 segment gut microbial communities from Petit-Saut dam, French Guiana - Nt197 P3 | ecosystem: Host-associated > Arthropoda: Insects > Digestive system > Gut ... | reverse complement strand
TCCGCCCTGGCCGGCGCTATACGGCAGCATCTCAAACCACTCCACAATAATTTAGCCGCCTTGGAAATAGAGTTGGAGAACGGCAATATCGGCGGGCTCCGGGCTCAGACTCTGAAGCAAGACCTGGAGGCTATGCGGAATGTCCTTTACCAGATGGGGGAACAGGCTTGCGACCTGGCTCGCGACAACGACCTTGATGAATGGGGGGCCGGAGACCCTTCGAAGATCCACCAATCGGTGCGCGACCTGGCCAGCCTCTACGGCGTGAAAATGAACCGGGTCGGCTATAAGGAAACTTCGGCCCTTATAAATAGTGAAGTGACCGCCTGGTTCGGGCCCGATGAAGCCCCCCCGAGCGCCACGGCCTTGCTTACCGACGAAGCGCGGCGCCTCGCCCAAGAGATGGGGCTGGAGGTCAACCTGGGCGACCTGCCTCTCGACGCCCTGGCCGCTCAGGCCGGGAGCGCCCTGAGGGCGGCCGCCCTGGAGATGGCCCCCGCCCCCCTCAGCCCGGAACAGGCCCGGGGGATAGTCCGCCAAGTCGTGCGCGAGGAAATGGAGGGTATGAAGAGGGCTTCGGATTATATAGAAAGTCTGCCTTTGATAGGTTCCGGGGAGGGCAAGACGAGTTCTAATGTCGGTTACGGCATCACCATGGAAGAAAAACACCTGGTGAGGGATATCGTCATGGCCAACAGTATCACCACCCCTGTTTTCATCGAGGCGACCATTGTGGCCGCGCGGGAAATGGAGTTGGTCTTGGACAGCCTGCCCCCGGACATGAATCGGGCGACCATGGCCAAAATAATGCTGAATATGGCCTCCAATAGCCGGGAGGTCATAAACGCGGCCCCGGGGGTGGACCAGAAAGGGGAATTGGAAAGGGCCCGCATCCTGCCCGCGGCGCTTATGCTGGCCCTTGTGCCCGCTATGCGGGAAGAATCCACCGAGGCGGGCCAGGCCCCGATGGGGAAAAAAGCCCAAGCCTTATACGCCTTCCTGACCTCTCCCGAAGGCAAGCTCCTGGGCGGGGATTTCATGGCCCTGGCCGGGGAAACCCTACTCCACCCGGAGACCCACAACCACGCGGGCAATCTGCTCGGCTCAGTGCAGGTCATGAATCTCACCCGCCAGATACTGGGCCGGATGCTGGGTCAAAGCGTCCTGGATGATCCGGACTTCGAGGCCGTCATGTATTACGCCCGGGCGACTCCCCTCCATAAGATTCCCGGCGGTGTTTACACGAAGACCATTGATGACTACGCCCGGTTTCTGCCCGGCCTGACGGCCCTCGGCAACCTCCGACCGCCCTTAGGCCAGGCGCAATGGAACAGCCTCAGGCCGGTTATGGATATGATCGCCCGCGGCTTTGGCAAGAGGCTCGACCTCGAACAGGACACAGGGCTAAAGTTTGTGGCCGGCTACGCCCGGGAAATACTCACGGCCATGGATGAAAAAGGGGATACCCTCACCGCGGCGGAACTGTGGCGGGTGATATTCGGAAAAACGGAAAAAGAGCCCGCGGATCTCAGCGCCGCCAACCTGGGCCCGAGAATTTACAAAATGGCGGCTTCCCGCCTGTATAGCCTGGCCAAGGAGGCCGACCCGGACGCAGACCACGCCACACTGGGGGTCACGTGCGACATTGGCCTGAAGGTCGGCCTGCCCCTGGCCAAACTGGAGGAGCTTATGCGGCCGGGCGGCCGAATCACCCTGGAGGATTTTCGCGGCGGCCAGTTCCTTAGTCTTTCCTCCCTCAACGGCATCAACGAAAAAAACGATTTCGGCTTAAGCACCGACTTCCATCGCCGGGAAGCCCGGGATGGTTATTTCACCTGGTTTTTGACTCAGGAGACCGAGACGGGCGAGGACGAGACCTTGGAAATGAAGTCGCCGAAAGGGCCTTGCGCCGCCATAACCCTGTTCGGAAAAGATGGCCAGGGAATCTACGTAACCAACAAGGGACTCACGGCCGAAAACTGCCAGGGCAGCGTCCAACACCGAGAAATCATTGAAAAATGTCGGGAGATTTGCGGTTCCGAGCCGCAATTCCACCGGGTCATGCAATGCTTTTCCCAGGCCAGCACCATCCTGGCCCGGATAATAACCACGGGGATCTACGGCGGCAATCTCGGTGAACACTTTCATTTCAACATGACGGCCCAACAGCGGGAAAACGGCGAGGTGGTGGTGACCGTGGAGAACCCCACAGACACTCAGCCCATGCATTGCCGGATGGAGTTCACCATCGGTCAGGACGGGGCGGGGCCCATGACCGACCTGGAATTGGTCCGGACCCGCCACGCTTGATATATAAGGAGAAGACCGCCATGCAGCTTAACCTTGACGCCATAGTCAGCCAAACGGGGAATATGAAGGCTGACCAGGCCCTATATATCCGAAAGGACGATACCCTAGGCCAGTCAAGCGGCCTGGGCGGCCTGGCGCGGCTTTTTTCCGGCCCCCGCCAGGCGGAAAACAGGGCCTCGGTGGAAAAGCTGAGACAGGCCGTGGCCAACCACCCCGAATTCCAAAAACTCTTGAACGACACTGCCATAAAACATTTTTTCACCCAAAAACTGACCTCGGGCACGGCTTTGACCGTCCGGGAAGTGAAGACTCTTAAGGCTAATCTGGATCTTCTTAACAGCCTGGAAAAACCGCTCCAGACGGAGCGGAAAGAGAGATAAAGATGGAACTGCCGGAAACGCTTCTGAACTGGTTTAACAGCGGCGGCTTGCCTTTGCCGCCTCTGCCCCCGGACTTGGCCGGCCGCCTGGAGGAAGAAGGTGAATTGTTATTCTCCAGCCCTCCTGAGCCGGGCGGCTGGCCGCCGCCCCCGGCCTTGGGGCCGGAGCGGGCCGGTTTCGCCCTCCTGGGCCTCCCGGAAGATGAGCCGGCCGCGGCCGGGGCGCCGCCCTTGGAGCCGGCGGAAGGCTTTCTGCGCCTGGGGCTGTTGGGCCAAGGCCTCCAAAGCTGGCGCTTCCATTATCTTCTGCGCCGGCCGGGTTTCGGTTTCGCCTTGGAACTGCCCTATGGCGGGGCCTTCAGCGACCCGGAACTGGAAAAAATCGAACTTAACCGGGGCTTCGATCTGGCCCGGCTCTGCCTTTTGGCCGCGAAAGAAGATCAGGGGCGAGGATGGTATGTGTTGTTCAGCGAAGACATCTGCCGTTTCCGCCGCTTAAGTCCCGAGGGGGAGCTACTGAACGAAGGCGAAGATCTAGACGCCTTGTTGAGTCTTTTGGAAAAACACGGCGGAGCCGCCCAAGGCCAGGAGTGGATACCGGTCTAAGACCATGACCGCTTTATATTATGGAAAAGGTTTAGACTTATGACCAGATTCGTCACGGATTTTTCAACGGCCCACAAAACCGGGGCGTCAACCCTGACCACGGAGCCCATAAAAGCGCAAATCAGGGATGAGAATAATGAGATCATTACCCCCCCACCCACTCCCCTCTCTCCGGCTCAGACCGGCCGGAGAGAGGCCTATGGCCGCCTCCAGGACATGACCGACAGGGCCCTGCGCGACCGCTCCTTGCCTCTCATTTCCGATGAAGACTTGAAAAATACCCTTCCCAAGCCGACGACCATCCGGGGCCTGTTCAAAACCTATCACCGGGAGGCTTACGCCAGTAAAGCGCAGGAAGCGGAAGTCTCGGCCAGTTACCAGAACCTGGAGTCCACGCTTAAAGAAGCCCGGCTCTCCATGGCCGAGTTGGAGAAATTGCCAGCCTCCGCCTTGACCGTGACCGTGAAGCCCGGCCCGAAAGACCCGGATACCCCGGCCATGAAAACTTTGAAAACGGCGGTCAAGGCCCACTACGAACTGAAGAACGCCTTGGCCGAATACGGGAAAAAACTGGGCGACCCCGGCCACCCGGTCCTCGTGGCCGCGCACCGGGCCTGCGACCGCCGCGCAGGCGAAATGATAAGCCTGGCCGCCCAGTTACAGGGCCGCACGCCGGCCGAACTTGAAGGAGTCATGGTCAAGGACGCCCTAAGAGCCCTGGCCGTGGAAATGCACGGCGGCAAGGACATCTTGGAGCAGACGGCCGCCAAGGCCGAGGCGCTTTTCAAAAAATTAAATGACCTGGACGCCTCTCCGGACAAACTCTCCGCTTCCTTCAAGGCCAAAGCCAAGGAATTGGACCAGAGCTTTAAGGAATTGGAGCAAAAAATCAAGGGCGAGCTGGGCAAATCCGAGGCCCGGCCCACGAAGGGCCGGCCGGTCCTCTTGCGGGAGGCCGAAGTTTTCAAGCCTCTGCGCCAGAGCCTGGACCAGGCCCGGGCCCGCGTGGGAGCCCTGGTCGCGCCGCCCCCGCCTCTGGACCTGGACAGAATGGTGGATGAGATAGTCAGCCTCAGCGCCCTGGACAAATTCATAGACAAGGCCAAGGCCGCGTTGGGCGAAAATTCATCGGAGTTCAAGGCGGTGGAATCACCCCTGGAAGAGTTGAGGGGTGAGCTGAAGACGCTGAAAACCAAGCTGGCCGAGGACCTTGAAAAAGGCCTGACGGGTGATGTCCAGGATACCTTGGAAACGCTGAGAAAGTCCCGAGTGCCGATCGAAAGCGCACAACTCGCCTTTGGCAACGATGAAACAGGGGAATCGCTTCTAAAGGAGTTCAATGGCCTGATCAAACCCATGTATAGGGCCATTTACAGGAACGATTTCTCGCTCCTGGCCCGCGAGATCGAAGAGGTGGGCAACATGCGGAAAAGCCTCTCCCAGGGCGGCCCCAGGCCCTGGGAACGGGAGGTCTTTCTGAAACTGGCCGCCGAGAACACCTTCTTCAGCTTCTCCGCCCTGATGGAGTGTTCCCTCCGGGGCATCCCGCCCGACCGGATCGAATGCCGCAACGGGCCCGGCTCCATCCTGGCCCCTCCCCGGGAATTGGGCTCCGGGGTGGCCAACACGGTCACTCTTTATCAGTTCGAAAACGAAGACGGCGGGAACCTGGAGCTGGTTTTCAAACCGGAACATGAAGCCTATCACGGGTTGCGGGGCCTGATCGCCAACAACCTGGGTTACAGTCCCCTCTCCCGAACGGTCCAGTTGAACACGGCCAGTTCGGCCGTGGCCGAGGCCATAGGCTGCGGCGGGGTGCTGGTCAAGGCCGGCGTCGGCGTTCAGGACGGCCGGTTCGGTCTGTTCATGGAAAAGGCGCCCGGCCGCTCGCCTCATGACTGGAATAGCGAATTGGGGAAAGATCCCGCCAATCCCTCAAGAACTAAGACGCATAAAGAGGCCCTTAGAGAGGAATTGGAGGCCAACGGGCTCCTTTCGACCGCCCGGGCCAATCTCCAACGGGAACTTTGCCGGCTGGAATGGGCCGACCTCTTAAGCGGCCAGGTGGATCGCCATCAAAACAACTATCTGGTTGACATCAACCCCAAGACCGGGGAGGTCAAAGTCACCGGCATTGACAACGACGCCTCCTTCGGCCACAACATCCTGGGGCCCGGCCTGTTCAAAGCTCCTCCCCACTGGACTGGCCCCACCACGACCAATGACCCTAAGCTGGGGAAACTGGTGGACGTCTCAGAACGCAAGTATACCGCTCAAAATATTGTGAACCTGCACAAAGCGTATGGGCTGAACCAGCTTAGCCTGCCGGAATTCATCGATAAGGATACCTATGACCGGCTCACAAACCTGGATGCCTCGCCCAACGGCGATTACGCCAAGATGCTTAGACAACACCTTCCGGACCAGGAGGCGGTGGGCAGCGCCTTGAGCCGGCTGGCCAAGGCGAAAGAACACGCCCTCGCCCTCGCGCGCAAGCGCCAGGTGGTGGCGGACTGGCAGACCTATAAGGCCCCGGGCGGCAACACTATCCGCGGGCATTACAATAACAGTGTCCGGACAGAGGCGGCCAGGTTAGGTAAGGAATCTGTGGCCAAGCTGAAACTGGGATTCTACGCCCGAGACTGGGGAACTGGCCGATACTCTTTCTGAGGCCTGCCGGAAAGATATAGAAAAAGGGGTTGAGACCTATGACCAGATTTATCACGGATTTTTCCACCACTCACAAAACCGCCGTGCCGACCCCGACCACGGCGCCCATAAAGGCGGAAGCCGTGTTGGAGGATGGCGTCATAATCACCGCTTCCCCAACTCCGCCCTCCCTCGACCGGCAGGCGGCTTACGGCCGCCTCCAAGATATGGCCGACCAGGCCCTGCGCGACCGCCCCGGCGGCTTGCCTCTCATTTCCAAAGAAGACTTGCAAAACACCTTCCCCAAGGCAACGACCGTCCGGGGCCTGTTCCGAACCTATCACCAGGAGGCTTTCGCCACTAAAGAGCAGGCGGCGGCGGCCTTGGCCAGTTACCAGAACCTGGAGTCCATGCTTGATGCGGCCCGGCTCTCCATGGCCGAATTGGAGAAATTGCCCGCCTCCTCCTTCGGGAATTCCGACCCGCAGACCCGGGCCAGGGCCATGGAGACTTTGACCAAGGCGGTCAAGGCCCACTACGAACTGAAGAAAGCCTTGGCTGAATACGGGAAAGAACTGGGCGACCCGGGTCGCCCGGTCCTCGTGGCCGCGCACCAGGCCTGCGACCGCCGCGCGGGCGAAATGATCAGCCTGGCCGCCCAGCTCCAGGGCCGCACACCGGCCGAACTTGAAGGGGTCATGGTCAAGGACGCCTTAAGAGCCCTAGCCGTGGAAATGCACGGCGGCAAGGACGTCTTGGAGCAGACGGCCGCCAAGGCCGAGGCGCTTTTCAATAAATTGAATGCCCTTGATGCCGACCCGGACAAACTCTCCGCTTCCTTCAAGGCCAAGGCCAAGGAATTGGACCAGGGCTTTAGGGAATTGGAGCAAAAAATCAAGGGCGAGCTGGGCAAATCCGAGGCCCGGCCCAAGGAAGGCCGGCCGGTCCTCCTGCGGGAGGCCGAAGTCTTCCAGCCTCTGCGCCTGAGCTTGGACCAGGCCCGGGTTCGTCTGGGAACCCTGGTCGCGCCGCCCCCGCCTCTGGACCTGGACAGAATGGTGACCGAGATACTTGGTATCGACGCCCTGGACAGATTCGTAACCGAGGCCAAGGCCAAGTTGGGCGAACAAACACCAGAGTGCAAGGCGATGTCAATCCCCATGGAAACGTTAAAGGGTGAACTGACCAAGGTGAAAGACCAACTGGCCAGGGATCTTCAAAAAGGCCGGATGGGCAATATCCAGGCTTCCCTGAAAAAGCTGGACCAGTCCTACCACTCGATCCTGGATGCGTGTGCCTCCTTTCCGAATAATGCGACAGGGGGCGCGCTTCAACATGAGTTCCTGGGCCTGATAAAATCCCTGCTTGAGGCCACTGAAAGGAATGATTACTCGCTTCTGGCCCGCGAACTCGAAGAGGTGGACAATATGCGGAAGGGGCTCTCCCAGGGCGGCCCCAAGCCCTGGGAGCGGGAGGCTTTTCTGAAACTGGCCGCCGAAACCCCCTCGGTCAACTTCTCCGCCCTGGTGGAATGTTCCCTCCGGGGCATCCCGGCCAACCAGATCGAGTATCGGAATGACCCCGGATCCGCCTTGGCTCCCCCCCGGAAATTGGGTTCCGGGGAGGTCAACACGGTCACCTTGCACCAGTTCAGCACTGAAGACGGCGGGAGCCTGGAACTTATTTTCAAACCGGAGCATCCGGCCTATCAGGGGTTGCGGGTCATGGCCGTGGGCAGCCTGGGTTACAGCCCCCTCACCCGAACGGTCCAGTTGAACACGGCCAGTTCGGCCGTGGCCAAGGAGATAGGCTGCGGAGAGGTGCTGGTCAAGGCCGGCGTTGGCGTTCAGGACGGCCGTTTCGGCCTGTTCATGGAAAAGGCGCCCGGACGCCCGGCCAATGACTGGCGGAATGGTACGGTTGTTGTCGGCCCGGAAACGCTATCGAATCAAGAGGCCATGAGAAGGGAGTTGCATGACAACCAGCTTCTCCCGACCGCCCGGGCCAATCTCCAGCGGGAGCTTTGCCGGCTGGAATGGGCCGACCTCTTGAGCGGCCAGGCGGATCGCCATGCCGAAAATTACCTGGTCGACATCAATCCCAAGACCGGGGAGGTCAAAGTCACCGGCATTGACAACGACGCCTCCTTCGGCCGCAACATCCTGGGGCCCGGCCTGTTTAAAGTCCCTTCCTACTGGCCGGGCCCCACGATCCAGGACCCTAAGCTGGGGACGGTGGTGGACGCCTCGGACCCCCGGTTTACCGATAGGGATTTTCAGAATCTGGGCAACGCTTATGGACTGCACCAGTTTGGCCTGCCGGAATTCATAGATAAGAATACCTATGTGCAGCTAATGAAATTGGATGACTCGCCCAACGGCGATTACGCCAAGATGCTTAGACAACACCTTCCGGACCAGGAGGCGGTGGACAGCGCCTTGAGCCGGCTGGCCAAGGCGAAAGAATACGCCCTCGCCCTGAACGGCAAGGGCCGGGTGGTGGAGGATTGGACCTACAAAACCCCGGACGGGAAAAGTATCCTCAAGCATTACAAGGACCAGGTCAAGACTGAGACGGCCAAGTTGGATAAAGATACGGCCCGGCTAAAGATAGGATTTTACGCCCGGGACTGGGCGGAAGAAGGCCTTAACTTCTTCTAATGGAAATGCCGGAAAACCATGGCTGAACCTTCTTCTCTGGTCCAGGCCCTGGTCGGGTCGGGCCTGCTTATCTTACTGGCCATGGCCAGGATGGGGACTTTTTTCGCCTATTCCCTAATTTTCGGCTCGTCGGTCATGCCCGCCCAGATGCGCAACAGCCTGATGCTCGTCCTGGCCCTCCTGGCTCTGCCCCTGGCGGCCGGAGAAGCGGCCCCCCCCCCGGTCTTTGACCTCGCTTTCCTTGGTCTTTTGGGCAAGGAAATTTTTCTGGGCTATCTCCTGGCCTACGCCTTCAACATCCTTTTCTGGATCGCCGAAGGCGTGGGCCTGCTCATAGACCACCAGCGCGGCGCTTCCCAGGCCAGCCAGGCGGATCCCCTCTCCGAAAACGAAACCTCACCCTTAGGGAGCCTGTTGTTCCAAGGCGCGGTCATGATCTTTTTCGGCTCGGGGGCTCTCCTGGGCCTGATAGGTTTTTTCCTGGAAAGCTACGTCACCTGGCCCATATTCTCTTTTTGGCCGGATTTCGGCCCCCGGGGCATCGAATCCGTCTGCGCCCAGTTCGCCTTTTTGATGATCAGCCTGGTCACTCTGGCCGGCCCGGCCCTCATCGCCTGTCTCCTGACCGATTTCGGCATGGGCCTTATCAATCGCTTCGCCCCGCAGTTGAACGTGTTCTTTCTGGCCATGCCCATCAAAAGCGCCTTCGCCCTTTGCGTGCTCATCGCCTACGCGGCGGGGCTGCTCTCGGCTTTTTCCGGGCGGCTGGCCGATCTGGATTTTTTCTGGTTCAGCCTGATCCAGGCCGTGACTTGACCGGTGTATCCATGAGCGAAAAAACAGAACAACCGACCCCCAAAAAACTGCGCGACGCCCGGGAACAGGGACAGGTCTGCAAAAGCCAGGAAGTGACCTCGGCGGCCGGGATATTGACGGTCTTCGGGTTTCTGTTCGTAGCCTGGAATTTTTGGGAAAAAAATTTGCGGGAGTTTTTCGCCCTCTCTTTTTCGCTCCTGGGCCTTCCTTTCCGCGAAGCCCTGCCCCAGGCCCTGGCCGGGGCCGGGAACGTTTTTCTGCTCCTGGTCGTCCCCGTCCTGGCCCTGGTGGTGGTCTCGGCCCTGGCGGCCAACCTGGGGCAAGTGGGCTTTATGTTCAGCCTGAAGGCCGCCAAGCCCGGCCTGGAAAAAATCAACCCCAAGCAATGGTTCAGCAAGGTTTTCGCCCGCAAGAACTTCCTGGAACTGGGTAAATCGGTCCTTAAGACTGTCTTGTTGGCCTGGATGGTCCAAAAAATAATCCTGGAATCAATAGACGCCATGACCAAAGCCCCCGCCGCCGGCCTGGTCCCCCAGTTGGCTCTCTTAAGCGACATTTTTTTCAGCTTGTATCTCTATTGCGGCGGAACCTTCGCGGCTGTGGCCGCCTTGGATTATATCCTGCAAAAAAAAATATACCTCAAGGATCAGATGATGACCAAGGACGAGGTGAAACGCGAATACAAGGAAATGGAAGGCGACCCTCAGATCAAGGGCCAACGCCGGCAACTGCACCAGGAAATGGCCATGAACGACGACCTGGGGAAAGTCCGCAAATCCTCCGTCCTGGTGACCAACCCCACCCATGTCGCCGTGGCCCTTTATTACGAGGAAGGCAAGACCCCCCTGCCCATCGTTACCGCCCGGGGCGAAGGAGCCCAGGCCCAGCGCATGATGCGGGCGGCGGAAGAGGCCGGTGTGCCCATAATGCGTAACGTGCCCCTGGCCCGGGGCCTCTTCGAACAGGCCAGGCCGGATAATTATATACCCGGTGAATTCATTGAACCGGCGGCCGAAGTCATCCGCTGGCTGCGGGATATGACCGGCCGGGAAGGAGAAAACCAGTGACCGCGGAAACTCGCCTGGACGGCGCCTTAAGCCGGGTTTCGACCTCCGGCGGACGCCAGGCCGGAACAGCCAGGGAAGCGGGCGGCCAGTATAAGGGCCTGGCCGTCTCCCGGCAGAACGATCCCATGTCGATCCTGGCGGACATGGCCGAAGAGCTGAGTTGGATGGTCAACGAATATGAGGAGATGAGCATCGAAGACCGCAAATCGGCCCGGGACCGTAAGAGTTTGCAGAGAAAAAGCAGCGCGGAATCATCCTCAGGGGCTGATGATTTGGACGAAGAAGACCTGGAGGCCTTCATCGGGCTTCTGCGCCAGCAAAAAGTGGCCGGGAAGGAAGATATCAGCAGATCCATGGCCCGCGTTTTTCGGGAGCCCTTTCACCGGCACGCGGCCTTAACCAGGGCGCGGGAGGAATTAAGCCGGGACGACCCGGAACTGGCCGCCCAACTGGAAAAACTTCAGGCGGAACTGGAAGAGCTCCACGGCCCGGAAATCAGGGCCGGCTATAACCTGGCCCGGGTATCCGCTTCCGGCCTGGCCGGCGGCCCGGCGGAACTTCGATCCATCTACGCCGAAACCATCCTGGATTGCGAATCGCTGACCCAGGCCATGCAAAAGCTGGTGGAACGCTACGGGGCCGAAAATTTCCCCGCGGCCGTGGGAACCCTGTTCAAAGCCGTCTCCGCCGACCTCAGCGCCGCCCAGCCCTCCCTGGACCCGGTCCGGCTGAAAGTCATGATGGACGATATGTATCAACTGGAAGTGCTGGGCAACACTTACCGGGACTGCGCCACTCTCCTGGACAAGACCCGGGCCGCTCATCCCCCCGCCCCCGGCGCCCCCCTGGCCGAAGCCCGGGCCGAAAACCTCATGCGGCCCCTGTTCCGCCTGAAGGACGAAGCCGCGCTCCTGGCCTCCCAGGTGCGCCATCTCCTGCCCTTCATAAGCGGCAATGAAGACCCGGTTTGCGACGTGCACCTCACCCAGGGCGTCAAAAGCCTGGTCCGTTCCCTGCCTCACCGGGTTTTCGAGAACCAGGCCAAACGCCAGGCCCTCTTGGACGCTGTCCAGGAACTGGTGGATGAAGCCATCGAACGCGAAGAAGCAATGGAGGCTTAAGATGCCTGAAGAAGTCCTGCGCCGCTTCGGTGATTCCTTGGGCCTTAGCGGTCTGTCTTTCAGCACTCAAGGAGTCTGCGTCCTGGAGATAGAGCGGCTGGGGCAGTTGCGCTTCGAGCGCCTGGGGGAAATAGTCTTCCTTTGCCTGGCCCGAATTTTTCCGGCCCATGACCGGGATGTGGCCGAGAGAGCCTTGAAAACCCTGGCCCGGACCCGTCCGGTCGGGGTGCGGCTCGGGCTCTATGGCGAAAACACGCTTCTTTTGGCCGTCCGGTTCACGGCCGGGGAATTCACCCTGGCCAACCTCGACAGCCGTTTGGAACTCTTAGGTGAAATAATGGAGGAAACGGCGGGAGCCTCAAATCTATAGGAGAACGGTCCATGCCGGTCACTTATTCGCCTTTCGCCGGCAATATCGGCATTGAAGGCATAAGCTGGAAGAAGAACGAAATCAGCCTGCCCGCGGGGACTACCGTCCTGCCCAGCGGGGATCTGGTCAGCCAGGCGGCCTTGGATACCCTCTACGGCTCCAGGCTGGAAGAACAGCTCAGAGCCTTTATCAAACCCAATCCGGCGACCCGGGACCTTCTTTTGCCCGGCGTGATGAGCGCCCGCCTCCAGCAGGCGCGGAAGAAGCTGCGGGCCGAAGCCCGGCGCGGCGGGTCCCGAGCCTTGGCCCGCGCGGCCGACCTGTTGGAAGAGGACGAGGAATTGAAAGATCTCCTGGCCATGTATCGCGGCCTTCTGCAAAAAGGATGAAGGCATGGGTGAAGCCGAACGCGAGGCCTTGATTCTCCTGGCCTATCTGTTGGTCCAGCACGGCCGCCTGGAAAAGGCCGAGACCCTCTTGGCGGCTCTGGCCGAAATCTTTCCCGAGGACGGCGAGGCGGCGCGCCTTTTGGCCGACTGCCTCCTGAAAAAAGGGGACTACCAGGAAGCTGTATCTGTTACGTCCAGGATTTGCGCCGGGCCGAATTTAGACCCGACGGAGAGAAGATTGGCGGAGCTTATGCGGGCCCAAGCTCTCTGGGGGCAGGTCTCGGAGACTCCCCGGGAAGACTTAAAGGTGGAACTGGCCGAGAGCCTGGCCGCCTACTTGCGGATGACTGAAGAAACAGGGAGGCCGACACCATGAACCGTTATTCGGACATTGCCCTGGCCGTCCTGGTCGTGGCCATCATAGGCCTGATGATCCTGCCCATGCCCACGCCGCTCATCGACGCCCTTTTGGCCGTAAACCTGGCCCTCTCCATAATCATACTGATGCTGGCCACTTATATTCCCACGGCCCTGTCCTTTTCCGCCTTTCCCTCCATTCTCCTGTTCACCACCCTTTTCCGGCTGGCCCTGAGCATATCCACCACCCGGCTCATCCTGCTCCATGCCAACGCCGGACACATCATCGACACCTTCGGTAATTTCGTCGTGGGCGGAAATTTCGTGGTCGGCGGGGTGATCTTCCTGATCCTGACCATAGTCCAGTTTCTGGTCATCGCCAAGGGTTCGGAAAGAGTGGCCGAAGTGGCGGCCCGCTTCACCCTGGACGCCATGCCCGGCAAACAGATGAGCATTGACGCCGACATGCGGGCCGGAGTGCTGGACATGGAGGAGGCCCGCAAGCGCCGGGCCCTGGTGGCCAAGGAAAGCCAACTCTACGGGGCCATGGACGGGGCCATGAAGTTCGTCAAGGGCGACGCCATCGCCGGGCTCATCATTACCGCCGTCAACATCGTCGGCGGCCTGTGCATAGGCATCCTCCAAATGGGAATGGCGGCCGAGGAAGCCCTCCAGACTTACGCGATTCTGACCATCGGCGACGGCCTGGTCTCCCAGATACCAGCCCTTCTGATCTGTATCACCGCCGGCGTAGTGGTCACCCGGGTCTCGGGGGACGAAGGAACCAAGCAGCACCTGGGCGGGGAAATAAGCGCTCAAATGCTCTCCCAGCCCAAGGCTCTCCTTATCGGCGGGGGGATGCTGTTTCTCTTCGGGCTCATACCCGGTTTCCCCAAACCCCAGTTTTTCGCCTTGGCCGCGGGCGTGGCCTTCCTGGGCCATACCCTTAATATAGCCGCCCGGAAGCGGGCGGAGGCGGCCGAGGACGACGACGGCCGCCTGGACCAGGCTATGGCCGCGGCGGCCGATGACCAGGCCGCCGCCCCGGGCTCGGCCAGCCGGGATATGGACGAGTTCTCCATAACCGTCCCCCTGATCCTGGACCTCGACGAAAACATCCGTCATTTCATCAAGCCGGGCAAGCTCAATGAAGAGATAATCCGGGTGCGCCGGGCTCTGTATTTCGATCTGGGTGTGCCTTTCCCGGGCATTCATCTGCGCTTCAGGCCGGGCTTGGAACCTAATTCCTACTCTATTCTTCTGCAGGAGGTGCCCATGAGCCAGGGCTGGGTCAGGCCCGGCCAGGTATTAGTGCGCGAGCCGGCCGAACGCCTGGATATGATGGGCTTCACCTACGAACAGGACCGGGATTTTCTGCCGGGCGGCCCCAGCTTGTGGACGCCCGAAGACCAGGCCCCCCGCCTGGAAAAAGCCGGGCTATCCTATTTCACCCTCCAGCAGACCCTGACCTTTCACCTCTCCTTCATCCTTAAAAAACATGCCGATGAATTCATAGGTCTCCAGGAAACCCGCTATCTCCTGAGCCGCTTGGAAGGCCGCTACGGGGAGCTGGTCAAGGAGATCCAGCGTATCATGCCGCTCCAGAAAATATCGGAAATATTGGGGCGGCTGGTCCAGGAACACGTCTCCATCCGCAATCTGCGCGCCGTCTTCGAATCCCTCATCGACTGGGGCCAGAAGGAAAAAGACAGCGTGCTCCTGACCGAATACATCCGCAGCAGCCTAAAGCGCCAGATAAGCTACCAGTACAGCGGAGGGCTTAACGTGCTCTCAGCCTATATTCTTGACCCGGGCCTGGAAGAAACCATTCGCGGGTCCATCCGCCAGACCAATTCAGGTTCTTTTATGGCCCTGGCTCCGGAGACCGTTCAAAAAATAGCCGCCCGCCTCAAAGAGACCGTGGGGGAACTCAGCCCTAACCCGCCCCGGCCGGTGCTCCTGACCAGCATGGATATCCGCCGTTATGTCAGGAAGATGATCGAGGTGGACTATTACGAGCTGCCCGTCTTGTCCTACCAGGAGCTGACCCGGGAAATCGTGGTCCAGCCTCTGGCCCGGATAGAAATATAGAGACTGAAAAGCATAGGAGTGGAGATATGGAATTTCGGCAGGAACAACGTGAAGGATGGCTGGTGCTTCACCTGGAGGGCCGCCTGGATGCCGGCTCGGCGCCTGATTTCGACACGGCCCTGGAGGCCTTGAGCGGCGACGGGGCCTTGAAGCTGGCCTTGAACTGCCAAAATCTGGCCTATATAAGTTCGGCCGGTTTGCGCAGCCTGATTACCGTGGCCAAAAAACTGAGAGCCGGCCAAGGGCGGCTTCATTTCTGCGGCCTGTCGGGCATGGTGAAAGAGGTTTTTGAAATCTCCGGCTTCACCGGCATGTTCGTTATCAGGGATACGGTCGAGAACGCCTGTCGTGACTGATACTGAAATTTTATTGCCATAACTTTGCGGATTTTTTGTCGGCAATTCTCAAGGGTGAGGACCATTGGGTGATAGCGGCCTGACCCTTATTTTCAGTATTATTAATCTGCGGCCCGGCCGTGAAAATACCAAAGGAGCCTATCATGACCAACGATGATTTTTCCTCGGTTCTTCAAGCCTTTGGCTCATCCCTCGGCATAGAGGGGCTGGCCTTGGACGAATACCAAAGCTGCACGCTGACCATAAATGAAGTGATACTCACCATGCAGTGGAAGGGTGATTCGCAGACAGTGCTGGTCTATGCCCCTGTGGGCCTGATCGACAAGAATGCCCTGGATATGCTTGTCCAACTGCTTGAAGCGAACTGCCTGGGCCTGGGTACGGGGGGCCTGGCCCTCGGGTTGCAGCCGGGACTCGGCGCCGTCATTCTGTCCGGCCAGCTTTCCACCCATAACCTGGGGCCTGTCGTGCTGGAACGCTTCATTGAATTTTTCGCCGCCATGGCGGATGAATGGATAAGCCGCCTCGCGGAAGGGCCCGGCAACCGGGAAACAACCCCAGACACAGTGGCCATGCCGGCCGGTATCCGCGCCTAAAACAGGAGGATGAAATCATGTCTCTTCTCACCGTAAACGATTTCAGGGCCGGCGGCTTGGCCTTCGGCAAGGACGCCGCTCTTCAGACGGATCAGCGGCCGGCTTCAGGTTTGGTGCAGGGCGGGAAAGGCGCCTGGATCAAATCTTTTTTGAACGTCGGCGGCGCCCGGCAGGCCAATGCCCGCACCATCGAGGCCCTGCGCCAGGCCGTGCATAAGGACCCGAAATACGCGCGAGTCACCGACCAAGCGGACGCGCTCCTGGGGCGCCGGAGCACCTCTTCCCCCCTGACAGGCAAGCAAATCAACCAGTTCCTGGACCGGATGGACGCGGCGGCGGCCAAGGCGGACGCGCAGATGATCAACACGAACAAGGCCCAGGTTTCCAACCTGGCCATGATTGAAATGTCCAATATCGACCGGTACGCCTCGGAAGCGCTGGGGGATGAGGGCTTCAGCCTGTCCCCCGCGGACCTTTTCAACCAGAACTCGGTTGGCCGCTTCACGGGGGAGGAAGGCTTTCGCCTGGCCCCCGCGGACAGGAGCAGGCTGAATTCCCTGGTCTCTGACCGCATCCTGGCGCGCGCGGGGGATTTCAGAAATCCTCCAACCAAACTGGAGATTCAGGCCATTGTCCGTGATACCGTGGGTGGGTTTGCGCCCTTGCAAGACCGCCTGGACAAGGCGGATTTGCCGTCGAACACAAAGAATATTTTGAAGGGGGAGTTTTTCCAGAACGGCGCCTTCATTGCCCCGAAAGATCTTGATAAAATGATCCAGGCCCGCCTGAACATCAAGTCCAACGATGCTCTGCGGGAAAGCGTAAAGGAGAGCACTCTGCGCATTTATCTTGACGAGGCTATACATGAAGCGGGGGGAGGATTCACGGTACCAATAGGCCCTAAAGCCATGGCGGGCCTGCAGAATGCCGTCAGAGCGGCCATTGACAAGGCGGGCCAACTGGGTCAGTGCGCGGTCAGCCGTACAGAGGGCGAGGACATCATCAGAACGCAGGTCACATCCCTCGTTAACGCATACGTAAACATTGAAGTTCTGGGAACTCCAAGCCAGGTCGACTTTATGAAGGATCTGGTGCTGAATTCCCCTAGCCCCATCTCCGAGCCCTACTTGCGGGCCCTCACGGAGCACGCCAAAGCTATTCCCCAGGAGACCTTCACTGCCATTGGCAACGCCTCCAGCCCAAAACAATTTCTGGAGGCTCTCAAAAACCTTGAAAGCCGCCTGGAAAATGGGTTCAACTCGCTGGACAGCTCGCTCATCAAGGGGGACACCGCCGTGGGCTGGCAGGGCTATGTGGGCCACTGCCTGAACCTGGCCATCTTGAATACAATGGATAGCGATGACGCGAAGGCGCTGTTTGACCGCCTGAACGCGCCCCTGGGCCAGGAAATGCGGAGCATGTTATCTTTCGCTTCCAGGTCCGCTGCGGCTGAGGCCGAGGCCCTGACCCGCGGTTTTGCCACCCTGAGCAAGACCATGGAGGCTCTCGCCCGGATTGCGGACCCTGGTAGTGTTGAAGCCTTTCTGGCCGGAGAAGACCTGCGGCCGGTTCCCCAGAGAGCGAATGCATTCTCCCCTGAAGTCCGCGCCCTTCTGCCGGAGCTCGTCCAGGGAAACGTCTTTCGCCTGAAGAAAACGGGAAGCTCCGAGTTGGCGGGGGCGCAGGTTATAGCGGGCCAGAAGTTCGCGACCGACACGTCGAAGATTATCCAGCAGGAAATGAAGCGCAATATAATCGACGCTCTGCCCTCATTTACGACTAACATCCTCCAAGACGGCTCCAAGATCACCATTGGCGGAAGCACCCTGCCGAGCTTCAAGGCGATACCAGAAGAATCGCTGCTCCGGCCCGGGGAAACCAGCCTGGATAAGGGCACGCTTGAAACAAGACAAAAACAGGCGGCCATTAATAACGGGTATGACGCCGTCGCCAAATTTGTCACCGGCCGGGATGACGCTGTTTTCCGCGAATTGGGCCCCGCGGACAGGACGAAAGCGCGGATCCTGGGCTGCCTGATAAACCAGAGAACGGAGAACAGAGCGATTCTGCACGGCCTGCAGTCCGTTGCGCCAGACTATGCCTTCAATACCAATGACACTTTTGGCCTTACCTTGAGGGACAAAGTAAGCAGCTCCATTGACATCCACAAAAATCCTAACGGCGATATCGTCATCCGGTTTGATTCCGATGCGTCTGCGATCCAGGCCTCGCTTCCCGACGGGTCTCGTTTCGAATTGGATGCCAACCGCAGCGGCTACAGCGTTGCTTCCACGCTGATCTTAAGCGGGGCGGAACTGGACAGGTTGTCAAATCTAAACTGGGCGCCCAGGGAAGGGACCTTGCCGCCGGAGTATCAAACCACGTTCAGCGAACACCGCGTGGTCGGTGAATTGAGCCTTTTCAGTTATAGAGAATTTTAATTATTGCCCCGGGCTGTTAATAGAACTGGAGGAGGAGGCGAGGCCATGGCCATAAAAATCGATCAGACCGGACAGACGGGCGCACCCCAGGGAACCGGCCCGGCGGTGGGAACCTTCAAAGGACACAAAGTCACCATAGGCCAAGAGCCGCCGGTGCGGTTGGACAAGATAAAGGGGCGGAGCGTCCCCTTCCAGGGGTTTCGAACCGCCGCCAAAATCAAGAGCGCCGACGAGGGGATCGCCAAAAACGGAACGGCGGTCATGCGGGTTCTGGAGAGGAAGGACGGGGTTTTCCGGGCCAAGGCGCTGCTTGACGGCCTAAAGACGCTGCAGCTCCACTTTGACCGAGCCCATGCCCTGCCCCCCCCGCCCCCCAAACCCGCCAAATCGGATGGCCCTGAAAAGCCTGAAAAACCTGAAAAGCCGGCCCCGCCCCCCAAAATGAATATGGACGAGTTGGCGACCTTCAATCTGGCGAACATCGTTGGGCAGGAAAGCAATACCGGTCTCCAAGAGGTGTTCCAGACCTTGCAGTCACCGGAAATGGCCTTCCTGAAGGAGGCGCTGTTGGCGGAGTGCGGAATCAATCCCCGGAACAAGGACGCCAAGGCGGCTCTGGCCAACCTCTTCGTCCTTGAGGCGGTTGTCCTGAAGGAAATCAGCGAACGCATAATCACCGTGATGAATCTGACTCCCGCGGAACGGGGGAGGCACCGGGAAAAATTGGTTGAAACCACGGATTCGCACGTCCAGGATATTTCCCCCCGGGCCATGAAGGCCCTGGTCGAGACTACCGCCCAAGCCGCCACCGGCCGGGAAAAAATCCATGACCGCTCCACCGAGGAGCGGATGAGCGG
>Ga0082212_10004593_pt1 | contig 19065 bp, 19 predicted proteins | sample TergutNt197P3_FD_71548 | JGI IMG/M metagenome (GOLD analysis project Ga0082212, IMG submission 71548) | Neocapritermes taracua P3 segment gut microbial communities from Petit-Saut dam, French Guiana - Nt197 P3 | ecosystem: Host-associated > Arthropoda: Insects > Digestive system > Gut ... | reverse complement strand
CAGTAAAATCCTCGGGCTGGCGGCGATGAAAGCCGGCATGGACGTCAAACAATCGGAAATCCATGGGATGTCCCAAAGAGGAGGGAGCGTAGTTACCCATGTCCGCTTTGGGCAAAATGTGCATTCCCCTTTGGTAACCAAAGGTTCAGCGGATGTAATCATGGCCTTCGAGGAGCTGGAAGCCTTGCGGAATCTGCCGTATCTGAAGAAAGCAGGCCTGATGATCGTCAATAAACAGCAAATGCTGCCTATGCCGGTGATCATGGGCGCCGCCCAATACCCGGTAGAGCCGGTGAATGAGATAATCAACCAGGGCGCGAAAGAGATCGCAGTGGACGCCTCCGGCGTCGGGCTAGCCCTGGGAGACGCGAGGACCGCCAACGTAGTCCTTCTGGGCGTACTGGCCGCGGCGCTGCCTTTTCCCGACGAGGCTTGGTTGGAGTCCATCAAAGAAAGCCTCAGGCCCGAGCTGGCGGACGTCAATCTACGGGCGTTCAGGGCGGGGCAGGAAGCGGCGATGGCAATGTAACGCGGTTAAGGCTGCGCTTCATCGGGTAATAGGCGCGGCTTATTTTAAAATAGGAAAGGTGTCGATAGATGAAGAAGATCATTTGTAAAAACGAAGCAGAAATAGCCGAGATTAGCGCGGCGATGATCGCGGAGCAGATATTTATAAAACGGGAGAGCGTCATCGGTTTGGCTACGGGCTCCACGCCGGAAGGGTTATACAGGAAACTCGGCGAAATGTGTAAAAACGGCGACCTGGATTTTTCCGGGGTCCGTACCTTCAATCTGGACGAGTATTATCCCATCAAAAAAAGCAGCGACCAGAGCTATGATTATTTTATGTGGGACCGCCTATTTTCCCATATCAATATTGAAAGAGAAAACGTACATATACCAAACGGAGAATGCGCTGACCCTGCCGAAGAATGCATTGCCTATGAGCAAAAGATTGCGTCGGCAGGAGGGATCGATATCCAGGTACTGGGCATAGGGGTAAACGGGCATATAGGATTCAACGAACCGGAAGCCGAGCTGAAGATGGATACCCATCTGACGGGGCTTACGCCCAGCACGATCGAGGCGAATTCGCGTTTCTTCAGCAGTGTCGGAGAAGTGCCCACGAAAGCCCTCACCATGGGCATGGGGACTATCATGAAGGCCCGTTCGATCATTATGCTGATTACGGGGGAGCATAAGGCCGCTATAACGGAAAAGATTTTTTCCGGCGTGGTGACGACGGACGTCCCCGCCAGCTTTCTGAACCTGCATCCCAACGTGACCGTACTGCTGGACGAAGCCGCCGCCGCGAAATTAAAATAACGCGGTGAAGCGCGCTATATATTACGGCGTAATAAGATAAAAAAATCGGACCCTGTGTGATGAGGGCCCGATTTTTTTCTGTTCGCGGAGACGGCAGGATTTGAACCTGCGTATTCAGGCGCCACTAACCTGAGCGCGACCTCTGCGCGACGATCTCCTATAAAATTCATTATATCAGGGCGGCGCGGCGAATGCAAGCGGGCAAACCCCGGGCTTCCGTCCCCATTGTGCGGGCCGCTCATTAATGATAAAATTCAGGTGTTGACGAAAATCTACGCTAAGGAAAGAAGCAATACGCTATGGGCAAGGGATCGGTTGCAAAAAATATATTACTCGGACCGGAGGAAGCGTTTAGCGGGATCCGCGGAAGCATCCCTTCGTATTGCCGGTTGGCAATGAGCGGGACTTTTATCATCGGGCTGATTACACATATGTTTATTCTCGTCAACAAACTACCCAACGGCGACGACTTGTCCGAGCTATATCATTACAACAGTATGATCACCAGCGGGCGGTGGCTGGATATCCTGTCGAAAGGGCTGACCTCCTACTACAGCATACCCTGGGCGACGGGATTGGCCTGCCTGCTTCTGCTCGCCGTGTCCTGCGCTCTGATCTGCAGCCTGCTTGGCATACGCCGTAAGTCGACGGTACTGGCCGCCGCGGCGATCCTGGTCGCTTTTCCTACCATGGCGTCGTACTTTTCCTATATGTACTATATGGATCTTTATATGCTGACATTGTTGTTCAATGTCTGGGCGGTCTGGCTGGCGAAGCGGAGAGTATGGGGATTGCTGCCCGGCGCCGTGCTGGTCGCGATGGGGCTGGGAAACTATCAGGCGTATCTGGGGGTAACAGCGGTCCTTTGCCTGCTGGTACTTGCCCGGGAATGCCTGACGGAAAATAAAACGGTCAAACAAATCATCCTCTTATCGGTCCGTTTCCTGATCACGGGCGTGCTGGGCCTGATCCTGTACTTCGTGATCCTGAGGCAGGCGTTAGCGTTGTTCTCTATAGATTTGTCCGATTATCAGGGCATAGCCGGCATGGGCGCGGGCGGACTGGACGCCGCCGCTCTGCTTACATATACGCGGGCCGCTTATTCAGGTTTTCTCGGCTATTTCTATCGGGATCAGTTTTTCACCAGCCCGACGGCGGTAAAGTATTTGTACGGCCTGCTTATCCTGCTTAGTCTGGCTTGGCTGCCGATCGCTTTTGTCCAAAGATTTCGAAAGCTAAAATTGCCGAATGGTATCGCAAGGGCCGGCCTGCTTTTGTTTTTTCTCGGGTTACTGCCCGTCGCTTATAATCTGATCTATTATATGGCGCCGGGGGCCTTCCTCCATAGCCTCATGCAGCCGCAGTACGCCCTGTTCTGGCTTATGCCCCTGATGTTGTTCGAACTCGCTTATCCGGCGAGGGAAGGCATGGCGGGAGGCAAAACAGCCGCCTTCCAGAGCGTAAGCCATTGGCTTCTCCTGGGCGCGGCGGCCGGTTTGTTTTACTTTTTCTTCCTCACGGTGAACATCAGCTATCTGCATCTTCACCTGAAGTATGAGATCACATACGCGACGGAGCTCCGGATACTGGATCGCATCGAGGCTTTGCCGGAATACCGGCCCGATACCCCCGTCTGTGTGGTCGGGGCCTTCCCCAGCGAGAACATGTCCCTGTACCCTTATCATACGCAGGACGTAGTTAAAGGCCTGGTAGGGATCAACGGAAATCTTGTCCATCATTACTATAATTATAACGGGTTTTATAAGAATTACCTCGGGCGGCAGTTGAATCTGCTCAGGGAAGACGACGGGCTGAAGTTGGATATCCTGACCTGGCCGGCTGTGGAGCGTATGCCGATATGGCCGAAAGAAGGCTCCGTAGCCATGGTCGAGGGCATTGTGGTCGTCAAGGTCAACGACGCGGGGTAAAGCAGATATAATACAGTAAGCATTCCGCGGTTGTACTCAATCCGCTTTCGTGACCCGGCCCAACCCGTTTCTGTCCTCAACTACCGTAGGATTGCCTTTATAGTTGATCCCGCCTAACCCGTTGATTTTCGCGTTAAGCGCTTTCGAGCAGCTGATCTCCACATTACCGGCGCCGGCGATCGTCACCTCGGCTTCCCCGATATCAAGGCCGAAGGCGTTGATGTTGCCGATGCCCATGGAATTGATAGCGGCTTTGTCCGCGGTACCGTTCAGCCTGATATTGCCGGCCCCGGAAATCGTGACGGAAAGATAATCCGCCGAAAGGGAGAGTTCCCCGTTTGCCACGCCGGTGGAGTTGAACGTGAATGAATCCACGGCGACGCGGTCGAAATCTGCGATTTCCGCAAAACCGGCTATGGTTAAGTATTCTAAAGACGGAGCGGCGATATAGACGTCCGGCATTCTTGAAGAGCCGGAAACGTTGATGGTTTTTGAAGAATCAATAATCAGTTCACCGCCGCGGCAGGTCGCCGTGAGATAATCCCTGAGGTTTTCATGCATCGCGATCTTTACCGAAAAGGAATCATCCTTCTGATAATGAATACGCGCAGTGGTAAGTATGATCAGCTTCGTAAATTCTTCACAGGGGAACTCCAGCTCGACGATATCGCCTTTACCAAGGACGCCGCCGTCGCTTGTGGTTAACGACACCACCGTACAACCCGCGGCGGAAAGCGATATAAGCGCCGCGATGACGAGTGCGAGTATCTTCTTCATGAAAGGTTCAGCCTCCTCTCCAAGAGCGCGCTGGTGGCGCAATATAACGCGACTACCCGTATCAGGTTAATCAGGGCGTAGACTATGGTCCCCGCGTTGATCCCCTGGGTAAGGTTAACGCTATAGATAAACCAGAAGCGATCGAAGGACGCGAAGGGCCAAAGGATGAAATTAAGCAGATTGAGTACCCAGGCGGCGGCGGCTACGCCGAGAAGTCCGAGCCAGGATTTGCCGCGGATCCCGAAAAATACGCTGTTTTTCAACGCCACGCCAAAAAGGATCAGCATGATAATGTAAGCGTAACCCAGCATGACAGCGCCGACGGCGCTGATGATTTCACCGAGAGAAGTATTAGCCTGGATAGTCAGACTTGCGCCCAGCGCGCTTACGGACCGATTGATCAGCCCCGTAAGGATAAACGACTGGAGCACGACGCCGCAAACGGCGACGATAAGCGCGAGATTGTCTTCGACGACGGCTGCCGCGGCGCGGGCGAAGAGTGTGTAGCGGCCTTTGACCGGCGTCAGGGCGTTCAGGTACCCTTCCGGCGAACCAAAAATGCCGTTGAAACTTTTCACGTCAGCGATGATGTTGATCACGAACAGTCCAGCTATAGACAGGCTGGAGAAGACCACCGCCGTCGTGATGACCGCGTTATTGATGATACGGAAATAACCCAGCAGACCGAAAACGAGATTGAAAAGGACCACGATGGCGAGAGCCGTCAGTCTGAGCGTCATGCTCTGCAGAAACGCGTATTTAAATTGCGCCTTCATTCAGGAACACCTCCAAATAAGCTTGTTCTATGGTTTTGCCGTTTACCTCGCGCATATCGTCGCAGTCGCCGGTAAATACGATCCTGCCATTTGACAAAAAGCAAACGCTGTCGAAAATCCGCTCCATGTCCTTTACCAAATGGGTAGACACGACGACGGAAGCATTGTCCAGCTGCATAGCCAATATCGCGTCGATGATACGGCTTTTCCCCAAAGGATCGACGCCGCCCAGAGGCTCGTCCAGAAGATATACGCGGGTATCCCGCGAAAAAGTTACGCCCAGGGCAACGCGCTCCTGCATCCCCTTGGAGAGTTTTTTAATGTGGACGTCCATGGAATCGCTAAGTTCGAGTAAGCGGATCATCTCTTCAGCCCGCTCCTCGCGGTAATCCGGATACATGTCGCGGTAGAAGCGGAAAGCGTCCCGTACCCGCATGTAGTCCGGAAACACGAGGGTATCCGGCAGAAAGGCGATAGTCTTTCTGGATTCGGCGCCACGTTTCACCTGATCCGGATAGATGACCTCGCCGGCGGTGGGGTGGAGAAGACAGGCGAATAACTTCATCAAAGTCGTCTTTCCGGAACCGTTGGGGCCAAGGAGGCCGACGATTTTTCCCGGCTCTATGGTCATATCCACGCCGCGCAGGGCATGGGCGCCCGTATATCTCTTCTCAACGGCTCTCGCTTGCAGCAACGCCATTACGCTCGCCTCCTTCCATACAGTTTGACAACTCCGTCATGATTTGCTTATCGGTGAAACCAAGGGCCCGCATCTCCTCCAAAAATCTCGCGATAGCTTCCCCTGCCATACCGATACTGATTTTCTCTACCATATCTTTATCCTCCGTAAAAAAATATCCTGTCCCCCGCTTGCTTGAGATCAGATCGGCGCGCTCCATTTCCTGATAGACCCGCTGCATGGTATTCGCGTTGACTTTGAGAAGCATAGCCATATCGCGGATCGAGGGTATCCGTTCGCCGGCTGAGATTTCCCCCCGGGCGAAGGAGCGGGTAAAAAGCGTGATAATCTGACTGTAGATCGGCGTATTGTCGTTAAAAACGGTACTGAAACTTTCCCAGGCGCTCATCAAACCACCTCCTATTAGTGTACTAACATACTAGTACACTAATAATCTATTGTCAATAGGATTTAAAATATTTTTTTTTCGTAGTATAATCGTGGAAAACAAACGATAGGGACAGCGATATGCGAGTGATAGCCGGAAGCGCCCGGGGCAGGCCGCTGCGGTGCCTGGACGACCGCCGGATACGCCCGACCCAGGACAGGGTCAAGGAAGCGGTGTTCAGCAGCCTGGCGCCGAGATTACCGGGCAGCATAGTATTGGATTTGTTCGCGGGGAGCGGCGCCTTGGGCATAGAAGCCCTGAGCAGGGGGGCGCAAGGGGCTGTATTTGTGGAGATCGACCGTCAAGCCTGCGTTTTAATCAAAGGTAATCTCGCGGCTTGCGGCTGGCCTGCGTCTCCGGATATACAGGTCGTCCACCGGGAAGCGATGCGTTGGCTCAAGGGGCGGACGGGCGGCGGCTATGATATCATATTCGCCGATCCGCCGTATAATAAAGGTTTTGAGGATTCGCTCCTCAATGTATTGTCTGGAGGGGAATTGCTGCGCGCCGGAGGGATACTGGTCCTGGAAAGCGCCGCCCGCCAGGAGCTGCCCGAAAACCGGGGTGTTCTGTATTTGAGTAAAAGCAAGGTTTACGGCGATACAAAAATCAGTTATTATATGATATAATAACTGCCAAGCATACTGGTTTTGCAGTAATCATACGGATTTAGTTGCCGCCGGGCTCCTCCCGCCGGGAGAACCGCCCGACATAGATATTATACGGAGCGGCGGAAAAGGAAGGGGTAGTGGGAATGGATATTCTGGATCTCCTTGAAGAGTTTGAATCGGTGATAGAAAACAGCGGACGGATCCCCATGACGGGAAAAGTGGTGATCCAGGAGGAGGTTCTCTATAATTATCTGGATAAATTCCGCGCGTATCTGCCGCAATCGATCAGGGACGCCGAGTATGTGATCAGGGAGAAGGACAGGATACTCAACGACGCGGTGCAGGAGGGCGAAGGGCTCATCGAAGCCGCGAAGGTCAAGTGTCAGCGTATCGTCGGCGAAAGCGAGATCGTCAAGCAAGCCATCGCCCAGGGAGAGATCATCATCAACGGCGCGAAACAGGACGCGAAAAATCTGGTCTCCGGGGCGTACGGGTATTCGGAAGAAGTGATGGCGACCATGCAGAGGGAGCTGGAAGCCTATCTGAAGTCCATCCGGAGCGGGCGGGACGCTATACGCGTGCATCTGCCGCCCCCAAGCGTCAGCGAACTGCAGCATAGCGAAGAAATCGAAGACGAATAAAACAAATACTTGTGAACACGATAACGGATGACAAAGCAAAAACCGCCGGCGGCCTGCCCGGCGTTTTTATTATTGGAACGCTCGCGGCTGAAATATCGTGGAGCGCTTGGGCCTTATATCATCATGGGGCTGAACAGATACTCGGGGTTGCCGGCGGAGTAATCGTCGCCTCTGAGCAGGCAGTACATGGCGGCGGCGCGGAGCTCAAGATCCCAGACGGCGGCGGCGTGAGGGTTCGCGGACGCGAGGTTTTTAATCCGGCTTGTCTTGGCGGCGACGGGTATCTGGGCTTCCTTAGTGGCGCGATGGAGGAGCCGCCGCCCGGTCGCGTTGGCGCCGAGGACGCGGAGATAGGGCGGCCCGTCGGCGATAAGGGCGGCGTGGTCTTTCCGGTAGCCGATAAGCAGGTGCGCCGTCATGCGCTGTAAGCGGGTGAGGGGATAGCGCCTGGTCTTGAGCCGTTTATAGAATTCAGCCATGCTGCCGGCGCGGCTCGCGGCGTCGCGGGCCCGGTACTCCAGCCCCTCCGACATATCCGGCAATTCCGCGAGGGAGCGGAGATCCGCCCGCCTGAGCAGGGCAAGTTGGAGATAAGCGGCGTCGGAGGGGAATACCAGGGGCGTATCCGCGAGGCAGGATAAAGAGGCTTCCGGGATATATGCCGATAAGCCGAGAGCGGTAAGCTGCGCCGCGGAAAGGCTGCGTTTATGATACGAGCCGACGCCTTCCTCCAGGCGGCGCCGGACAGCGGTGGCGGAAGCGATTGCGGATGCCGCGGGTGAAGCCGCGGATGGTGAAGCTGCGGTAGCCGAAGCTACGCCGTCTGAGCCGCCTGCCTGATGCCTGCCGTGAAGCGCCGTCTCATGATAAGCCGCGCCCTCCCGGGGGATCAGGATCGGCTCCAGCGGCAGGCCTTTTTCAGCGATCACCTGCAGGTAGCATAAGGCGAGGCGGTCGTTGGGCAAGCCGGGGACGAAATCATGGCGGTCTCCGTCGTTCAGCGCCTTTGCCTGGGCTTCGGTGAAGGAGAGCCCCGCGTCAAGGAAGCGGCGCAGCCCTTCCCGATACGCGTCGTCCGGACAGGCGAGCCTCGCCGCCGTAGCCCGCAAAGCCTCAAGGTCGTCGGTCTCCGCGCCGAAAGCCAGATGCGTGGCCCCCGCGGCCGCCAGCAATGACACGCCCCCCAGGGCGAACCAATAAGCGCTGCGGGTGGCGTACAGGGCAGGCAGCTCTATCACCAGGTCGGCGCCACAGGACAAAGCCGTCATGGCGCGGCGTGTTTTGTCCGTCACAGCCGGTTCGCCCCGCTGCGTGAAGCTGCCGCTCATGGCGCAAACGACGGCCTCGGCGCCTTTTTCCACCCGCAGCCTGTTGATCTGCAGCAGATGGCCGTTATGGAAGGGGTTATACTCGCATATTATGCCGGCGACGACAGACATGGCTGACGGCCCTCCGTTTTCGTTGTTTTAGTGATTGAATCATCGAAAGAAATACGTTATGATGATTTAAGTTATTGTATCATAATTGGCAGGGGAGGGTGAATATCAATGGATTTAATCACAACGATCAGAGAAAAAGCGAAGGCGGACAAGAAGCATATCGTGCTGCCGGAAGGTACGGAGAAGAGAACGGTGAAAGCCGCGGAACTCATCGTTAAGGAAAAAATCGCGGATATAACCTTGCTGGGCGACCCGGACGCCATCGGCAAAATCGCCGCTGAAGTGGGCGCCGACCTGGCGGGCGTGGATATCGTGGACCCGGTCAAGTCACCGGATTTCCAGGCTTACGCGGACGCTTATTTTAAGATGAGGGAATCCAAGGGGATGACAGCGGACAAAGCTGTGGTAACCATGAAGGACCCCCTCTTTTTTGGCGTGATGATGGTCTACTCCGGCAAATGCCACGGCATGGTGGCGGGCGCCGAAAACGCCACGGGCAACGTCCTTCGCCCGGCCCTGCAGATACTGAAGACGAAACCGGGTATTTCGTCCGTGACGGGCTCGTTTATCATGATTTCCGATAACACGCAGCTTGGCGACAAAGGCGTCAGCGTATTCGCCGACTGCGCCGTCACCCCGGTAATGACCGCGGAGCAGATGGCGGAGTGCGCTTACTGCTCAGCCCTTACGGCGAAAGAGATCGCCGGGATCGCCGAGCCGAAAGTCGCCATGCTTTCATTCTCCACGAAAGGGAGCGCCAGCCATGAGACTGTAGACAAGGTGATCGAAGCGACGAAAATCGCTCAGGAACGCTACCCCGACCTGCTCATCGACGGCGAGCTCCAGATGGACGCGGCTACGGTAGAGTCCGTAGGTCAGTCGAAGTCGCCGGGCAGCCGTGTAGCCGGGCGCGCGAACGTATTTATCTTCCCCAGCCTGGAATCCGGCAATATCGGTTATAAGGCGGTTCAGCGGTTTGGCGGCGTGGAAGCCATCGGGCCCATCCTGCAGGGCATAGCCAAACCGGTAAACGACCTGTCCAGAGGCTGCAGCATCGAAGACGTGGTGAATACAGTGGCTGTGGTCTGCTGCCAGGCCTGATCCGACGAATTAGAATGGATGTTCAATATATAGCGAGCGTTTGCCTGTTCGCCCTGTTCGTCGCGTCCGTCATGATCCGGTCGGCGATGATGCGGCGGCGAGGCGTCCGGGCCATCGTTTTCGGGCAGACCGACAAGAGCGACTTTTTGCTTGTACCCCTCGTGTTCGCGATTGCGTATACGGCTCTGGCGGGGACATTCGGGCTGCCCGTTTGGCCTGTGCTGATCCGCCCGTTTTGGAGCAGCCGCTTCCCGGGCTGGTTTGGCCTGGCGCTGTGCGCCGCCGCCGTCGCCGGTATTGTAGCGACGTTATACAGCTTCGGCGATTCCTTCCGGGTCGGCATAGACGAACAGAAACCGGATAAGCTGATCACAAGCGGGACGTTTGCCATCAGCAGGAACCCGATTTACGTCTGCTTCCTGATGTTTTTTACCGGACTTTTTCTGATCCACCGCAATATTGTTATCGCCGTGGCTGTCTTGTTGTTCGCTATGGCGATACACAGGCAGATCGTCAGGGAGGAAAAGTTCCTCACAGCCCATTATGGCGGCGAATATGAGGAATACCGAGGAAGAGTCCGGCGGTATTTATAGCGGTATTTATAACAGGCGCCCCTAACAGGCGCCGCACTCGTTGCCTGGGCTGATATCGGGTTTACAATGTATGGGTAACGGGTGTATAATGGGTGTATTGATAGGGGGGATTACTATGGCGGAAGCCAGGTTAAGCGTTCGGGTGGATGAAGAAGTGAAAGAAAAAGCGGAAAACGTATTCCATGAGCTGGGTTTAACGATGAGTTCAGGGATTAACCTCTATTTAAAACAAGTCGTATCGCAAAGAGGCATACCGTTTCCAGTATTACAGGCTAGTCAAAAAAAAGATGATGAATTAGATTTCCGTAAACAAATAGAAGAGTTAAGAGCACAAATAGCTGTTAATTCAATTATTGTGGAAATGCAAGGACATAATGTACCGATTGCGCTTTATGACGAACAACAAAAGCGGCCTTATTTGATGTATCCTGACGGCAGGCGTGTATATGAACTTGAATAATACAAAACGGATATTAGTGTTTGCCGGGCCTAACGGTTCAGGAAAAAGTAGTATCACCAATAGCTATACCCATGAAGGTTTATACATTAATGCTGATGAGATCAAAAAAATCCGCCGATGTTCAGATATTGACGCTGCTGTCGAAGCGGAAAACCTACGCGAGGATTGCCTTCTGAGAGGAATGAGTTTTACTTTTGAAACGGTTCTCTCTACGCGGAGAAACCTTGATATTCTTATCCGCGCTAAACAATCGGGTTATTATATCAACAGTGTTTTCGTTATGACGGCCGATCCGGAAATCAATGTGTTCCGCGTAAAAAGCAGAGTACTCAATGGAGGACATGATGTACCTCCGGAGAAAATCCGAAGCCGATATGAGAAATCCCTTCTGAACCTTTGCGAGTTGATTTCTATCAGCGATGAATGCCGTGTTTACGATAATACAATATCGCCTGTGATAATCTTTTATAAAGTCGGGCAGAATAAATCGATTTATGAGAATCCATACTGGACGCGGGATAGAATAGAGAAACTCACCGGAACCGATAATCCATAATCACGGCAGGCGGCTTATCCTGCTTTGCACTTCTTCGCCGGCGGTCAGGTCATACAGGATCGAATAAAAAAATCGCGCGGCGCTATAATATTTATGCTCTTCGGCAGACTTCCCCGATTTCGCGGCAGCCTTAAGAATAAGTTCGTTTGGGCCGGTTGGGATATTATATTTCCGGAAAATTCTTATGGTTTTCTCCCGGGAAGGCGCCGCCGTCGTACCGGTGATTTGGCGGACTTTGCGCAGCGCGGCCAGGGCGGTTTTTGACTTCCTGTCATAAGTCAGGCTGAAGCAGAGTAAAGCCGCCGCCGCTTCATGATCTCCTTTCGCCGCAAAATACATACCCAGATTGCAGTAACAGCGCGCCATGTCCCGGCTAGCATAAGCCACAGGCAGGCATCGGCTTGTAAGGTCCAGGAATCGTTCCCAATCGTTTCTGAGCTTACTAACTTCAGCGAGATCAAACAAGGCTTCCGTGTTGAAGGGGTTGAATCCCACCGCCCTCTCGAAAGCTTTTTCCGCCTCGTCTAACCGTTTCAATTGGAATAGCAAACCGCCGTAGACGGTGAATAGACGTCCTACATCCTCGGAAGCCTTGCGAAGCGCGCGCCCGGATTTATACATCTCGCCGTATAGTATCTCCTCAAAAGGGTTACGGAAGACGCGGTATTCATATAAGGCGCTGTCCCGGTACATAATCAGTTCGCCGCCAGATTCGACTTTTTTTACCACAGATTCCAGTATTGACAGGGCGTTTCTATCATTCATCTTACGTCGCTGACGCTCCGCTTCTTTAAGCGCGGATTCGACCCCGATATACCGAATGCCGGCCAGCCCATCTAAAGCAGCCCGATGATCCGCGGGCATCATATCGTAGAGGAGCCGGTCTATCCCTTTTTGGATATCCCGGGACAATTTGTGCGTTTTAAACAGTTTCGCCTGATCGCGCAGATATCTAACGTCGATTTTTGGGTCGCCGTAGAGCCCGTCCTTTATGGTTTGCATGATTTCATGGTAATTCATGGCGATTGTTTCTCTTTATCGGCTTTTTCCCCGGCTGACAACGTCGATTTGTCCGGCGGCTTCGTCGCCCCGGAACAGGCGGATATGGTCGTAGAGGTTGACGGTGGTGCAGCCGTGCCCCGGTATGAAGAAGACCTTATCCCCGATCTTGTATCCGTGCCCGGGCAGCGAGACCCGGATGTGCTCCTCGCTCATATCCACATCAGCGCCTGAGACGGCGCCGGCGTTGCCGCCTTTGCGCGCAATGCCGTCCCCCCGCTCCGTCAGCCGCGGCAGGCCCTGATCTGTACCGAAACTCTTGAGGCCGGCGTCGGCGACGATGCGGTCTTCTTTGACGCTGACGATCTCCGAGAGGACGAACAGCGCCTGCCGGAAACCCAGATCCAGCGCGCCGTAAGCGCCGTCCATGCATACATAGCTGCCTGCCTGGAGCTCGGTATAAACGCCGCCCTGCTTAAACGCGGCGGTGCCTGTGCTGCACCCGCTTACCGTGGAGGCCGGCAAGCCGTTTGCTTTCAGATAACCGACCAGTTCTTCCACCCGGGCGTCTACCGACTCCGACGCGGCTCTGCGGGCGGCGCCGTCGACCATATGGGCGAGATTGCCGGCATATGCCTGTATACCGTCATACACCAGATGCGGGCTTTCGGCAACTCTCTTCGCCAGGCGAAGGAACTCTTCTTTCGTCTCGGCCCCGCAGCGCTTCATGCCCACCTCATACTCGACCAGGCAGTACAAAGAGGAACCGGCTTCCGCGGCGGCGCGCTCGAGGGCGGCGATATTCTCTTCGTCGTCCACGCAGACGCCCAGGCGGCAGCTGAGCGCCAGCCGCGCCAGACGGCTGATCTTGGCGGCGTCCACGACCTGGTTGGCGATGAGCACGTCCTTGAATCCGGCGCCGGCCAGGTCTTCCGCCTCGCCCAGTTTGGCGCAGGTGATGCCGACGGCGCCCGCCTCCATCTGCCGCCGGGCGATCCAGGGGCATTTGTGGGATTTATAATGGGGCCGCAAGCCTATGCCAAGATTATCCGCCAAATCTTGCATGCGCCGGATATTGGACTCCATGGCGTCCAGATCCAAAAGCAGGGCCGGGGTCTCGATTTGCGCGATTTTCATACGTCGCTCTCCTAACGTTTCCGGATACAATTCGTTGGCTATTATATTATTATTTAAAAATACAGTTGACAAGCATGAGAAAGTATATTAATATAATAGTGATATCATAATAATATCATAATATATCGTCGCGAAAAGCGACGGAACAGGAGGAAAAGACATGGAAGAGAGGATCAACATCACCAATCGCATCGAGGAAGAAAAAATCATTGGGGGGATCAACGGCCTGGTTGCCCTTATCGTGTTCGCGCTGCTGAACATCGCGTCCGTCATCGGATTCGTGCTGGGTTGTATCAGCATTTCTCCGGCAGCCATTATCGTTACGGCTATTCTGGGATTTCTTGTGTTGCCTGTATGTTATGCCGGGCTGAAGATAATCCATCCCAACGAAGCTCTTGTGCTTACCCTTTTCGGCAAATACTACGGGACCTTGCAGAAAGCCGGCTTCTTTTGGGTCAACCCATTCTGCGGCGGTATCAACCCTACGGCAAAACCGGCGCTGCAGGTTAAGATCGCCACGGGGATCCCGGTGGCGGAAGGGGCGGCTTCAGAGGAGAAGGCGACCGCAAGCAAAAAAATCTCGTTGAAGGCGATGACGTTGAAGAACGACAAGCAGAAGGTCAACGACGTATTGGGGAACCCCATCGAAATCGGCGTCAACGTGGTCTGGCAGATCACCAACACGGCAAAGGCGGTATTTAATGTGGACAACTTCAAGGAGTATCTGTCCGTACAGTGCGATTCCGCCTTGCGGGACATCGTGCGGAGCTATCCTTACGATGTGTCGGAGCAGGGGGATGAAAAATCATTGCGCGGCTCCAGCAAAGAAGTCGCCCTTGTGTTGAAAGAAGAACTGCAGAAGAAAGCGGATATCGCCGGTATCCAAATCCTGGAGGCAAGGATCACCCATCTTGCTTACGCGCCTGAGATTGCCGCCGCCATGCTGCAAAGGCAGCAGGCCGTAGCGATCATCGAAGCCCGGCAGAAGATCGTGGAAGGGGCTGTGGGGATGGTAGAGATGGCGCTAAACAGGCTGAACGACAACCAGGTCGTGACCTTTGACGACGACAGGAAAGCGGCTATGGTCAGCAACCTGCTGGTGGTGCTCTGCGGTAATAAGGACGCCCAGCCCATCGTCAACAGCGGGTCCATTTACTAAAATGAACGCCGATCAGGCTGCCGGCGGCCCGCCGGTAAAAGACCGGGACAAAAAGCAGATCCTGTTGCGGCTTTCCCCTTCCCTGTGGCAGGATTTGGCTCAATGGGCTGAGGATGATTTCCGCTCCGTCAACGGACAGATCGAGTTCCTGCTGACGGAATGCGTCAGGGACCGCAAACGGCGGAAATGAAGCCGATATAATTCACAAAAAATGGAAACGTAGAATTTAAAATGATTCATCCTTCATCCTTGACCTGCGCAGCTTAATAGGTTATAATGTCCTTGCGCCGGGTTGTCGCCCGCGCGGTTAGACCGAAGGGGGGGTGTCAGGATGAGTGAAGTCAGAATCGGCAAGACCGAAAGCATAGATAGCGCTTTGCGGAGGTTCAAGCGTTCCTGCCAGAAATCAGGCGTACTGTCGGAAGTGCGCAAGCGGGAACACTACGAGAAACCCAGCGTCAGAAGGAAGAAGAAATCTGAAGCCGCCCGAAAGAGAAAATTCAAGTAAACGAAAAAGACAAGTATAGCCGTTCTCAACCGGAGGACGGCTTTATTTCATTAAAATAACCGGCGCCGCCGGAGGGAAGGGTTGTTTTCTTGAAGATCAAATTACCCGAATACAAATGGCGCATATTCTTCGTGACCGGCCTGGCGAACATCTCCACAGCCATCGCCATCAGCAGCATCAGCCTGGCCCTGCCGGTGATGTCCGACGAATTCGGCGTATCCATGAGCGCGGTGAGCTGGATACCCCTGATCTATTCTTTGCTTCCCAGCTGCACGTTGCTGATCTTCGGCAGGCTGGCGGATCTATACGGGTATAAACGCCAGTTCATGTGCGGCTTCCTCATCTTCGGCACGGCTTCCATGCTGCTTCCTTTACTTTCCCGGGGGCTTGCGGGGGCGATCATGTTTCGCGGCGTACAAGCTATCGGTTACGCCATGATGATCTCCATCACCCAGGCTATGTGCAACCGCAGCTTTCCGCCGGAAGAGCGGGGCAAGGCTTTGGGCGTCAACTCAATCTTCGTGTCTATCGGATTGTCCCTGGGCCCCAGCGTAGGCGGCTTATTGCTGTCGCGTTTCAGCTGGCGGGCTATATTTTACTTCAACGCGCCGTTCAGCCTTATCGGATTCGTCGTGTGCCTCCTGGTCCTGAGAAAAGATGAGCTGGACCCGGAAGCGCCAAGGCGTATGGATTGGCTTGGCTCGCTGTTTTTCGCCATATTCATCGGGGTGCTGGCTTACGCCGTCAACTTCAGCGCCGAATGGGGCTTCGCGTCCGTCAAATTTGCCGGATGCCTCCTCGTCAGCCTGGCTGCCCTCGCCCTCTTTATCCTGCGTGAGAACCGCGTTGATCTGCCTTTGATGAATCTGAACTTATTCCGTAACCCGGTATTTTCCTACGCTAACGGCGCGAGCATCTGCTCGTATATCATCCAGCAGATGACGAATTTCCTGGTGCCTTTCTATCTGATGAACGTTTTGCTGATATCAAAAAGCGACTCCGGTTTCGTCATGTTGGCTACGCCTCTGGCGATGATGGTGTTCTCGCCTCTGGGGGGCAGATACGCGGACCGGTTAGGCAGCCGCAGGCCGGCCCTGCTGGGTTTGTGCGTCATCGCCGCGGGCTGCGCGGCCATGAGCTTCATGACTGCCGCTACCTCAGTAGCGGTCGTCGCCGCCGCGCTTCTTTTCTATGGCGTGGGCAACGGTTTCAGCGTCTCCGCCATCAACGCGGCTATATTCAGCGGCGTGCCCCGGGAGCATTCGGGTACGGCGTCCGGGATGGTGGCTACCATGAGAAACCTGGGCCAGGGCCTCGGGGTGGCCTTTGGCAGCGCGATTATGGCGCTGCGGCAGAGCCACTACGCCCGGACTTTAGCCGACGGCGCGGGGGCGGCCGGGGCCGGACGCGTCTATCTGACAGCCCAGCGGGACGCCTACTTCTTCGGGTTATGCATCGTCGCCCTCGCGATTTTCTGCATGTTCCGCATCCCGGAGAAACGCCCGGAAAAACGCTGAACATTGATATTGCCCGGACAGCACCGATATGGCATAATAAATGGATACAATAAAAAAAGACAAGTAAACTAGTAAGGATGTGTCCGTTGATGTACTTTCAAGACATGATTTTATCCCTGGATAAGTTCTGGGGCGAGCAGGGCTGTATCATCGCCCAGCCCTACGACATGGAAAAAGGCGCCGGGACCATGAATCCCGCTACATTTCTGCGGGCGCTGGGGCCTGAGCCCTGGAACGTCGCTTATGTGGAGCCTTCGCGGCGGCCCGGCGACGGACGCTACGGCGAAAACCCCAACCGGCTTCAGCATTATTTCCAGTATCAGGTGATCCTGAAGCCTTCCCCGGACAATATCCAGGAGATTTATCTGGAAAGCCTCAGACGGCTGGGCATCGTACCTGAAGATCACGACATCCGCTTTGTAGAAGACAACTGGGAGAACCCTTCCCTTGGCGCGGGCGGCCTGGGTTGGGAGGTCTGGCTGGACGGCATGGAAATCACCCAGTTTACCTATTTTCAGCAGTGCGGCGGCCTGGAGTGCAAACCGGTGAGCGGCGAGATCACATATGGCCTGGAGCGCTTATGCATGTATCTCCAGAAAAAGGAAAACGTCTACGACGTCCTCTGGGTGGGCGACATTACCTATGGGGACGTCTATCACCAAAATGAAGTAGATTATTCTACATATAACTTTGAGGTATCCAACGCCGACATGTTGTTCGCCTTGTTTGAAATGTATGAAAAAGAAGCCATGGCGGTGCTGGACAAAGGACTGGTACAGCCGGCTTATGACTATGTGCTCAAGTGTTCCCATAGCTTCAACCTCCTGGACGCAAGGGGGGCGATCAGCGTCACTGAACGCACGGGTTATATCACCCGGATAAGAAATATGGCCCGCACATGCGCCCTCGGCTTTATCCAAATGCGGGGGAAACTGGGATTTCCCCTGATTAAGGACGAGGGTAAGCGAAGACAGGCGGTACTGGAGTTCGATCAGAAGGGAGGCGGGCAGGAATGAGCAGTTATTTGTTTGAGATCGGCACGGAAGAGATTCCCGCCCACTTTTTCCAACAAGCCCTGGAGCAGATGCGCGAGATCATGACTCATGAGCTTTCGGGCCGGCGCATCCCTTTCGGTTCGGTGCGCGCCTTGGGGACCCCCAGGCGCCTGGCGCTCATCGTGGACGGATTAGGCTCCCAGGGTGAGGACCAAACCGAGCTCGTCCGGGGCCCGGCGCAAAAAGCAGCCTATGACAGCGAAGGCAAACCGACGAAAGCGCTGATCGGATTCGCGGGGAGCCAGGGCGTAAGTATCGAAAGCCTGACGGCGCAAGAGTTGAACGGGAACGTTTACGTATACGCGAATAAGTTAAAAAAAGGCGAAAACACGGCGGAGGTGCTGCCCGGAATCATCACCGGGATGGTTTCCGCGTTGAATTTTCCGAAATTTATGCGTTGGGGCGACCTGGACTTCAGGTTCCCGAGGCCGATCCGCTGGCTGGTTTCACTGATGGACAGCGAAGTGCTTCCCCTGACTATAGCCGAAGTGGAAGCGGGCCGGGTGAGCCGGGGGCATCGCTTCCTCAGCCGGGGCGACGTGAATCTGGACTCAGCTTCGGATTACGAAACGCGTCTTGAGGAGAATTATGTCATCGCGGATCAGGACAAACGCAAAGCGCTAATCCGGAAGCAGATCGCGGAGATCGCCGAGGGGAATGACTATGTCGTGGCGCCGGACGAGGAGCTGCTGGAAGAAGTGACCTATCTCCTTGAGTGGCCCACAGCCCTGATGGGCAGCTTCGCGGAGACTTATCTTGAGATGCCGGAAGAAGTGATTATCACCCCCATGCGGGAGCATCAGCGATACTTCCCCGTGCGGGACAAGGGCGGAAAACTTGTCAACCGCTTCGTCACATTGCGAAACGGCGGCAGCCAAAGGCTGGATCTGGTGACGGAAGGCAACGAGCGGGTGTTGGCTGCCAGGTTGTCCGACGCGCGGTTCTTCTGGGACGAAGACAGGAAGCAGCCTCTGGAAGCCTTTTTGCCAAAGCTGGAGAAGGTGGTTTTCCAGGAGAAGCTGGGGACGGTTGGGGATAAAATCCGCCGGATCGAAGGGCTCACGGACTGGCTGGCCGGCGTGCTTCAGGCCGACGAACAGACGAGGGAAGACGCCCTCCGGGGCGCCCGGCTGGCGAAAGCCGACCTGGTGACAAACATGGTGTTTGAGTTCGCCGAGCTTCAGGGCGTCATGGGCAGGTATTACGCCCTGGAATGCGGGGAGCGCCCCGAAGCCGCGCAGGTCATACTGGAGCATTATCAGCCGCGCTTCGCCGGCGATAAGCCTGCCGCGAGCCTGGCGGGGGCTTTCGTCGCCATAGCCGACAAGATGGATACCATAGCGGGGATCTTCGCC
>Ga0082212_10004592_pt1 | contig 19065 bp, 17 predicted proteins | sample TergutNt197P3_FD_71548 | JGI IMG/M metagenome (GOLD analysis project Ga0082212, IMG submission 71548) | Neocapritermes taracua P3 segment gut microbial communities from Petit-Saut dam, French Guiana - Nt197 P3 | ecosystem: Host-associated > Arthropoda: Insects > Digestive system > Gut ... | reverse complement strand
TTCCCATTGATATTCACTCGAAGGGCGTTCAAATCCTGAAAGGATAAACACACAGGCTTCGAAAGTCATTGAGATAAGAAGTATCAGATTTGCGTTTGGAACATGCAATATTTTACAAAGCGCACCGATAATGACGACTGCAGCGCCCCAACTATAACAAATCATCAGAGTACGTTTACCCTTTTCGCTTGAAAGAAACATTTCAAGCCGGTTGTAATATCTTCTTGTTTTTCCCATCTTTTATATAGTTTTTAGTTTTTAGTTTTTAGTTCTCAGTTTTTAGCATTTAGTTTTCAGTTTCTAACTAAACTCTAAACTCTAATAACTAAACTCTATTTTCAATTATTTTTTTTTGCCTTTTACGTTTGAGAAGCCGACTTGCGTACGTACGCAGCGAAAGCCTATGTATGAACGTGTTTCGTTTTGATATTCGAAAGTACGCATGTCGGAGCGAATAAATTGCGCCACGTCTTTCCATGATCCTCCGCGTACTACTTTCTTTTTCATAGCATAAGGGTCGTCTTTCGCGGCATTGTAGTGTAAGTCAGGATTCAGGTCGCTTGTTTGACTCTGTCCCGATTCGGTATAAATCGATGAAGTCCATTCGGCTACATTGCCTGCCATATCGTACAATCCGAATTCGTTTGGCGGAAAAGAAGCTACACGCGAAGTGATCAGGTGTCCGTCTTCGGTATAATTCCCATCGCCGGGTTTGAAATTGGCCATAAAGCAAAGTTGTTCATCTGCTATGCTATTGGCCCATGGGAATTTATTCTCACTATTGCCGGCACGCGCGGCATATTCCCATTCGCCTTCGGTTGGCAGACGGAAAGGCTCAATGACTATTCCGGCCGGTAAGGATGATTCTCTTTTATAATAATCCGTACGCCAAACACAAAATGCCGACGCCTGCTCCCACGATACGCCGACCACAGGATAATCATCATATCCGGGATGTTCAAAATACAATCTGAGATATGGTTCGTTGTAGGCATTTTTGAAATCATTGACCCAGCTCGATTCGTCGGGGTATATATTAATAATGTATGTGTTCAGGAAGTCAAACTCCGAACTGAGTGGACGGGTAATGGTTTCGTTGACAACATTGCCATTGACGTCAATATAAGCCGTGTCTTTCGAAATCATAATAACGGCATTCGGATCGATTGTGATATCCGTATTCCGTTCCCTCGCATAAGGGTCTAACTGATTGCGGCGCAAAGCCTCTGCTGTGTAGTCAAACCACTCGTAGCGATACAGCATTTGTCGTTTATCGAGGCTTCTTTCGCCGGTAACAGGATGTGTATAATATACGCTTTCTATCGCAAGTTGTTCCTCTTCACTGGCGCGTCGCCAAGGTATCGGACGTTTCCAGTCCAAATACGGGGTTACAGGATCTCCATAGCGGTCTTCGGTAATTTTAAAAAGTTCGTTTCCTCCATAAGCCGGGTCAGCCAGTCGCTCGCGGATAATGGAATCGCGCACCCAATAAACAAACTGACGGTATTTGGCATTGGTCACTTCTGTGGCGTCCATCCAAAATGACTCGAACGAGACACCTTTCGTTTCCGAATTGAACCCCCAAAGGCTGTCCTGCTCGGCAGGCCCCATCCGGAACGAACCTCTCTTAACCAGCACCATTCCATGAGGGGAAGGCTCGTTAATGGCCGCCGACCTGACGCCTACCAATTCGCCTCCATCTCCGGAAAACAGACTCCCGCAAGATGTTAACAAAGTGGTTGTTATAAGTATGCAAGCTATTTTTTTCATAATTGGCATTTGCTAATAATAACTGAATAACTGAATAATTGAAAGATTTAATAATATAGCTAAACTCTAATATCTAATATCTAAACTTTATAAAATCCGTACACTTTTATGTCTATTACTTTTTCCTTTTGGCTTTTCCAATTCAACGCGGTACGAAAGCATCAATTCATGACTCCCGATTTTTGAGATGACCGAAGTGGGGAAATCGTACGCATAACCCAAACGAAACCGTTTTATATCTGCTCCCAGATAAAGAATTACCGCATTGACACCGGCCATATCATTGATTCGGACTCCCAAACCTCCATTATACATTTTATTATATATCACTCTTGCGGTGACGTCGCCCGCAGCCATTTGCAGATTGGTTTGTACAAAAAGCGAAGGCTGCAATTCAAATAACGGATTCCCTGTCTGAATATTGTATCCTGCCGTCAGATTATACATGCGATCTATCGGCATTTGTATATTTTCGCCCATTTTTATCTTGGGCGCCGTTAAGTGGGTGGATGCTATGCCGATGTAATATTTGTCAGTGGAATAGAATAGCCCAACGGCAAAGTCGATCGCTTTTCCGTCCACAGTGGTTTGCGGAATAATTTCGTCGTTGCCCTCGCTTTCGTTTAGCCTTACCGAGTCGCCGCGAAAGGTTTCGCTGAGTAAACCGGCCATCAAGCCGATGCTCAAAGTCCCTTTCCCCATTTTTTTCTTATAGGCATATTGGGCTGCAAAATGTGTTCGCTGATACAGGCTGCTTGCTTTGTCGTAGGAGGCTATCACGCCGATACCATGTTGCATGCGCAGGTAGTTCCAGGGCATATCGGCAGCAACAAATGCGGAGGCCGGCGCGTTGTTTATGGCTCCATACCATTGCAGACGACTATGAGTCAGCACATTCATATCGCCCGACACACCTGCATACGCCGGATTGTAATATCCCATAGCCGTAAAATACTGGCTGAAACCAACTTCCTGCTGCGCTCTGACAAGTAGAAAAAGATTACAAAGTATGATAATTAATCCAAAACGTTTCATTTCCTGTTTTACGAAAAAAATCTCGTGAATATGTATAACTCTAAAACAGGCAGGAAATTGTATAATTCCCGAAAAACAGTTGAAAAAGGGCGCTTTCTCCGTTACCGAAAAAAATGATGTTGAGGCATATATGATTGATGATTAGCCCGCAACCCCCTCTCTAATTATCTATCAACCAATTTATTATATTTTTTTGTTGGACTCCGTTATAAGTTGGTTCTTCGGGATCGACAGTTAGCAGGTATTTGGGGAAATGGTTGTTTATTTTTGAAAACGGCGCAAGTTCGCGGTCTAATGTTTTTTGCTCTCTTACAGTCAATGACACTTGATAATAGGCGATAAGTCCTTTATCGTCTTTACACACAAAATCACATTCGTTCTGCAAAACTTTCCCGATATAAATTTCCTTGTAACGCCGTTTTAGTTCTATAAAAACGAGATTTTCAAGTATATGTCCGCGATTTATTTGTGCATTTCGTCCTAAAACAGCATGCAGGAATCCTGTATCTGCAACATAAAATTTGTTGAGCGTTTGCAACATCTTTTTTCCTCTGATATCGTAACGGAAAACTTTATTGAGCAAAAAACTGTCTTCCAAAACCGACAAATAATTTTCTACCGTTTCATTGTCAATCCTGTTGCCATTGGCTGTTATTGTTTCGGCAATATTGTTTGGCGACACGATGTTACCCACACAATCCAATATGAAATTCACAATATTTTCAAAATCAAACTTCGACTTTACTTTGTTGCGTTTGTAAATGTCTTTTTCCAAAATCGTACGATACACATTTGTCAAATAGGGTGTGATTTCCTGTACGTTATCTATTTGTAGAATGTTAGATACTTCGGGCATTCCGCCGTAAGTAATGTAATCCTCAAAAATTTCGGCTTTATTTTTTGTAAAAACAGCCGAAAATTCTTTGAACGACAATGGTAAGACAGGGATTTCTATATATCTGCCTGTAAGCAAAGTAGCAAGGTCTGACGACAAAAACCACGCATTCGATCCCGTAATGTAAATATCAATAAAGTCTTTGACAAACAAACTGTCAATCAGTTTTTCAAACGGTTGATGTATTGTTCTCTTGCTACCATAATCGTAAAACTTTTAATAATTTACTACTTTTGCGGTTTTGCAATATCGCAAAACTTTATAAAAACACAATGTTTTGCGGTTTTGCTTTTCGGAATGCAAAATTACAATTATATTTTGAAAAAACAAAAGTAGTAATTAAAAACAAACAGGGACGTTGCACGCAACGCCCCTGTTTGTTTTTTAGTATTCTTCTTCGTTAAAGAAGAAATCTTCTTTACTTGGATAATCAGGCCAAATATCCTCCATACATTCGTATATTTCGCCCTCATCTTCCATTTCCTGTAAATTTTCAATCACTTCCAACGGCGCTCCCGAACGTTGGGCATAGTCAATCAATTCATCTTTTGTGGCTGGCCAGGGAGCGTCTTCTAATTTGGAGGCCAATTCTAATGTCCAATACATAATTCCGTTTTTTTACAAAAAATTTACTTTAAAATGACTTATTTGATTTCTCGAATCGTATTTTTGCGCAAAAGTAAAAAACAATTATGAATTACGAATCATTGATTCAAAATATTATTGAAATAATACTCCACATATTCAATCGGACGTTCTTTCATGATAACCTTATATTCCCTGTCCAACAGGTAAAGTGTAGGAATGGAACGTAAAATATAAGTACCCTCTCCTCCAATTTCTTCATTATGATCGTATCCGTTTATCCATGAGGCCGGGACTTGGGGTGAAGACTTTTTCCATCCCTCCATATTTGCGCCGGGGTATATGGCTACAATGGCCAATTTTCGCTGTTTCTGCATTTCTTTGACGACGGCCGATTCTTCGATTATTTTTTTAAGTACATTGCAGTCTTCGCAATCGAAATCATAAAAAACCACCAATACATAGTCTGATTTGACATTGGTTAATTCATCTTTCGCTCCCGAAACACGGGTAAAATGAATATTTGTTGCTTGTGTGCCCGGGCGGTTTCTATCTAATAAAGGCAGTATAGTTTTTGGGCGCACTTTTCGCTGTTCGTCCAAACTGTTGGAGGCAACCATGTGTTCTAATAACGGGATATAATATTCTTCGTTGCGGAATGTCGAATTGGGATTGGCAAAATAATCTTCCAGTCTCGAATAGAAAAACGCATACATGGCCTGATTCTTATCGGCCTGATCCAACAAACGTTGCATCCCTTTACAAATCACATCATACGAGGCATAGGGCAAGACAGACAGGTATTCGACCAAAGCCTGTTCGGTAACGTTTTCGGCGCTTCCAACCCAAACTGTATCCGTAAAATCGAATTTATCCCAAAAATGCGTCACTAAATATTCTGCCTGCGCCTGTTGCGCAGTATAGATTGTAGGCACATTTACAAAAGGGAAAGTCCTTTTTTCGGGCGCTTGAGGTCGATTTGTACAGCCGATTAAAACGGCGAAAACGATTAATCCCCCCAAAGCCCCCCTTAATCCCCCCCAAAGGGGGAAAATAGATGTTTTCAATATATCATTATTAATCATTACCTGTTCTGTCTTTTTTGCAATTCGCGCATATTATATGTTGCTTCGGCCAATCCTCCATCTTGCGCTTTCCTTAAAAATTCCTCGGCAGCCGCATAATTTCCTTTATAAATATTAAGTACTCCCATACAGTTGGCATATTCGAGCGAGTTTGTATTCTTAACCTTTCTCAAATATTCGTCGGCCAATGTGGGATTGCCATCTGTTAATGCAGCGGCAGCGGCGTTCAGGTTTGCAATGTCATTATCAGGAAAATGTTGTCCCGCCGTGATCAAAGTCCGATTAAATTCGCTACTGCCTGCAGGATAGGTATGTGCTACTTGATACATTTCATTCTGGCTAAGCAATTTTGCTTTTTGTTGCATCCGTTCTTTTCCTTCGTCAACCGTAAAGTTACGCGCCGTATAATTGATTTGGCAGTCAACACGGCGAAGTTTGGGATAAAGGTCGCGGAATATCTGGCGATAAGGTTCGCCGTTTCCAAGTTGTCGGATTCTTTGTTCGCGTACATCCAAATCCCGAACAGTATTGATAATATTGAATATCTCATTTTTATAGCCTACCGAATAATCCGTTAACAGGCTTTTCAGCCCTTCCCAGTCTTCGCCGCCGACGCCGATAAGGAAGGAGGATGATGGGATATGCGTTAATCTGCGGACAAAGTAATCGCGCATGGCTTTGGCACGTTGGGAAGAAAGGTCGTAATTCGACTGCGCCGAACCTTCGGGCGAAGCATAACCGCGCATCTCAATACTTGTCACGACAACGTCACGGTCTGAAGTCAGCATGGAAATCAATTGATTGATCTTGTCTAACTCTCTCTGGTTATTGCGGAAATTCGGATTAATCGTACTCCCGCCCTGCGAAAATTCGAGGTAAGCGTTTCCTATATCAAAGCGATTTTTTTCAAATTCCTGCTCAGGAACCAGGTAGCTAAATCTCGGTTGAAACTCGGCGCTTTGACTTACTTCTTCAAAATGAATCGTTCTTTGTGTCATCATCGACTGCATATTATCACAACCGCATGTTTCTTCGCGTAAGTTGATCATTGCTCCCCGCATCCAATTACTATATTCAACAGCAACACGATAAGTGACAATTTTCTTTCTGTTGAATTTTTCGACAGCATAGATAGGGCTATTTCTACTCACACCCTGACTCATCGAACGTCCGCTTAATGCTTCTGCCCTGCGATCCGCCTTATACCGATTGCCTCCTTTAATAATCAATTGAGGCAGTACGTGTTGATTATCGGCGCTACTTGTAATAATCGGCGTATAGGTAATGCTTTCGTTGCTGCCTATACGAAGTCTGCTCATATCAAACAACATTTCAACTTCCAGCATATCGCCGTTTTGCGTTAAACTTTTCGGGATGACATGGATTTGTCCGGGTAGTTGCGCCCGGCACACAAAACAACCAAGCACAAAATACAACAGCATAAAAATTATTGTCTTTTTCATTATTACCTCCTTTCTCTTTTGTTTAGTAAAGCATAAATACAACAGAAATCCCGGCTTTTGTCAATCCGAAATAATGCATCTTGTATTTAAACGCGTCTTTCTCCGTTGGCTTAGTATCAGCATAGTTATTGTACTTGTCATACTTCATGAATGCGTATCCTGCACCTAACGAAAACTCCAAACTGAGGCGGTTGCCAAGTATCCAATGATAGCCGTACGCAACGCCTGCACCTGCCAACCATCCATCAAAGCGTTTGATTTGTACCCCGTCTTTCCCCCAACTATCGGGTAAAAAAGACAATCCTCCTACATTGAATTTTCCCCCATGCACATGCGCCCCAAAAAAATGACCGTTAAAATTTTCACAAAGCCAATAACGTACTTCAGGCTGTACCATCCAGTGTTTGATAATGGCGTCGTGCTCTTCGACTACTCTTCCCGAACTGTTTATCTTTTGTTGAGGAAATGACCATGGATTCAAATTTCCGCTGATATCGAGCGTCCATTGGTCTGCCAAAGCAAACTCAACTCCCAGATTAATCGTAGAAGTCGCATCATATAAAAGATTGGTTTTAATCCCAAGATTCTGACTATAGCCATATAAACAAATCAGACTCATTCCAAATAACAATATCCACTTCTTCATAGCATTTTGTTAATTAATTGCACAAAGATATGGTCTTTTTATAATAAATAACACTTATATGTCAAAAAAAACGTTTAATTTCTTCATTTTTTCCTGTTTTCCCTCAATTTTCATCCCTGATTTCCTTTGTTTTTTTAAATAAATTTGTATATTTGCCCGCAAGGTATATTTTTTAAAAACGTAAAGCAATGGCTCGATTTAACAAGATACAAGTAATAACCGCAATGTCCGGTACCGGGATGATACCGGTTTATTACAACAAGGACATTGAACTCGTAAAGCAAATCGTAAAAGCCTGTTATTCAGGAGGTGTACGTGTTTTTGAGTTTACGAACCGCAGTGATTTCGCTCACGAAGTATTTGCCGAATTGATGAAATACACCATGCGAGAATATCCGGATTTGATTTTGGGTATCGGCTCAATCGTCGATGCGGGAACAGCCTCCCTGTTCATACAATCAGGGGCCAATTTTGTGGTAGGCCCACTATTCAATCCTGATATTGCCAAAGTCTGCAATCGCCGGCTAATTCCATACATACCCGGGTGCGGTACCGCTTCCGAGATAGGATTAGCGCAGGAATCAGGGTGCGATATTTGTAAAATCTTTCCGGCAGGCTGTATGGGTGGCCCTTCTTTTGTGCAAAATATCAAAGCGCCGATGCCTTGGACAATGATTATGGCAACCGGCGCTGTCGAACCCGATGAAGCCAACTTAGCTGCTTGGTTTAAAGCCGGTGTAACCTGTGTAGGAATGGGGTCCAAACTATTCCCCCAAAAGGCCATTGAGCATAAAGATTGGAACGCGATTACCGAACTATGTAAAAATGCCCTTGCTTATATCCGTAAAAACAAATCATAAAATCCATATTCCCATGAAAAGTTTTTTAGATGCAGATTTCCTGCTTCAGACCGATACAGCCCGTACATTGTACCGTAAACATGCCGACAAGATGCCGATTATCGACTATCACTGTCACTTGGATCCGAAGATGATAGCCCGAAACTATCAATTTGCCGATTTAACCGAGATATGGTTGAGCGGCGACCATTATAAATGGCGAGCAATGCGGGCAAACGGTATCCCCGAAGAATATATTACGGGCAACAAACCTTCGTACGAGAAATTTGAAAAGTGGGCAGAGACACTGCCTTATACGATGCGTAATCCGGTATATCACTGGACGCATCTTGAATTGAGCCGTATTTTTGGTATTCAAGAAACGTTGAAATTATCCAATGCCCGTGATATTTTCGAGCGTTGTACAGCGAAATTGCAAACACCCGAATTTCGTCCGCAAGCGATTATGAAGCGTATGCGGGTAGAAGCCGTCGGGACGACCGACGACCCGATAGATACGCTCGAATACCACCGTGAAATACGCGAAAGCAATTTCTCCGTCAAAGTACTGCCGGCCTGGCGCCCCGATAAGGCGATTGCCATTGACAACCCGCAAGCCTACAATGCATATTTGACGAAATTGGAAGCTGCCTCAGGTATATCAATCTCTACCTACGAAGATTTGTTGGACGCATTGCAACGCCGGCATGATTATTTCGACAGGGAAGGATGTAATCTCTCAGACCATGGGTTGAGCGCTTTCTACGCCAACCCATATACAGATAATGAAATCCACCGGATATTTCTGAAAGTTCGCTCAGGTAATGCCCCGACGCCCGAAGAAACAGATAAATTCCGTTCGGCCACGCTCTACGAATTGGCAGTGATGGATTACGATTCCAATTGGGTACAACAATTCCATATCGGCGCCATACGTAATAATAATGTACGCATGTATAAAAAATTGGGGCCTGATACCGGTTATGATTCCATTGACGATTGTGTGATTGCATCTCCGATGAATCGTTTTTTTAGTCGGTTGGACGAAGCCGGCAAACTGGCCAAAACCATTGTTTATAACCTCAACCCACGAGATAACGAATTGATGGTTACTTCTATTTATAACTTTAATGACGGAACGACGCCCGGGAAAATGCAGTTCGGTTCAGGTTGGTGGTTTCTCGATCAAATGACAGGAATGGAAAATCAAATCAATGCCCTTTCCTCCTTAGGCTTGTTGAGTCGTTTTGTAGGCATGTTAACGGATTCGCGCAGTTTCCTGTCCTATCCGCGCCACGAATACTTCAGGCGTATTCTTTGCAATATGATTGGCAACGATATTGAAAAAGGCCTTTTGCCCGTTTCCGAAATCACTTTCATCGGACAAATGATCGAAGACATTTGCTATTATAATGCGAAGCGGTATTTTGGGTGGTAAAAAATAACCTGTAAGACGCGTAAATCGCGTCTTACAGGTATAAGGTCATTATTTGCAATACGGCAAAGCATACGGATTGCGGTATTGATACCAATACAAACGATGTTCGGCTGCTTGCTTGTCGTCCACGAAACTCAGCGTGGCCGGATCCCATTTAACGGGACGGTTCAGTTCGCGGGAAATATTGGCAAGGCAACAAAGCGTATTTGTGCTGCATCCCACTTCTACCGGCGCTATCGGATTCTTGCGCGAACGAACACAGTCAACGAAATTTTGCATGTGAGGCGAGCTGGTTTCATACGCTCCGGCCATTCCTCCTTGCGGCGCCTGCTGTTGCGTTGTTGCTCCCCGCCTGTTGTTCGTTGCTGCTGCGGCGGCGGCAGCTCTTTGGCGTTCTTCCATCATCTTTTGCATCTCTTCGCGGCTCATGGGTCGCCTTCCTGCCAACTCTTCAGGTATAATGGAAGCAACGGAAGAAGCTAAATAACCACGTGCTACCTCAATCCATCCTTTCGTGCCAATAAACTTAATGCCCTGTGCACTATCATTATCATCAAGATAAGGTTGTTCGGTCATCACAATGCCATTGGCATATTTCATTGTAGCCCATTCGGTACCATTGTATCCTTGCGGAATATATTCTACCGGGCCTGAGCCGTCCATTCCGATCGCTGCCTGGGCAATATCGAACATGTGCGCACCCCAGTCGGCCGTATATCCGTTGCCGGTTTCTTGATACCAGCGCCAAGCGCCCCACAAACGTTCGTTTTGAGGAGGATCGACTGTTACGATAGGACAAAGGTCTGAATGATAATGAATTTTCGGATCGTTCAATGGCCCCATCCACTGGTTGAAGTTTAGATTACCCGGTACGGGCATTTCAGGTAAATTCAACGGAGTTGGAGGCGCTCCAACACGCGCATAAATCTTTTCGATATGGCCAATTGCACCTTTTTGAACTAATTCGATAGCTTTTTGAAACTCCTTGCTTGAACGTTGCTGGCTGCCGATTTGCAATACGCGTTTGTTGTCGCGTACCGCTTTGACCATCGCCAGTCCTTCCGTGATCGTATAAGCCAACGGCTTTTGGCAATAGACATCCTTACCTGATTGGCAGGCATGAATGGTTGTTAAAGCATGCCAATGGTCAGGGGTGGCAATCGAAACGGCATCAATGTCCTTGCGATTCAATAAGTCTTCATAAAACTCATACTTGTCGCAGCGTTTATTCATATCTTTCGTTTCTTGCCATGCTTCAATACGCCTTTTAAACCGTTCCTGTTTGATTGTATCCACATCGCAACATGCCGCAACCTGTACGCCTGCACAACCGGCAAAACCTCCAAAATCTGAAAGCCCCTGCTGTCCTAATCCGATAAATCCCAGCACTACACGATCACTTGGAGCAATTCGTACTCCCTGCATCGTCCAACTTGGCATAATGGTTAAACCGGCCAATCCCAATGCCGACAAACTCAGAAATTCTCTGCGAGTAACTCCTTTTTTCATTTCAATCTTGTTTTTTCTCATTGTTTGTTTGTTTTTGAATGTTATCTGTTTTTGATATAAAATATGACAAAAGTATATAATTTCAATTAGTTAAATTCAATATTCCGAAAAGAAATTATGGTTGCGAATAAGAAAGGGCATTGAGAAAAAAAATAAAAACGCTGACTATCATTATTTTGGAATAAAGCAACTTTTCGTTTTTTTTTCGATTAAAATTGTGATTAATAAACATAAACTACAGCTCTACATTCCACACATACGTCCCTACAGCGCCCGGTTGCAAGGATATATTGGCAAATTCGCCTTTATGTTGTACCCTGAATGTGCCTACCGCATAGGTATCATTGACAACAATCAGTACAATTTTACCGTCGGGGGTGCGGAAAGCAACGTTAGGCATTGCATCTCTGTTTTCGAAAGGGTGAACCCATACTTGAGTTGGAAGGTCTTGAAGACCTGTAGTCTGCATCACTGACATGTCTCCTTTGTTAGTAGAAAAAAGGCGTACCGAACCGGGACGAACAAATTTCGAAGCATGGGCGATCACATAATAAGCGATATTACGTGTTACCTTGTCGTTGTCAAGAGTTACTGCGCCCTGGCACGATGCACAACCACCGTCGTCAGTATGAGGATCGTTCAAAGGATCGGCTGCAAAGTTCCAAAGAATTACATTTCGACTCCAATTCCGCGTCACGTCAATGATCATCCGTTTTACGGTTGATGCAATGGCAATCGTATTGACGCCCGGTCTTTCCGTAATCATCTGTTCGGTAAAGTAAATATGCTTATCGGGACGGGCGTTGTGTACTACGGTCATGGCACTCATATCACCACCATAATGATGAAAACCTGATCCATTCACATATTTTGCCGCCTCCGGATCGCGCAACACAGTGAGTGGATAATCCGGTCGATCAAGATTGTGATCATAAAGCACGATTTTTGTCGATAAGCTGGCAGTTTTTAACGCAGGCCCAAGATTAGTTTTGATGAATTCGGTTAATTCGTCTGCGTTCATCATTAGACTGGGCGTATTTCCACCATGAATCGGTTCATTCTGAATAGTGATGGCATCTATTGTGATACCCTCCTTTTTCATTTCCTGAATATATTTCACGAAATAACGTGCATATACATCATAACATTCTTTTTTAAGCGCTCCACCCTTAACCTTGCCGTTGGTTTTCATCCATGTCGGTGCAGACCACGGTGATCCAAGAACCAAGATGTTGGGGTTAATAGCCAATATTTCCTTCATGACAGGAATCACATCTTTTTTGTCTTGTCCTAAGTCGAATTTTGCCAAAGGAAAATCGGTTTGACCCTCAGGTAAATCATTGTATGAAAAGACAAAACTATTCAAATCCGACGCTCCGATGGAAAGCCGGATATAACTCACACCAATGGAAGTACCATCGGTAGCAAACAGTTCTCTCAGAAGTTTGGTGCGTTCCGGTCCGCTCATTTTCATCATCAACTCAGCGCTACCACCGGTAAGCGCATATCCGAAACCATCCATAGATTGCATCGTATGCTGGTCGTCGATCACAATTGGTACACCGCCTCCGCGAGACGGACTGCCATAAGTGAAAGGTATTTTTTCGGCCTGTTGCCCAAAAAGGATTGAGCGGTCAGGAAGCGTGACCCAAGCCTCAATCTGTCGCCCGGATAGTTGCGCCCCCTGCTGCCCTTGTTGTGCTGCAAGAGGAAAAATACTTAATGCCAATACCAGGCATAATAGTGACTTAAATTGATTTATCATTTTTCGTGTCATTTTATTAGCTACACGACAAAAGTACGGAATTTACTTCAAAACACCAAAATTATTTCGACTCAAGCATAAACAAAATCGGAATTACAACGAGATATAAAAATATATTGTATCTTTGTGCGGATTTGAAACGTAATCAATAGAAGTATATGAAACAAATGTCAAAAATAAAAGCGATTGTTTTTCTCGCCGGTTTAATTATTTTTATGAATGCTTGCTGTAATAGTGCGCAGCAAGAAAGTGAGGCACAAAAAGGTGCAGGTATCTTCGAATGGTCGGGTGGCATAGGCGGCATGAAATTGATCGGTAGTGTGAACTACGACAGCGCTACGCAAACCTATACACTTACCGGCGGCGGCATGAATGTATGGGGCAGCCTTGACCAGCATTTCTTTGTGTGGAATAAGGTAAAAGGAAATTTTTCATTGACAACAAAAGTTGCCTTTGAAGGGAAAGGCGTAAATGCTCATCGTAAAGTAGGTATTATGGTGCGCGACGCACTTACCGGTAATTCAAGGTGCGTACATGTAGATTTCCATGGAGATGGGCTCACTTCGCTTCAATACCGCTCTGAAATAGATGGAGAGACCTTGGAAATTGTAGCGCCGGAAAATGGCAATTACATTACTTTGGAAAGAATTGGCAATAAATTCATTATGCGATCGGCTACGAACACTAAACCCACAGAAGTAACCGCTGAAGTCGAAATGGATCTTCCGGCAAGCGTATATGTCGGCCTTTTTATTGTCTCGCACGAAGCAGATTTCCTTGAGACAGGCTATTTTACAAATGTAGAATTTAAAAAATAATAATCCGATTTGAAGTCTAATCATTAAATAGAAAGTTTATGAAATACAAGTTTTTATCATTTTGTTTGTTTGCAATTTTCTCTACCTTTGCTTTTGCGCAACAACAAGGCGGCGCCCAGGCACAACAGAGACCTGCAAGACCAAGAATTACCAGTATATTGGAGATTTACGATCTGACTACCGGTACCCGCAAAGTGGTCAGGGAATTTAACGGAACTATCGAAGCTCCTAACTGGACGCCTGACGGCAAATGGTTGATATATAACAGTGGCGGACTGTTATATAGAATTTCTCCCGAAATTCCCGATGCGCAGCCTGTGCAGATTAATACGGATTTTGTCAACTCCTGCAATAACGATCATGTGGTCAGTTTCGACGGGAAGTTCATTGCCTTAAGCGCCAGCCCTGTCGAAGCGCGTCGTTCGTATGTATATACCGTACCTATTGAAGGAGGTGTTCCTCAATTGGTAACTCCGATAGGACCAAGTTATCTGCATGGTATCAGTCCGGATGGCAACTTCCTTGCCTATTGTGCCGACAGAAACGGCAATTTTGACGTTTATGTAATACCCACACGAGGCGGAAGGGAACGTCGTCTGACTGAGGCAGAAGGTTTGGACGATGGTCCGGAATATTCGCCTGATGGCAAATACATTTGGTTTAATTCTGTACGTACCGGCTTGATGCAGGCATGGAGAATGAAAACCGATGGCTCGGAACAAACACAAATGACTTTCGACGAAGATCTTAATACATGGTTTCCGCATGTTTCGCCCGACGGCAAACAGGTCGTTGTCATTGCATACCACAAAGGCGATGTTGATCCGGGCGCTCACCCTGCCAACAAGAATGTAATGTTGCGTTTGATGCCGGCAGAGGGTGGTACACCCAAAACGATTGTCGAACTTTTCGGCGGACAGGGAACACTTAATGTCAACTCCTGGGCGCCGGACAGCAAACGCTTTGCATTTGTCAGCTACCGTTTGGAAGATCCCGTAACACCTCCCGGTCAGTAGAACGGAGAAAAACCATAAGGATTTTCATATTTGATTATGGACGATAAACAACATTTCCGTTTACCATAGTCATCCTGATATTGATATCCTTATCGAAAATCACCACATCGGCATCCTTTCCCTTTGCGAGGCTTCCCTTTGTTTTATCGATACCCATGATGCGAGCAGGAGTGGCGGTAATCATTTGTATGGTTTCCGGCAATGTCGCTCCTGTAAGACGCAGCATGGTTTTTACAAGGCGATCGGCTGTAGCCACACTTCCGGCAAATGCTGTGCGGTCGGGTAGTTTAGCTACACCGTCCTCTACCACTACTTCCCTACCGTTGGCGAAGCTACCCAGTATGCTTTTGCCGTCGGGCATACCGGCAGCACGCATAGAATCAGTGATTAACGCTATGTTTTCGGGGCCTTTGATTTTGTAGATCAGTTGAAGCAGGCTTGCCGGAAGATGTACCCCATCGGCAATGATCTCTACTGTCATGCCATCCATCAGGTAGGCGGTTTCGATGACTCCGGCATAACGGAAACAGTTGCGGCGACAAACCCCCGAAGTACCCGAATACAAATGCGTTATATGCGTGAATCCCCAGTCAAATGCAGGAAGCAATTCTTCGTAAATGGCATCGGAATGGGCGATTGCAGGCAGGATACCGCGCGACACGAGCGTTTCGGCAAATTCCTTGCTGCCTGCCAGTTCGGGGGCGGCGCTCCAGCGGACAATGTCATCTGTCGCATCAAGGATGGCCATATAATCGTCGGGATGCGGATTGCGGATATATTTTGGATCCTGTGCACCTCGCTGACTCATGGCAAAATACGGCCCCTCAAGATGGAAACCCAAAAAAGCGGCGCCTTGTGTATTTTGAGTCTTTGCCTGACGGTATATCTCAAATGTTTTAAATAATTCTTCGTTGGCAGAAGCCAAAGTAGTAGGATATAATCCTGTTGTACCGTGCTGCGCATGAGTTTTGGCAATTTGCAGGTATGCCTCAACGGAATCATCCATAAAGTCACTTCCTCCGGCTCCATGTGTATGTAAATCAATAAATCCGGGTGCAATATGGTTTGCTTGCGCATCTATTATCTCCGAGTCGGCAAAGTGGATATCTTCTTCGCTTATTTCGAGGATTTTACCGTTTTCAATACACACACACCCTGTCGGAATGATGCAGTTTGGCGTGATGATTTTTCCGTTGACAATTTTTATTCTTCCCATAGCTTTATTTTTTTGTCCACGACGAAATCTTATGTCCATAAACCGCATAAAAAACGAGATAGACAAAACAGGGCAACAATACCCAATAAGCGGCACGCATTCCAATTGTGTCGGCAAAATGACCGTATATCAACGGAAGAATGGCATTGCCACACAAACCCATAACAAGGATGGATGAGCCAATTTTGGTAAATCGTCCGAGATCGCGAATGGCAAGGGGCCAAATCCCGGCATAAATCAACGCATTGGGTAATCCCAGCAATGCCACAAACCAAATCGAAATACTCAATTCATGCCCCATGAACGTCATCTGTCCCGGCACAAGCAGAATACAGGCTGAAAGAATAAGTCCCGTAATCGTACAAATTCTTAAAGCGCCGGTTTGAGATAAATATTTTGGAACACAAATCATCCCGATGAAGTACCCTATCATGGTCGCTGAAAGCGTAACCGGTGCAAACACCTTTGCTTCCAGCAAATTAAGCCCCATGGATTGGGCATACCTGATAATGGTTGTGATGGCAATTACCTGCGTTCCCACATGTGTGAAGATCGCTACAAACCCCAACACTAAATACGGAAATTGAAGCACATTGGTTTTTCCGTCGCGCGAAGCCGCCGGTTCTTTGTTTTCATCCTCCGTATTGATTTCGGGAAGCACCGAATAGCGTATAAACAAGCCAAAACCGAACAACAATACGCCCAAACATGCGTAGGGAATCATCATCCGTCGTGTCAATTCGTCGAGTGCGGCATTTTTAGCCATTTCCGACATGGTAGGCAAAGCATTGAACAAGTCTGCATCGGAAGCCTTGAGAATAAGCGCCGCAAAAATCAACGGCGATATGATGCCCGCAAATTTGTTGAATACACCCACAATACTCATTCTTTGCACTGCACGATCAATAGGTCCGATGATGGTTACATACGGATTAGCAGCGGTTTGCAATATTGCCAAACCCGTTCCCATGGTAAACAAACCTGTAAGAAATGCCATGTAGGTACGTGTCATTGCTGCCGGCACAAAAATGAATGCTCCCGTTGCCAAAATGAAAAATCCTGTCATGATGCCACGTTTGAATCCGATCTTTTTCAGTAAAAAACCGGCCGGTATCGACATCACAAGATAAGCGATATAAAATGCAAAATCGACAAAATAAGCCAAAAATTCGTTCAACTCGCAGACGATCTTGAAGTAGGGTATCAAGATAGAGTTGACCCACGATACGAAACCGAATACAAAGTACATAAAAGCCAATATCACCATGGATATGATGAAATGGCGTCGCGAAAGATTATTTGTCATGGTTAATTATCTTGAAATCAGACTTTCGGTTCCCAACCCGGTTCATAAGTACGACTCCAAAACTGTTGCGCTTCGCTATCGTTTACGATGCGGCCATCAGCAGGATTGATAGCAAGGGTACGCCCGGTGCGTAACGAGATATTACCCAATTGCATCACTAAAGTGGCTTTGTGGCCGGCTTCTGCGGGCGCTGCCAAAGCAACACCGGTTCTGATTGCATCAAAAAAGTTAACGATATGGATGATATCTAATTGATCGGAAGGATTTACCCTGTTTTGCGGGTCAATCACTATGTCGCTTTTAACTTCACTGATCACATTATTTCGCTTATCGAAAATTTTGTAATCGTTGCCTCCCGAAATATATACGCTGCCTTTATCGCCATAAAAAATAACCCCTACGGAACTTCCTTCAAGATTTTTTCCGCTGCAACTGTGGCCTTCCCACAGTATGGAAGCGTCATCGCCAAATTCAAGATTTACCATCTGTGTGTCAGGTGTTTCCCAATCATCCTTGTAATAATACCGACCTCCTATCGAACTGACTTTGGTGGGATACTTCAGGTTCATGCCCCATAATAACAGATCGACCATGTGTGTACCGTTATTCAATGTTTCGGCAGTACCCCAGTGCCAAAACCAATGCCAATTGTAGTGTACAATGTTATCTTTGTATGCGGTACGCGGCGCCGGTCCTTGCCAAAGATTCCAATCTAACCAATCAGGTACGGGGGCTGTTTTTCCTACGCCAATGCCGTCGCGGTTATTGACATACCAACTCTTTCCGAAATGTACTTTTCCAATAATGCCGTCCTGTACCAACTTAACCGCTTCCACTACCTTTGGCCATGACCGCCGTTGCGTACCAATCTGTACTACTTTGCCATATTTGGCAGTCGCTTCTACCAGCATTTCACCCTCACGCGGACAATAACTGACAGGTTTCTCTAAGTAAACATGTTTGCCGGCCTGCATGGCAAGCAGAGCGGCAGGTGTATGCCAATGGTCGGGCATAGCAATCGCAACAGCGTCTATTTGTTTGTCATCAAGCAACTTACGAATATCCGTTTCTCCTTTTGGCGTCCTTGTTTGTGCAGTTTTTATGGTAGCGATACAATTATCAATGGCTCGTTTGTCCACATCACAAACAGCAACGATTTCACATGCGTCCGTTTGACGAACAAAATTTTTGGCAAGGGCATCGCCGCGAGCGTTTACACCTATGATCGCCATATTGACACGCTCATTGGCGCCTAATATGCGATCATAACTTGATGCGCTAAAGCCCGGCAGTACACCGCCAACTGCCAATATTGCAGAACCTGCACCGGCTTTTTTTAAAAAATCTCTTCTGGATGTTGACATTTTGTACTTAATTTTCAATCGTAAACTTATAAATACATCTGCTCAAATATTTTTCGCCCGGACGTAGTACGGTACTTGGGAAATCGGGTTGATTCGGACTATCCGGGTAATGTTGTGTTTCCAAACAAAAAGCGCCGCGGTGAGGATAAGTCACGCCGAATTTCCCTTTTTCGCTGCTCATGAAATTGCCGCTGTAAAATTGAACGCCCGGCTCGTTTGTATAGACTTCAAGGCCAATACCACTAACCAAACTGACGGCTTTACATGCCAATTTGGTAACATCACCTCCCGAATTTAACACCCAATTATGATCAA
>Ga0082212_10003894_pt1 | contig 19065 bp, 23 predicted proteins | sample TergutNt197P3_FD_71548 | JGI IMG/M metagenome (GOLD analysis project Ga0082212, IMG submission 71548) | Neocapritermes taracua P3 segment gut microbial communities from Petit-Saut dam, French Guiana - Nt197 P3 | ecosystem: Host-associated > Arthropoda: Insects > Digestive system > Gut ... | reverse complement strand
TATGCGTTACCTATGGTTATTGCTTCTCCATATTTTTTATGATATATTATTCAAAGGAGATATTATGACCTATCAAGCAATTATACAAAAGGAAATCGAAGCACTTCCCTCGCAGTATTACGGTGAAGTTGTCGATTTTATTGGATATTTGAGGCACAAAGCGCAAACAGAGACACAGACAAATTCCGCAGAACAGATTCGGGCACGTGAAATGGAATGTATCAACCGCCACGCCGAAGAGTTAAACAGGGAAATGGAAGATGTGCTTTTAGACCAGAGTATCGATATATGAAACGAGGCGATTTCTACCGAGTCCGTAGGGCATCGAAACTTGATCCAAAGGACACCCGAGTTTACCTTATTGTTTCCAGACAGGATTTGATCGAAACTCCGTTTTCCACTGTTATATGCGCCCCTGTTTATTCCAAGTATAGAGATGATATTACTACACAGGTTGAAGTCGGGGTAGAAGAAGGTCTGAAACACGATAGCGCAATTTATTGCGATGCATTAATAAGTGTCCAAAAATCATTGCTCACTGATTATGTCGGCACTCTTTCTGAAACCAAGTTACATAAAGTTAATACTGCCCTTCGCATAGCTTTGGCTACAGGTTAAATCTTTTTAAACGCATAGGATGGGGTAGCGCAGAGGACTGGGTACCTTTTTTATTGTGCGGAATGTTGCAAAAATCATGAAGATGATGATCACTTTCTGCTTCCGGTAACCAACTCACCACGGATGGGTGTAAGCGGCTATGAAGGAGAGCTTGATACCTTCACGTTTTAATTGGCACATGGTGTCAGGCTGCGCCCGGTATCAGGACCATGCGCCAAATTTCCTCTATAATGGATTATCATTTTCTTTATGAATACAATTCAATTAAATGTCATTAAAAATAAGTTATGTGCAATTGGGCTGAATAAATGAAATTTTGAGTGGTTTATAAATATTTTTCCAATAAAGCAGGTTTTTCTGGACATTATATTTAGTTGATGATATATTTAGATATGGGATCTAACATTAAGGAGAATAATATGGACAACAAACTTTATAATAAGAGTCAAGAAGCTCTTAAAATATTATATGGATCAATTATTGAACTACTAAATGAACATCCAAATGGATTATCAAATAATGATATAACAACATATCTAGGTCTAGAAAGCGATCAAGATGGAGCACAAAAAAATTACTTAGCTTATAGTCTTTTGGGAAATTTAATGTCGCAAAATATTGTTGAAAAATTTAAAATAGAGCGTTCCTCATTTTATAAATTGAAAATGTAGAAATGCCCATCATCGAACAACAAAAAGTATGCGTGCCATGGCATCGGGCAACGTCAGTTACCTTGGACGTTATTGATATTTCGAATAAGCCAAATTATCAGATTGAGATTAAAGACCGTAACAAAAAGTCCGCACAGGATTCCCGAAACCAGGCGGCGTGGGTTTGTGGACAGCCAGAGGTTTTTCATCTGACACAGGCCGTCTATCCCCATTATCAGAACGGAAATGGCGGCGAGGAACAGCAGAAACCGAATGTCAAAATGAATGAATACAAGGAACAAAAACAGGGCGGCAGATTGGCCAATCAATAGGCCGGTACAACGGGCGCAAAGGGGAAACTGACTGCCTTTCCAGAAAAAGCTGCGCTCGTGCATCTGATGGCAGCCGGTTTTCGCGCCCAGCCGCATGAGCCTGATCCATGTTTTACTACCGGAACTTGCATCCACAGTTATTGCAGACCCATAAAACTTTTGTGGTCGTCGCTCCTTCTCCCATTCCGCACAGCCCGCATAGCCAGCCGATGGGGCCAAAGAGAATATAGCCTAAAAGGCCCTTGCAGCATCCATAGCCCTTTATATCCGTACGCACATCAGATACAGCCTGAACGTTCATCGATCCGCATTTTGGACAATCCACTTAATCCCTCTGATTATCATATTATACGGCGGCTCTTAGCTTGTCAATGAAACAGCCATGATGCTATATTGTATGCAGGATTATTCATGCCGATAAATATACCCAGGGCTTTGCCGGCTTACGAAACGCTTAAAAAAGAACGGGTCTTTGTGATGACCGAAGACCGCGCCGAAAGCCAGGACATTCGCCCGCTCAAGGTCGCCATCGCCAACCTGATGCCCACTACCGTGGACACGGAGATTCAGCTGCTGCGGCTTTTGGGCAACAGCCCTTTGCAGGTGGACATTACCTTTCTGCGGATGGGCAGCCACGAATCGAAAAACGCCCCGCCGGGGCATCTGGAAAAATTCTACATAAGTTCGCAGGAAATTATCCGCACGCGGACCCGGTTTGACGGCCTTATCATCACCGGTGCGCCGGTAGAAACCCTGCCTTTCGAGGAAGTTGACTACTGGGACGAGCTTGCCGAAATAATCGACTATTCGGAAAAAAATATTTTTTCCGTTCTGCATATCTGCTGGGGTGCGCAGGCGGGGCTGTACCGCCGCTACGGCATTCCCAAAAGGCCGCTGGACAAAAAGCTGTTCGGCATTTTTCCCCATGCGGTAAACGAGCAGCACCACGTCATGTTCCGAGGCTTTGACGACGAATTTCTCGCCCCCCAGTCCCGGCACACCGCCAGCGACCGCGACGCGATTGCCGCCGAGCCGCACCTTGCGATTCAGAGTGAAACAGACGAAGCCGGGGTTTTTATCTGCACCGCCCGCGACGCAAGAGAGGTGTATGTTACCGGTCACCTCGAATACGATCCGCTCACGCTGGATCGCGAATACCGCCGCGATTTGTCGAAGGGCCTGCCTATCGAGCTGCCGAAAAATTACTACCCCGGCGATGATCCGTCCAGGTCCCCGGTAGTCCGCTGGCGCGCCCACGCGAATCTGTTTTTTGATAACTGGCTTAACTATGTGTACCAGGAAACACAATACGACCTGGAAAAATTATAGCAAGGAGACTAACATGGAAACGAAAACACTCAAAATCGAAGGGATGTCCTGCGGACATTGCGTGAAGGCGGTAACCGACGCGCTCAGCGCCATTAACGGCGTAGCGGACGTGAACGTCAGCCTGGAAGAAGGGACAGCATCTTTCAGCCACGATCCCGTGCTTGCGCCGCTTGAAAAAATCAAGGCAGCGATCATCGAAGAAGAATTTGAAGTAGTGGCCTAGTTACGCTTATGGAAGAGATGAAGCGGACTGCCGACTGCGGATCGCTGCGGAAGGGCGACGAGGGCAGGGCGGTCATCCTGAACGGCTGGGTTCACCGCAAGCGCGATCACGGGGGCATTTTTTTTATCAACCTGCGGGACCGTTACGGCGTTACCCAGGTGACGGTGGACACCAACGCGGAGGGCAGTGCCGGACTATCGGGTATCTGCGCCGAGCTGAGAAACGAATTCTGCATCGCCGTTGAAGGGACGGTGCGGGCCCGCCCCGGCGACATGGTAAACCCGTCGATGGCGACCGGCGAAATTGAGGTAGAGGCATCGAAGATAGCGGTATTGAGCCGCTGCGAAGTGCTGCCCTTCCAGATCGACGAAGAATCGAACGCCGGCGAGGAACTGCGCCTTAAGTACCGCTACCTCGACCTCCGCTCGGCGGCGATGCAAAAGCGCATACGCCTTCGCAGCGATGTTACCTTTGCCGTGCGCGAGTGGATGACGGCTAACGGCTTTTACGAGATCGAAACCCCCACCTTTATCCGCTCAACGCCGGAGGGGGCGCGGGACTACCTTGTTCCATCGCGGCTGTACCCGGGGAAATTCTACGCCCTGCCCCAGTCGCCCCAATTGTACAAGCAGCTTCTGATGGTGTCCGGCTTCGACAAATATTTTCAAATAGCCCGCTGCTACCGCGACGAGGACGCGCGGGGCGACCGGCAGCCGGAGTTTACCCAGGTCGACATTGAAATGTCGTTCGTTAGCAAGGACGATGTTCTTGCCGTTACCGAGGGGATGCTTGCCCACGTTTTCAAAAAGACGATCAACGTAGAGCTGCCGCCCAATTTCCGCCGCCTGACTTACGAAGAGGCGATGGAAACCTACGGCACGGACAAGCCCGACCTGCGCTTTGAGATGCCGCTACAGGACTTTGCCCCATTCGTCGAAGCCGGCGGCTTTCAGGCGTTTAAGGACGCGCTAGCTCAGGGCGGCGCGGTAAAGGCGCTGGTGGTAAAGGGCGGCGCATCGTATTCCCGCAAGCAGATCGAAGAACTGGAAGCCCACGCGAAAATTTACAAAGCGCGGGGCATGGCGTGGATGAAGGCCGCCGAAAACGGCGCACTTGAAGGGGGCGTTGCCAAGTTCTTCGCGGAAAACGCTGCTGCAATCGCCAGCGCCCTTGGCGCCGCGCCGGGCGATCTCATTCTCATTGTGGCGGATCCAAAGCGGAAAATTGCCAACACTGCCCTTGGCGCGGTACGATCGAAGCTCGGCAAAGATTTGAACCTCTGCGAAAGCGCGGCTTGCGATGCAGGCCAACGTTTTGAGTTTGTGTGGATCGTTGACTTCCCTATGTTTGAATTCAACGAGGAAGAAAACCGCTGGGAGGCAGCGCATCACCTGTTTTCATGGCCGCAGGAACAATACCACGCTACGCTGGAAAGCGATCCCGGCGCGGTAAAGGGCGACCTGTACGACCTGGTGCTGAATGGCTACGAACTTGCCTCCGGCTCGATTCGTATTCACGATCCCGAATTGCAGCAGAGAATTTTCGCCATCGCCGGTTTTGATCCTGCCGAAGCGGAAAAGCGGTTTGGTTTCTTAACCGGCGCATTCAAATACGGCGCCCCTCCCCACGGCGGCATTGCGCCGGGGCTGGACAGGCTCGTCATGCTCATGGCGGGGCAGACTTCAATCAAAGAGGTTATCGCCTTTCCGAAAAATTCATTCGCCCAGAGCCTGATGGACGACAGCCCCGGCGAAGTTGATCAAAAGCAGCTTGATGAGCTGTGCCTTATTGTCCGCAAGGAAAGCGGCGAAAAAGATGCGGGAATATCTTGATCTTTTCTGGGCTTTTATCGTAGTCGGCGCGACGGCGTTCGGCGGCGGGTACGCGGTAGTGCCGGTGCTTGAACGCGAACTGGTAAAGAAACGCGGCTGGATCACGATGGACGAAGTGCTGGATTTCTACACCATCGCCCAGATAACGCCGGGGATCATCATCGTCAACATATCGACCTTTGTCGGCTGCAAGCGCAAGGGCGTACTCGGCGGAATTTGTGCCACCATCGGTCTGGTGATTCCCGGCATCAGCCTCATGCTGATAATATCGCTGTTTGTCAAACGGCTGGCTGAGTATCCCATGGTGCAACACGCCCTTGCCGGCATACGCATCGCCGTCTGCGCCCTCATCCTCGACACAACGATAAAACTTGTTAAAGGTTTTTATAAAAACTACAAATCCGTTATCATCTGCATCGCCGCCTTTGCCCTTTCCGCCATATTCAGCCTGTCGCCGGTGGTCATCATCCTTGCCGCCGGAGTCGCCGGTTTTCTGCTATATTTGCCAAAGCGAAAAGCCGCCGGAGAAGAAAAAGAATGAACCTTCTCTTTATTTACCTTGAGTATTTCAAGATTGGGACATTCGCCGTAGGCGGCGGCCTTGCAACCCTGCCGTTCCTGTTCCTTATGACGCAGGATCGTTTTACGTTTATTCAGCGGGGCGGCTGGATCAGCACTGAGCAGATCGGCAATTTTATCGCCATAGGCCAATGTTCGCCCGGCGCTATCGGCGTGAATATCGCCATGCAGATCGGCATTCAGTACGGCGGCATAGCGGGCGGCTTTGCGGCGGTCGCGGGACTCATAAGCCCCGCCATCATAGTCATCTCGGTTGTATCCAAAGTGCTTAATGCCGTCAAAGATAATAAAATAACCGGAGCGGTTTTCTCCGGCCTCCGTCCCGCCGCCACCGGACTTTTAAGCAACGCCGGATTTGGCGTATGGCGGCTTGCCCTGTACAACGGCGGCGGCGAAGTATGGCACGAGATTGTCCGCTGGAAAGAGGGCATCGTCTGTATCGCCATTTTTTTGCTGATTCTGAAATTCAAAAAGCACCCGGTATTGTACATCGCCCTGGGCGCTGCCGCCGGAATAGTTCTACGTTTTTAAAAAATGTTCCCCAAGCAGTTTCTTTTTGTCTTCGGGAATTGGCGTTGATTTTTCGGCGACAAAATCGTAATGGACTATCACCGCATTGCCTTTGACGCAGAGTCTGCCCTGCTGCCATGCTTCATGGTACATCGTAAATGACTTTGTTCCGATGCGGGTAACCCAGGATTTTATCTCCACATCATACTGAAAATAAAGTTGATCGACATAATCGTAATCCGTGTGCGCCATGATCAGCGGCATTGTTTCACGCCTCAGTCCCATATCGGGATCAAAAATTCTGATCAGCGGATTGCGGGCAAGCTCGAACCAGACCACGGGAACGGTGTTGTTGATATGCCCCAATATGTCCATGTCGCCAAAACGCGGCGTTACTGTAGTTGTAAACATACGCCAATTATGCCAAATGTTTTAACGCTCGTACAGCGGAAGAACATGTACCGGATCGATTCCCAGCCCTGCCGGAAGTACGCCGCTTTTCATTTCCCTGGGGATTTGCCACCAAATATCTGGCGCATCATTCGCCTGATTATCATACCGGAATTGCAGAACAAACCCGAAAGGTTCTTCTGTCTCATCCGTGAAACGTACCGGAAAACGATTGTGGCCTGTTTGGGGATCAAAATAATGAGAGCGAATTCCAACGGCGCACAGGGAATCGCGGACAGGCAGCGCCGTGGCAAGGCGTATCCCCCAGGCGGGCGCTTCAACCTCATACTCGCCGGTTTTGTGTGCGGCGGTAATATTCTTGCAGCCTGTGATCACGGCTCCCGCGACTGAGCCGGGGTCGGCGAACAGTTCCTTTGCCGGTTTCACTGACAAAACAGTACCGGCATCCATCAGGGCGATATGTCCGCATAAATCGTAGGCTTCATCGCGGTTGTGCGTCACCATGAGCGTAGAACCGCTGTATTGCCGCAGCAGTTTTTTCATCTGGATCCGCAGGTGATCGCGCAGATGGCTGTCCAGCGCCGAAAAGGGTTCGTCCAGCATCAAGAGACGCGGCCTGTTTACGAGAATCCGCGCCAGCGCCGTGCGCTGCTGTTCGCCGCCGGAAAGCTGCGCGGGCCGGTGTTTTTTCAGGGCTTCCAGTTTAAGCAGCCGAATAACATCGTCTAACGCATGCTGCCGCTTTGTACGGTCTTTCTCATGGTACAAGCCGCAGAGGATATTTTTTTCCACAGTCATGTTGGGGAACAGCGCGTAATTCTGGAACAAATACCCCACCCTGCGCCTCTGCGGCGGCAGACTGATACCTTTTTCGCTGTCGAACAATGTTTCGCCGTCCAGCACAATGCGTCCCCGATCGGGCCTGTCAATTCCGGCGATACAGCGGAGGGTCATGCTCTTGCCGCTGCCGGAAGCGCCCAAAATTCCCGTCACCCTGTCTCCGGCGTTAAACGCAACATCAAGCTGAAACGCGCCCAGTTTTTTCTGAATATCGACCGACAGCATCAGCGCGCCTCTCTGTTTTTTCTTTCCAGCAGATTCACCGCCAGGAGTACTGCCGTAGAGATAGCCATGTTGATCAGTACCCAGTGAAGCGCTTCGGCATTGCTGCCAGTACGCCACAACTGATAAACCGTGGTGGATACGGTCGCGGTTTTTCCCGGCGTATAGCCAATCAGCATGCTTGTCGCGCCGTATTCCCCCATGGCGCGGGCAAACGCAAGCACGATCCCCGCCAGTATCCCCTGACGGCAGTACGGCATACGGATGCGCCAGAAGATGTACGAGTTCGGCAGCCCGAGCGTTTGTCCCGAATAGGCGAGCGTGTTGTCGAAACTTTCAAAAGCGCCCCGCGCCGTGCGGTACATCAGCGGGAACGCTACCACGGCGGCGGTTAATACGCCGCCGTACCAGGTCATAACGAATTTAATTCCAAACTGCAGCAAAAAAATTCCCAAAGGCCGCCGTGCACCGAAAAGCAGCAGCAGCAAATATCCCACCACCGTAGGCGGCAGAACCAGAGGCAGTGTCAGCAGTACATCGAGAATCCCCTTAATGACCCTCGGCAGTTTGGCGATATGGTAAGCGGCAAAGATACCGAGGAAAAACACCAACACGCAGCTTATGGCAGCAATGCGCAGTGAATTCCATAACGGAAACCAGTCCATCAATTTTCACTTCCATGCCGCCGCAAAGCCGACCTTTTCAAATACCGCCATCGCCTCGTTTGTTTTGAGGTAATCCAGAAACGCCTGAGCCGCATTGGGGTTTTTGCTGACGTTCATTACGGCGGCGGGGTAAATAACCTGTCCGCACATTTCTGCGGTGGCATAGCCAACGATTTCCAGTCCAGCGCTGAAAGCATCGGTGCAATATACGGTTCCGCAACTGACGCTGGCTTCCGCTACCTGTGTGGTAACTTCTTTTACGTTGGAGCCGTAGGTGATCTTGCCGCTGTTCGCCAATGCCCTTTCATCCAGATCGAAAAAGGCAAGTATTCTTTGCGTATATTGTCCCACCGGCACATCGCTGTTGCCCATCGCAAACAGGATATCCTCATTGACAAGTTTATCCGCCAAATCGGCAAAACTGCTTATTCCGGCAGGGTTGCCTTTCGGTACGCAGAGAGTCACTTTGTTCTCCAGAAGGTTGATGCGTGTTCCCTGAAGGACAAAATCCAGCCTCTGGGCATTTACCGGTGGATCAACGGAAATATCAAGCTGATTCATCTGCAATTGACCGGCTGAGATAAAGACATCACATTCCGCTCCTTCCTGAATTTGGGTTTTTAACGTGCCCGAAGAATCAAAATTGAAAACCAGCTTCACATTCGGGGCTTTTTTTGCATACAGTTCCGCGATTTGCTGCAGTGTTTCGGTCATGGAAGCGGCGCCAAACACCACCAGTTCGATACTCTCCCCGGTAGATGCCGACCTGCCGGAACCGAATGCGGACACGCACAGCGTCAACAGCAGTGCCATTGCCAAAAAACGAACATTTTTCATACAAAACTCCTTTTTTTAGTATCCCGATATACTATTTATTGTATATCGGCAAGATAAATATTGCATACTGTTGATATTATGTCAATGGACTTGTTTGGCAACCCGGTTGGTTGCCAAACAAGTCTTGCATTTTTTCGGCTTTCAGCCTGCAAAAATGCGTTTTCAATATGAATGGCTAAAATTTAAATTTTTTGTTTACCAGATTTTCGGCGTATTTTGATACATCGGTATAGATTTCTTTAAAAACAGCAAGAACCTGTCTGCCTTTTTCGGTTAAATTCGTCTCACCTCGGTCATTTCCTCCCTTTTTTGATATTACTACCGGAAAGCCCAACTCCTCCTCCGCGGTACGGATAATCCTCAGCGCCTTGGTATAGGACATCCCCATCGCCTCCGTCGCTTTTTTTATCGAAGAATAGGTTTCTATCTTTTCAAAAAGTTCCATCGGGCCAACGGAAAAAAACGTTTTATTCCTGCAAATTTTTATTCGGGTTATTGTTTTGGTCGATGGCATATCAAAAATAATACTACACCGGATGCGGGTTTTTCAATGACGCAGAGCAGGCTTTGCCAACGGCTGCTATTGCTACAGCCGCTGCCGGCGCGCTTCGTACAGCAGCACCCCGGCGGCAACCGATACGTTAAGCGAATCAATTTTTCCGCAAGTGGGAATACCCACCGTGCCATCGCAGCATTCCCGCAGCAGGCGGGAAATGCCCGCCCCCTCGCTGCCCAGTACCAGCGCCGTTCTTCCCCGCAGGTCTTTTTCGTACGCGTTGTCCCCGTCCGCCTCGGCGGCGTAGATCCAGAAGCCGGCATCTTTAAGCTGCTGCGCCGCCCGCACCAAATTGGGAACTTCCGCCTGGGGAACCCATGAAACCGCCCCCGCCGATGTTTTGGAAAGCACCTCAGCGTGTTTGGCGCTGCGGCGGCTGCGGCTTATCACGATGTCAACGCCGAATTGATCGCAGCTTCGGAGTATCGCGCCGTAGTTGTGGGGATCGGTTATTTCATCGAGGATCAGCGCGAGAACGTCGGCGGTTTCTCTCAGCCCTTCCAGAAATTCATCAAAGCCGATGTCGGCGCTGTCGCGGCTAAGGTCTTCGACCACGAGGGCGACGCCGCGATTGTCGGGGGCAAGCCGGTCGATCTCGAAGGTTCCCACACGCTCCACGCGGATTTTACCGCTAACGGCAAGGCTTACCAGTTCACGGGCGCGCGGCCCGGCCTTTGCCAGCAATAGCGGCCCGCAGGCCTTTCCCGATTTGATCCGCTCTTCGATGGCGTGAAACCCGGTTAAGTAATTCATGCCGTTTCCTTATATCCTGAATATTTTTTAACAAAATCGGAGGGCCGATAGGTCATCTTTGCCTGACGGAGGCCTTCGTCGCCCAGATCCTGCTCGCGGTTGATGTACACAAAAAAGCGTGGCAGCGCCGAGGCAAACGACTGGTTCATAAACTGGTAGATTCCCCGGTAATGATCGATGCCCTTTTCAAAATGAATGGCGAACATCTTTCCCTTGGCGATGCTTTCCCCGAGACAGTAGCCCGCCGGCTTGCCGTCGGCGAAATAGATGTAGCCCTTCAGCGCAAGCGAATCAAACTGTTCCAGGGCTTCCCTCGCCGCCCAGTAATCGCCGTCGCTGCCCTTGTCCTGCCGCCACCGGTCGAGAATTTCCATCGCCTGCGGAACAAGATCGCGTGTCAGCGGCTTCTGCTCGTGGGTGTAGGCATGGAGAAACTGGTTAATGAGGTTCTTTTTCTTGTGGTATTTTTTTCCCGGCAGTTCGGCAAGGCTGCTGCGCAGATACAGGTAATCGAAATTGTTCCGGTCTTCTCCGGCGGCGATTCCCCATTCTTCCAACTGCCCCCGCGACAGGGCAAGCACAGTTTCGGAAATGTTCTTCCAGTAATCGTGGGTCTGAAAAAGAGATTCAAGGACATCGCGTGGGGGAGCTTCGCAGGGGGTCATAAAAAATTTTTTTGACCCGCCTTCCGCCTGCTGCACGCCGGAAATAATAAAGCCGCCGTTTATCCCATTACGCGAAACCCGGTAACGGTAGCGGTTTCTGAAAAGGTACAGGCCGGAAAAGGTAAACTCGGAAACCCCATCCGCCGTCAGCGAGAGGCGGGGGTGCAAAAGGCCTTTTTGGTCAAGGGACAGCGGCACAAAATCGGGATAACAGGGAATAGACATGCTTACCCCTTTCGTTCAAGCCTTTTTTTTGCGGCGCTAAAGTCCTGCACGTTGCCTTCGTCTTCGTTCCGCGCGGCGGATCTGCGCCTGATACCAAGCGTAATAATTAACGCCAATGCCTGTACCATTACCGCGATGATAACCAGCAGCGTCATTATCAACGAAATTATATTCATTTATCCACAAATGCCTTTTTCAGCATGGGCAGATCCAGCTCCGGGTACACGGGGAAGCGATCCAGGACCTTCTTTACCCGATCAATTGCCTCGGCCTTTACGGCGGGGTCGATGACGTACCTGGCCCTGCTCAGCACCGACGGATCCCGTTCGGTCGGGGCCGCCCTGGTTCCCTTTAGCACCAGCGCGATGATCAATGCAATCTCTTCCATTTCTGCCGCGCCCATGCCGAGGGTGGTGACGGCGGCGGTTCCCACCCGCAGACCAGCGGTGTACCACGGGCCGTTGGGATCGAAGGGCAGGCTGTTCCGGTTGAGCGTTACGTGACATTCGTGCAGGGCGGTTTCTGCCTGCCTGCCGGTCAGCCCGATATGGTTAACGTTGATCAAAAGCAGGTGGTTGTCCGTGCCGCCGGTGAGCACCTCCAGGCCGTTTTTTATGCAGGAGTCTGCCAGTGCCCTGCAGTTGTCGACGATGCGCTGGGCGTACACTTTGAATTCCGGGGCGGCGGCCTCGCGGAAGGCGACCGCTTTTGCCGCGATGACATGCGCCAGCGGTCCGCCCATCACCATCGGGCAGCCGTGATCCAGGCTTTCGGCAAATTCGGCGGTAGAAAGCACCATTCCGGCGCGGGGGCCACGCAGGGTCTTGTGCGTGGTGGTGGTAACGACATGCGCCCAGGGGATGGGGTCGTATTCTCCGGTGAACACCTTGCCCGCCACCAGCCCCGCGAAATGCGCCATGTCCACCATGAAAACCGCGCCCACCTTGTCGGCAATTTCCCGCATCCGCTTAAAGTTGACTTTTCGGGGGTAGGCGGAATAGCCGGTCAGCAGAATGAAGGGGCGCACTTCGAGCGCCTGCCGTTCGATCTGGTCGTAATCCAGCACCCCTGTTTCTCTGGAAACCGAATAGCTGTGGATGTCGAACAGCTTGCCTGTAAGGTTGTAGCGGTAGCCGTGGGTAATGTGTCCGCCGGAATAGTAATCCAGAGCCAAAAGGCGCTGGTTTCCCAATTCGGTTTTAAGTTCCTTCCACTGGGCGTCGCTCAATTTATACAGATTAAACTGCTGCCCGCTGTTGGCGGCGCGAAATTTCTCCAGCGCCGGTTTTTCGATCCGCGTGGAAAGAATCGCCCAGTACGCCATCACGTTGGCATCTGCGCCGCAGTGGGGCTGCACGTTGGCGTATTGCGCGCCGAACAGCTCGCATGCCTCCTGCGCGGCAAGGGTCTCAACCGCGTCGACGTTTTCGTTTCCCGCGTAAAATCGGTGTTGGGAATACCCTTCGGCATACTTGTCGGTCAGAAGATTTCCCATTGCAAGCTGGACAGCCATTGTGCAGTAATTTTCGCTGGCGATAAGTTTTATCCGGTTCCGCTGGTTTTCCAGTTCCCGGACGATGGACGCGGAAACTTCCGGCGCGGATTTGGCGGTTTCGGTAAGGTTGCACAGATACGCGAGCAGGCTTGTGTCCACCTTTTCCGGCGGAGTGGACGCAAGGTACGCGGCAACGGGGTTTGTACTCATGGTGACAGATTACACCGGAGAGGGAGGCCTGTTCAAGTGACATAAGATTAGTACTCTGGAATAGAATGATTGAAATGGTTATATTGAATATATGACCATAGGGGATATTGTACAGCTTTGTAAAAATTCATCGCTACGCTGGACAAATCATTGTCTTGAAAGACTTTTTCAGCGGAATATCAGCACAAGCGATGTAAAAACTGCATTGTTAAATGGAGAAATAATTGAACAATATCCGGCTGATTATCCTTATCCAAGTTTTCTAGTACTGGGTCATACAAAGACAGGATGTCCCTTGCATGTAGTTTGCGGCTCAAATGGAGAAGAATTGTGGCTCATAACCGCATATTTTCCCAATCCACATGAATGGACAGAAGATTTAAGGCAGAGGAGGAAAAAATGACCTGTTTTATGTGTAAAGGAGTTATGAAGGGAGGTTTTTCTACTTTTACCACCGATATGGGCAAGTGCATTGTCATTATCAAAAATGTGCCATCCCATATCTGTGAACAATGCGGAGAGGTCAGCTATAGCGATGAGGCTGCACTTCGGTTAGAGCAAATTGTTAATTCTCTTGCAGGACCCTTCAGTACAGAAATAGCTGTTGTCAGCTATACAGAACAGGCAGCCTAATTGTATGAGGTTTGTAAATTATAATTAACCCTGCGGCAATAAAGGCGCTGGCTATTGACCTGGACGGCACCATGCTCTTGCCGGACAACAGTCTGGGCGGGCGTACTGTGCAGTGCCTTAAACGGCTGCAGGGCAGGGGCGTTCAGGTTATTATCTGCACGGGCAGGGCGGTTGAGTCTTCCTGCCGGTATTACAGCGCCATTGGCGCGCAGGGGCCGATGGTTTTTTTCAACGGGGCCGAGGTGGTGGACGTACCCGCCGGCAGGGTGATCAGCGCCAACCTGTTGGGTTTCGACGTGATCGATTACGGGATCGACCTGGCGCGCAGCATGGGGATTCATTACCAGATATTCCTTCCGCCGAGCGGCGAAACCCGCTGGGAGACCCTGCTTTTTGAACGGGACAGCGAGGAAGGGCAAATGTACCGCAGCCACACCGGCATACGCCCCGTAGTTGGCGATCTAAAGGCAGAAATCGCAAAAGCAGCGGAGGAGCCGGGATCGCAGGGCTGCCCCAAGGCGATGTTCATTGCCGACCCTGGCCTGCACGACGAAATCCGCCGGAACATGATCGGCCGTTTCGGTGAGCGCGTCTACATAGCCCGCACCTTCCCAACTTTTCTGGAAATAATGGCCGCCGGGGTTTCCAAGGGCGAGGGCCTCAAAACCGTCATGGCCTGCCGGGGCCTTAAGCCGGAAGAAGTTATCGCTTTCGGCGACGAGGAAAACGACCTGCCGATGTTTGTCGCCGCAGGTTTTTCGGCGGCCCCTTCCAGCGCGAAGGAAAACGTCCGGCAGGCGGCGGACTTCGTCTTCGGTTCCAACGCCGAAGAAGGCCTCGCGATTTTTCTGGAGGAATTATTCGGGTAACTTCCTACTTCCTACTTTTTCCTGTACATTGCCGCCTGAACCAAAAGCTGAATCGCTACGGCGAAGATAAAAACCAGCCATGAGAATCTGAAGCCGATTAAAAAACCGAGCAGAATGAAAATGCCGATGGCGAAAATCCAGATTGCACCGCTGAACATTCCGAAACGGCTTGCAGTCGCGGAATTCTGCCATACCGCCATTTCCCGTTCGACCGTCCTGTCGTGGAAATCCTTTGCCCACGGTTTGAGCCGATCTTTCTCGGTAAATACGAGAAAGACCAATATGCCGATGCCGGGCAGAACAAAGGGTATCAACAAGGACACAACGGGCACTATCGATACAATGTTGTAACCAAGAATGTCGGAGACGATGTCTCCGGCAATCCTGACGCCGAAGTACGCTATCGGCATGGTACAAAGGCCGAAGGCGATCATGCCCGCCGCTGCGGCATACCATGCGCCGCGCTTTTTGCTTACCGGGTTCATCGAAGCGGTTTCCTGGGTCACGCCCAAATAGGTAAAACCGGTAATGGCGGCGGTAAGGAAGGGCATCATCGTTCCAAAAAGGGCGGTAAGGGCGATACGCGAACCCAACCCTGTTCCTCGTATCGCAAAAAGGGCGATAAGCGCTACGGTTATGCCGAAAAATGTCAGCGCTCCAAAAACCACATAGCCGACAACCCGTCCCGCCGGCATATACGCCCTGATGTCCATGTAGACTTCCTCGAAAACTTCTTTGCGTTTTTTCAGCGAAAGCTCGTCTGCCAGCGCGGATACGTCGCCAAGCTCGGCGCTTGCCTGCGCGAACGCCGCCTGCGCGTCCATGCCTTTTTTCACAAAGCTTTCTATTTTTGCATTGAGGTTGGCCAGCAGTTCCTCCTTGAAATCGGCAAGCGCCGCCGTTTCCTCGTAGCCTTCAAACAGCGAATCGATAAATTCTTTCGCGTCCATTTTATTCCTCCAATAAATCGTTGATGATTTTCTGCGTAAACCTCCAGTCGCGCAGATTCTGTTCAAATACTTTTTTTCCCTTGCCGGTAATGCGGTAATATTTCCGCCTTGCCCCCTGGGTTTCGTCGCCCCAGTACGACGTAATGCAGCCTTCCGCCTCAAGCCGTTTGTAGCTTGAGTACAGGGTGGTTTCCTTCAGCTCGTACTGTTCTCCGGTCTTCCCCAAAATGCGGTTGTAAATCTCGAAACCGTAAGCATCGCCGCGCATCAGGATGCGCAGAACGACGGTATCCGTGTGCCCCCGCAGAAGATCCGGCGAAAGGACTGCCGGGCTGCTTCGCGGCGGATGGGTCTGTGCTTCCATTTGTACCCCCTCTGTCATATTATAATGTATATCATATTACTACGACTGTCAAGTATATTTTGTTCCATATGGAACAAATTTGACCTGTTTTGATGAAAAAAACCAGAAATTTAATAAATAAGCAATAAATCAGCAGCTTCACCCGGAATATCCTAAACGTTTGGGGAGAAAAAATGAAAATCGGATTTAAACTCACAGTAATCATGATTGTGCTGAGTCTGTTCAGCATCGGTTCGGTCGGCATCGTCCTGCTTGTCCGGACCCGGTCTTCCATAAGCAGCCTGTCGCAGCAATATACCGTCAGCCTTGCAGAGAAGTCCGCCAGTGAAATAGAGTCGTACCTTGACGGCTATTGGTATACGACAGAGACGCTTGCGCAGGTTCTGAAACAATACCAGAACATCGTTGAGGAGAACCGCAGAAGCCTGATCAATGTTATTGTCAGAGGCCTGGTAGAGGAGTATCCCGAAATTATCGCCGCATGGTGTTATTGGGAACCGGACGCTCTGGAAGGCAACGACCTTCAATACGCCGGGACGCCGGGGAGTTTTCCCAACGGCCGCTTTTGTCCCTATTGGTACAGGGACGGCGATACCATAAAACTCGATCGCATGGATGACTCGGGCGCGGCAGAATTGGATTTCTACCTGATAACCAGGGAATCAGACGGCGGAACGATTTTTGATCCCTATATATATGAGGTGGGCGGGAAGTCGATGATGATAACCACAATTGCCTTTCCCATTCTTTCCCGAAACGGAAAGATTATGGGAATTGCGGGCATCGACATCGGCATAGAGGAAATACAGAAAATATCCCAGAGCAGCAAGCCCTACGAAGACGCTGTAGTCGCCGTCTTCAGCAACGACGGTACCGTTACCGGCCACTTCGACGAGAACCGCATCGGCGAGGATATGCGGCAAACCGAACTGGACATGGCAGGTCCCTATATGGACAGCCTCTATACTGCCGTCAGGACGGGAAAAGAATTTATCTTTACCAACCACATCGCTGCAATCAATGAGGACATGAAAATTATTGCCACTCCCATTCAAATTGGAAATTCAACAAAATCATGGAGCCTGGCGGTGGGAATATTGATGAAAACCGTAATGGCCCCGGTGTATACAATGATGGAAATCACCATTGTTATCAGCGTTGTCATACTTGCCGCAGGGATTGTTGCATCTATTTTTATTTCCCGATCCATCAGCAAGCCCATTGTTAAAGTAGCGCATACCCTCAAGGATATTTCCCAAGGCGAGGGAGACCTTACCCGCAGCATCGTCAATAATTCCAGCGATGAAGTCGGCGACCTTGCCCATTACTTCAACCTGACGCTGGAAAAAATCAAAAACCTGATCATCTCAGTCAAAAACGAAGCTGCATCGTTATCTGACATCGGCAGCGACCTTGCCAGCAACATGAACGAGACCGCCGCTGCGGTAAACGAGATTACCGCCAACATCCGCAGCATCAAGGGGCGCGTAATAAACCAGAGCGCCAGCGTAAGCCAAACCCACGCGACCATGGAACAGGTCGTGGCCAACATCAACAAACTTGGCAACCATGTTGAAAACCAAAGCTCCCATGTTTCCGAGGCCTCGTCCGCCGTTGAGGAAATGGTCGCCAACATCAAATCGGTCACAGGGACGCTTGTTCATAATGCCAATAACGTTAAAATTTTGCGCGAGGCATCCGAAGTAGGCAAATCGGGACTGCAGGAAGTGGCCGGGGACATTCAGGAAATCGCCCGCGAGTCCGAGGGGCTTATGGAGATTAACCTGGTGATGGAGAACATCGCCAGCCAGACCAACCTGCTTTCGATGAATGCCGCGATAGAGGCTGCACACGCGGGCGATGCGGGCAGGGGCTTTGCCGTTGTCGCCGACGAGATTCGCAAGCTGGCGGAAAGTTCCGGCGAACAGTCCAAAACCATCAGCATCGTTTTAAAAAAGATAAAGGAATCCATCGACCAGATAACCCGCTCAACGGAAAACGTGCTGACCAGGTTTGAAGCCATCGACTCGGGCGTTAAAACCGTATCGGATCAGGAAAACAACATACGCAACGCGATGGAAGAACAGGGAATTGGCAGCAAGCAGATTCTTGAAGTTGTCGGCAGCGTGAGCGAAATAACGCAGCAGGTACGCAGCGGCTCCAGGGAAATGCTTGAGGGGTCGAAGGAAGTCATCCAGGAAAGCAAGAACCTCGAAATGGCAACACAGGAAATAACCTCCGGCATGAACGAAATGGCCTCTGGCGCCGATCAGATAAACGTCGCGGTAAACCGCGTAAATGAGATCAGCAGCATGAACCGCGATGGCATTGCCACCCTGATACGCGAGGTCTCACGCTTCAAGGTGGACTGATAATTCGAAAATTTCCACACGGAGGCACAGAGGCACAGAAAGGATTTAAGATTTCGAAAAAGGTGCGTTTGTGGTATAATCGCCTATGGTATCAGGCGATTCTCCGTTACGGCCGTTTTTGAAGTGGGCGGGAGGGAAAAGGCAGTTAGTGCCGGAGATAATACAATTTTTTCCAAAGGATGCGGATGGCTTAACTTACTACGAGCCGTTTGTCGGCGCAGGTGCGGTCTTGTTCGGTCTGCGGCCCCAAAAAGCGGTGATCAACGACTCAAACGAACAGTTGATGACGGCGTACCGTACGATAAAAAATGACGTTGAAAGCGTCATCAAAATGCTGAAGGGTTATCAGAAAAAACACGGCACTGAGTTCTACTATACCATCAGAAATCTGGATCGGGACAGCGAACAATTCGGCGCGCTGCCGGATTGCGTACAGGCGGCGCGGCTTATCTATCTGAACAAAACCTGTTTTAACGGCCTGTACCGCGTTAACGCAAAGGGCTTCTTCAACGTTCCGCAGGGCAGATATAAAAATCCGGCGATATGCGAGGAGGATCTGCTGCGCCGGATAAGCGATTACCTGAACGCCGGCGATGTTGCCATTCTGCACGGCGATTTTGAGCAGGCGGTACAGGGCGCGGACTCAGACTCGTTTGTCTACTTCGATCCGCCCTACCACACTCCCGTCAAGACCGGCTTTACCGGCTACCAGCCGGACGGGTTTGGCGAAAAGGAACACGAGCGGCTGCGGGACCTCCTGCTGCACCTGACCGGCCTTGGCGTAAAGTGCCTGTTAAGCAACGCCGACACCGCTTTTGTCAGGGAACTGTACTGTCACGCGCAATTCGAAATAATTCCCGTGCGGGCAAATCGCCGGATCAACTCCAACGCCGCCAAAAGGGGCGATGTGGGCGAATTGCTGATA
>Ga0082212_10004591_pt1 | contig 19066 bp, 16 predicted proteins | sample TergutNt197P3_FD_71548 | JGI IMG/M metagenome (GOLD analysis project Ga0082212, IMG submission 71548) | Neocapritermes taracua P3 segment gut microbial communities from Petit-Saut dam, French Guiana - Nt197 P3 | ecosystem: Host-associated > Arthropoda: Insects > Digestive system > Gut ... | reverse complement strand
ATTTTGTGATAAAAACAAAAAAGTTTTCAGTTTTTTTTCAAGTTTCGGTATTTTAGCCACCAATTCACGAATTATATTTTCGTTTCTATGTTTTTTTCCGTTATAATTAGTGAATTAGTGGCTAACGCTAAAAAAGCAAACGCCGTGTGGGTCAATACGCTGTTTGGTTTTTACATTGGCAAATGTGGGTTTATGGGGTTAAACAAATTATTTGTTTAAAAGATTATGCGGTAACAGTATCGGCTATTTTCCTTTTCGGTCGTACAGTTACTTTATACGGCATTTTTCCGTTTATTGAAGCGCCGTTCGGTTTGGGCTTTGTAACCCTGCGCTGCGGCGCTGCTGTTTTTGACTTGGCTTTGTTCAAGTCAGCCAGCGCTATTTGTTGATTGTATTCATCAATAACAGCCTGCAGGTCGTCGGCGCTATAGGAATTAAGAATTTTCGTAAATTCCCTGCCAATTTTTTCTAAATCAAGCATATTCTATTGTTTTTAAGTTATTTTTGTTCTTTCAAAAACGGTTCAAAGTTACTAATATTTTTCAAATCAAAAACAACGATCTGAATTCTTTTTTTGTAATATAAATCGGGTATTACGGAATATTGTCTATTTTTATTGCGCGGGTTGGTTGGTTTGTCATCATATATGATACCTTTCACCCCAAGTTTCGACCATACGTTTTTTGCCAGGAAATAATTAACCATTTCCAGAGAAACATTTTTTTGCCTGTTTTGATAATATTGAATCGCTTCTTCTATCTTTTTGATGAAGAACAAATAGTGTTCTTCGTTAAAAACCGTATTGAGACATCCGTTGATATTCAAATCGGCAGAATATACGTCGTATGATTTCGACTTGCCGGAAGACTTTTTGTCCTGCCCCCAATAGTGGGCAAACAATTCTTCCAGCCAAAAATAGAAACCAAAGCCCAACCACGCATCCCTGTCAACGCATTTTAGAGGCTGTTTTAGTTCAGTCGGTCGAAACTCCTGAACATGATAACCCTTTACTTTTGTCTTATTTCCTATTAACAAAGCCATTCTATTTAATTTTTTTTACAACTGCAAAAATACAACTTTTTTTACAACAAGCAAAATTGAAAAACTTTTTTCATATTGGTATTTATTGAATATTGAATATTGTTTATTGAATATTGTTCACTATTCACCGATATTAGGCAGTCGCGCAGCGACGACACTTTATTAACCGGCGGTTTTAACCGCCGGACTGCCACCGGTACACACGGCGCCAAAGTCGCGCAGCGACGATACTTGAATATACGGTATTGTGCCGTCCCTGCGGGACTTTGGGAAGGATGTACCGCATTTTCCGTCCTAAAATCTACGGTTAATAGAGTATCGTCCCTGCGGGACTTTATTTTTTTCTTTCGGGTAAATCCTGTTGTTTTGGAAACCATGATATGTTTTTCGTTTTTCATTCCTAACGTATAACTGCCCTTTAACTGCATATCGCCAAATGAATTAAGACGGTCATGTAAATTCCACATTTGCTGACATTTCCCGCAACGTCAATCTACGCGCATTACTTCCACAACCATCAATTCAAACGGCGCCAGGGTAATGGTTTCCGGACGATCCGAACGCAGCGACCGGACAGGCTTTCCGGCGTCTTCTTTCCACGGGCTTTTCAAACGGAATGTGCCGTTTTCAGCCGGTTGAAGTTCCAGTAATTGCTGAAGATTGACGGAAAAATCCATCGGCTGACTGCCCGGATTGCGAAGCGAAAGAACGCCTTTCTTTCCGTTCCACGAGGCAAAGCCGTAAATTTCCAGATTGATCGGACTTCCGCCCACCCAATGCGTATCGATCAGCACCTCTTCGTTGGCTTTCGACCATAAGGCGGCTTCGGCAAGAATCGGCCAAAACCCGTCTTTCATTTTGTCGTAGCTGATGTATAATTCCTGCAAACTCGATCCTGATGCAAAATATGAGCGAACCATGTCCTTGAATCCTTTTTCGTCGTCAGAAATGAATCTGTCCGGTTCGCCGAATTTTGCAAAGGAAATTCCCACCGTCATGATGGAATTGAGCGGGTACAACGGGGCGCGTTTCACGACATTATTGTGCAATGTTCCGTCGCGATAGGTGATCACCATTTGGGTATCTTCTCCTTCTCCGGCTTGTTGGAGATCGTTCGATCCGCGCCAGGTGCAATCGGCAAGAAGCAGCCAAAACGGAGATGGCCATGTGCCTGTGGTGACATTGATATACACGTCGGGGTTGATTTTTCGTAACGCGCTCATTAACCGTACTCCCGCTTCCATGTCGGGAAGAAATTGAGGTTCGGAACCGCCGAACCCGTCGTATTTGAAATAATTTGCCTTGTAATTGATCAACATATCGGCCGACCGTTCATAAAAACGTCCGTAATAGTTCGGCCCTGCCAGACTCAATCCGCCCGGGTTTACTTCCATTCCCTCGCGTTTACCCGCGCTGATGCGACGTTGCTGAAGCTGTCCGTATCCGCCGAAAGGCGAAAACCAGACGCCAATGCCCGAATTGTATTCGCGGCACAATTTGGCCTGCGGCGCAAAACCGTCGGGAAACTTCACCGGATCGAAATGCCACAAATGCTCCACATCATCCCATCCGTCGTCGAAAACAAATGAATCCATCCGAACGCCATAGGGTCGAATGAATTTCTGATACCAGCCCTGCATACGTTCGATCAGATGATCGGACGAAAAGATGGTACCCGGCTGAAAGTCCCACCAGTTATTGTAGTGAAGAAATTGCTTGTAAGGACGCGCGCGTTCCCGTTGGATATAATAATGAAAAGCGCGTCGGCTTTGCCCTTCCGGTGTAACGCCCATCACTAAACTTTCAGATATTTGTTTTCCGGGCAACAGGGTGTCCTGTCGTGCGACGTAAAAATTCAGCACATTGTCCGTTTTCCTGTAAAGATAGACTCTCCCCCCGCCTCTGAAATTTCCGGCAGACTTCAGGTCGGCCTGCAAAGTATATGTATCTCCTTTTTGATGATTGTCAACAACAAGCCTATATACGTTGCTTCCGTTTTTTCCATTCAATACGTGTTGATCTTCGGCGATGAGTTTGCCGTTTTGTTTCAGTTGAAATGATTCGATGTTGAAATCGTGATTTGAGCTGCCATGTTCAACGGTAACCATGTATTCGCCGGCGGATTCAATGATGTGTGAAACGTCGTAAGGATTGGGCGAAAGCCTTCCGGGCATCCGGTTGATCAGCGCTTTGCTTTGCGCTACGGGATTTTCCATTCCGAAAAAGACGTTTTCACAAATAACAGGCGCTCCCAGTACAGAGCCGGCATATTGCGCTCCGGCCAACTGTCCGTCGAAAAACGATACAAAGGCAATGGCAACTGGCTCCCGGTCGGGCGAAATATGGATTTTTTGACGGACGTAATTCGATTCATTCCTCAATTCAGCGCTCCAAACAACAGTTAAGCCGGCTTTTGCGGAGTATAATTCCGCCGACAGTTCAATACCCGCATAGCGTAACGCGGACGCTGGTAAACTGTCCGTACTTGTCAGGCGGGACGAGCGAACGGAACGACGCATTTTGAAATCTTCATTCGTATAAATTTCACCGCTTGCCAACTCAACGGAGAAAAACGGCATAGCTGACAAACCGGTTTCTTTTCCGTCATAGTTATTTTTGATGCTGACAAGACGTATGGTCTGATTTTCTATATTCCAAAGGACTTCCATCGATTCGTTGTACAACATCGCGACGGAATCCCTGATCAGCGCTTTTGCCTCGCCCGGTTTTTTACCCGGAAAATAATCGGAATCCGGCTTCCTGACTGAACAGGAAACAATGAATACCGTTAAAAACGGTACAAAAAAATATTTTTTGATTTTCATATATTTTTGATTTTTATTTCGTTATCTATCACTCAATTTCCCTGTAGGCGCCAAAATTTCATAAAATTATTGGCATGGGACAACAGTTAATACCGTATCAGCCATCTGTAACGCCTTGCAGTATCTCCCATTCGGTAGATCAGCCCCAGTTCGTGCGCGCCGAAACTAAAACTGCGCATAGGGTTGAAATTATATTCGTAAGTATAATTAATAAAAAGATTATTGGTACGCATACCTACCAGCAGTCCGGCGATTTGCGGGGTACGCCATGTGCCTGCCATCCAGAAATCATCTCTGTAAGAAAACCGTGCAGATATTTCACCCTGAATCAATCCATTTGAGGTGGCTTTTAACAAAAATGCAGGCGCTACATAAGATTCCGTACCTATATCAAAACTTGTTCCTCCATGCAGATAATAATGCCGGTAAATAATATAGTTGTAGTCGAACTCGCCAAAACGGATGGAGCGCTGGAACAGATTGGACGCCGTAAACCCAACAAAATAATCCTGTTTTTTGTAGAATACGCCCAAAGCAGCGTCCGGCACATATGCCAGGTTGCCAAATCCTTCCATGAGTAATGGCTCGGGATCGTTGAAATCCAGCTTATGTGCTTCAATTCGCGTTTGCGACAAGGCTGCCGACAATCCCAGCGATAATTGTGAATTAATTAAATCAACATGATAAGCATAGGTATATTGCAGGCCGATACGATTCACCAATCCGCTGTGGTCGCTGTATATCAGTCCGCCCATGCCCACTCTTCCGCTTTGCGAAGATGGTTTTCCGTTTCTGACAGCAACTTTTTGATGGAGCAACCGGCCATTAGCACTGGCTGTATATGTTTTGGGACTCACGCCAACCCCAATCATGTAATCGCGCGCCGATACCTGAAATTTGACTGTTCCATCGCTGCCGGCCAATGCAGGGTTGACTACAAATCCGTTAATAAAATACTGGCTGTATACCGGCATCTGCTGGGAAAGAATTTCGCCCGGTATCAGAAAAAAACAACAGAACAGCGTACAGATAATCCTCATTACATTGCCCGTTTTATCTGATAATGGTAACATTACCGGTGATTGGCCTGGTACGGCTGTTCAAAATGATTCTGTATACATAAGAGTTCACCGGAAGGTATTTTCCCTGAAATTTTCCATCCCAGGGTTCGGGATAGCCTCTTTGCGAACGATAAAGCAACATTCCCCAATTTCCGGAGTATACTTCGACAATGGCTTCGGGATATACGTCGCGAAGTGGATAGCGGAAAGCCGAATTGGGATCGCCAACGCTGATTTCCCAACGGTCGTTTGAACCATCATCGTTGGGCGAGAAAGCATTGGGGATTCGCAAACATTCTGCGCTGGTATAGCCAAGTTCAACAGACTGGTGATAGGTGCAGTTATTTGCATCGGTTACTTCAAGTGAGTAAAGGCCGGAACGCAGGTCGGCAATACCGGGCGACGTCCCCCAGGTAACATCCTGCCATTGATAAGCGTAGGGAGGCGTTCCACCGGAAACTTCAGACATGATCGCTCCGTCGTTTGTATCAGGACAAAATGCATCACTGAACGTGAAATTTACCGAAAATTCCGGAGGTTCGGTTACGGTGGCTTCTAAAATGAGATCACAATTGTTGCTGTCGGTTACAGTCAGCAAATAATTACCCTCCGGCAGATTTTCGGCAAGCGGAGTATCAGCGTCATTCGACCACTGGTAACTGAATGGCGTCACGCCGCCGCCTGCCAGGGCTTGAATGCTGCCGCTGTTGTCACCCGGACAGGCAACGTCAGTAATGATGGTATTTCCCCACAGCGGGTCAGGTTGAATAAGGATTATTGAAGCTTTGCCCGCGCAGTTGAACCTGTCGGTAACGGTTACCGAATATATGCCGGCTGATGCGTTTTCAATCCTTTCGGTTATATCGCCTGATGACCATTTATAAATATATCCCTCGCGACCATTTTGTATATCCAATGCTATTTTCCCTGTATTATGACCATAACAGTCAATGTCATATCCATTGTATTCCGATACGGCTACGGCTTTTACCGTCAATGGCAGAGGTATACCGATATGCGCGCTGGCAGTTCCCTCGCAACCGTTAACATCGGTAACGGTAACCGAATATGTACCTTCTTCAAGTTCTGTAATCTTGTCAGTCGTTAATCCGTTATCCCATATGTAACTGAATCCGGGCGTTCCTCCTGATGGATAAGCTATGATGTACCCATCGTTCATGATTTTTCCGCCGTCACCCGGATCGCAGCTCATATTTTCAGCCTCAAGATTTGGGTTTACCGGATCAGGTTCCGTCAACGTATAGGTTTCCAATTTGTCGCAGTTGTTTGCATCAGTAATCTTCAACCGGTACACTCCCGAAGCCAGGTTCGTTTGATTTTGGGCGGCCGGATCAATGATTATTCCGTCAGATGAACTCCACAGATATGTATAGGAAGGCACGCCTCCCGTAATATCGATTTGTATGGAAGCATCCTTATAACCGAAACACCTGATGTCTGTTACAATAGAATCGTTTTGCATCCGCGAAGGCGATCTGAGCATATATTCTTCCTTTTTGATACAAAGTCCCCCCGAATAGATAATGTCTACCTTGTAGGTACCCGCTGTCAATCCATTCTGATTTTGGTTCAGCGGCGCCAAACCGGATCCGTCGGATGTATTCCACTGAAAGACATAACCGCCACTACCTCCACCGCTTACATCAAGAATAATGCTTCCCGTGTTGCCGCCATAACACTGTATCTCAAAATCGTTGTGATTCTGAATGGTTTCATTGACAATCAGTTCAGAAGGTTCTGCAAGGGTATAGGTAACAGTTGTTTTGCAATCATATTGATTGATAATGGAAAGTTCATAAGTTCCGGCGCCGAGCGAAGTTTGCTGAGAGGCCCCCTGCACAATATCGCTTAAATCACCATCTGATTTATTCCAAAGATATGTAAATGTTCCGCCAAAAGCGCCGGCTACATCTGTTATGATGATACTGCCGTTTTTATCCCCATAGCATTTTACTTCAAAATTATTTTCGAATCTGGGTACCGACTCATTATATGTGATAGGCGGAGGTTCCGTAACAGTAACCGGATTAGAAATTAATTCACATCCCGAATTATCAATAATCGTTAATTCATAAACTCCCGGCGCCAGGTCTGTAATTCTGAAATCATAGTAGTCGGCAACGGATGTGAAGTATCTTCCACCCTGTTCAATAGAGTCTTTTTTGAATAATTCCCCGTTATATTTCCATGTGTATGCCGACGCCACTTTTCCGGAAGTATTCGGGTTCAAATAGCCATCATTAGCTCCGTAGCAGGTTATATTGTAAGAATGATTATTTTGATCCGGACCGTAGTTGGATGCTCTCCAGTTTCCTATATCAAGAAAATCAGTATCTGTTCGATATGGCAAATCAATTGTTGTCGTCACCTTGCATTGATTGGTGTCAATAACAGTAATTGTATATGTGGCGGCTTTCAAATCAGTAAAACTGGAGTTTTCACCCAAATAATTAAAAATACCTGCTGCACTCCATTTATATTTATATGGATATATTTCAGACCTTGTTCCGCCTGTTGCATTTATGATAATGGTACCGTCAGAGTATCTGCAATCCGGTTGCGTAATACTCGGTGGAAGCAATCTCAACAACTCAGGTTGGGTCAGGGTTATTTCTTCAAAACGTTTGCATCCGATTTGCCTGTCAATGACGGTAATACCGTAATTTCCAGCCGAAAGACCGGTGATCATCGCTGTATGATTACCCGTATTCTCTCTCCATTCATAATCATATCCATTTGCCGGCCAGCCGCCATTTACGTTTTCGATCTTTATTTCCGCATCAGAATCGCCGTAACACTTCAGATGATGTGTTCCATATGTAGCTTGACTGGGCGTTATGTCGAATGTTACTTCCGGCGCCAGATGTATCGTTATCTCCCCGGCTCTGCCTTCGCAACGCAAAGTGCCGTTATATTCGATGAAAGGATAAAAGTGGTAGGAGACAGTCTGCAATGTATTCGTTTTATTCCACAAACCGGTCTGGTCAATGGATGCTTCCCATGTCGTAAAATCCGGCCTGCGTGTAAAATCCAAATTATCGGATGGCGCAACATTTTCTACATCTGTAATTTCCACATCCAGATTGAATCGCAGGTCGCCGAATATATCTCCGTTGGTGGAAGTAATACGTATTTCGGGGCCGTCATCCCTGTGGCATATCCTGTCACGGAAACTTTCGATTTCCATAACCGGCACAGGATTTACATGAATGGGAACAGTGGCGGTAAAAATTTTTCCGTTTTCAAAAGCATAGCAGATTTTGCCGGGTATCTCAATTTGCGGAGTAAATGTATAACTCACCACACGTCCGCTTCGGGTATTGTTGGTGATGGTTTGACTGAACGTACTGTTTTGTGATAAAGGTGCGTATGGTGCAATGACGCTGCTACCCGATTCGGCGTTTATGTTCAGATCGCTTAACCATGTTCCTTTACCATGTAAGTCATTTTGACTGTTCACCTCAAATTCAATTGAATTTCCGTTGCAAATAGTTTCCTTGTAACCCGTAACCTGAAAATCAGGCGTCGGCATTACGGTAACGGTGATTGTTTTTTCGTGGGGTGACCAGCAAATCCTGTCATTCAGATGCAACGACGGAAATAAACTGTAATCTACGCTTTGATCCGAATAGGATTGATTTACCAGCATCTGCGTTATGGAAGGCAACACGTTCACGTCATATTCTTTATCAGAATCTGCGGCGCCGAGAGAATTAGCCGGAACTTCCCATCGGTAGTAAACGGCGGCATTTTTGCTAACTTTTGAACCTGTTCCTACAGGTATCAGTGTCCCTGTTTCGTTGCATATCGTTACATCAACCAGATCATGCAGTTGTGGATGGGGATTTACCCACAGCAGAAGATCAGTGGACGGAAATCGGCATTGGTTGAAGCTATTATATCTTATTGTAGGTGTAATGGTGTAAGTTACCAAATCCACAGCATTGTAATTGTTGGCAAATGTATGTGAAATTGTATGATCTCCGCTTTCCGAGCCATTCAATCCGACGTTGGGAGTTATTCCTGTCGGCACATTCACTTCCCAGCGCCATCTGGTTAGTGATTCGAAACCGGGATTATTCAAAACCAGTTCCGCAACGTCTCCGCTGCATATTTCCTCCTCGTTTAAAGCAACCTGAGGTTCAATCGACGGGAGAAGAACTCTAACCTTAGACACACAGGTTGATGTGTTACCGTCTTCATACCAGACAGTCAATTTAATTGTGTTGATTCCTAAATCACTGCAAGTAAAAAAGTCCTTATTAAGTGAAAAATCAAGTTCTTTCGGTGCTGTACAGTTATAGATACTACCGTTGTAAATGTCTGCATAGAAAATACTTTTTGTTCCCGTTTCCGGTTCAAGTTCTATGGTCACAGGATCATCGTCTGTACCTGTACAAATAGCCTCAGGTACCTGGTCATCTTTCACCACAACGATATAATCACATGTGGCTGTATTTCCACTCTGATCTGTTATTGTATAAATTACTGTATTTATTCCCATAGGAAACGGGAAATTTATAATGTCACCACTGCCTGAACCAACTGTTTCTTCATTATTGGTGATGGTGTAAGATATATCTACAGGCGTACAGTTACCGGTAACCGAAGGGGCGGGAAAACTGCCGGTATAAATACATAACGGATTGTTGGCAGGGAAATAGCCATTTTCGTTTGGATATACAACCGGCGATGTACAGTCGATTGTCAGTGGTTCAGCTACTACGATCACATAAAACGAACATGCAGGTTCCCCATTTTCATCAAAATACGTAACATAAGTAGTCCCGATTTTGAACTGGGATTTGCCTGCGTCATCACCATCCCCCATTTCCTCAGTTTCGTCATACATTCCCTCAATCATTCCTTCAAGTTCATAACGAACAACATTTTTTACACCTTTATAACTAATATCCGGAAGGGAGGTGAAAGCATAGCATTGTCCATTATCAACTGTGAATGGGCCGATTGAACCCCCTGCACAAAAATCCTGCCCACTTAGCTCCGGCAACAAACAACAAACCATCCCGCATAGCATCAACACGATACGGAAATGGCGGAAAAGACTACTCCAAAAGTGTGAATAACAACACATAATTCGCTTGCCGCTCAATGATTGGTTTTTGATTATCTTATTTTATACGTTTTTACGAAAAAAAACGTTTCAAATATAATATTTATTTTTTTGTTAAAACGAAAAAATCATATTTTTATTGCCCGAAAAAACACGATGTCATGAATCAAATAGCTCAAAATATCAATGAATTGCGTTTGCATATTCCATCGCACGTAAAAATAATCGCGGTAAGTAAAACAAAAACTGTTCCAAAAATACGTGAAGCAATGAATGCAGGGCAATTGTTTTTTGGAGAAAGCAAAGTTCAGGAATTGTTGGAAAAAAATGAACAGATACCTGATGCTCAATGGCATCTGATTGGCCATTTGCAAACCAATAAAGTAAAATACATAGCACCTTTCGTGCAGATGATACAATCGGTAGATTCTCTTCGCGTTCTCAAAGAGATTGACCGTCAGGCAGTCAGATGTAACCGCATCATCAACTGCCTGCTGCAAATTCATATAGCCCGTGAAGAAGCAAAATTCGGTTTCAGTGAACGGGAAATTATTGATATTCTGGAATCTGATGTACTTTCAATTTCAAAGAATGTCCGGATTTGCGGACTGATGGGTATTGCTACCTTTACGGATGATATGGAAGCGGTTCGCAGGGAATTTCGCGGATTAGCCAGTTTTTTTCAACGTATTCGCAATGAATATTTTAGGAATGATCCTTCGTTTTGCGAGCTTTCGATGGGAATGTCTGACGATTACCGGATTGCAATTGAAGAAGGCGCTACGATGGTGAGAATCGGATCGCTGATTTTTGGAGAAAGATATCTTCTAACAATAAAAAATTGAATCATCCGTTATAATGGAATAATAAAAAATATATTTTTGCAGTTTTTATAAATCATTATGATGAGGTTGTATCATACAAGTATTTTATTTTTATACGTTTTATTATCGGTTTTGCCGGTAATGGCGCAAACAACGGTTCAAAGGAATCAGATCAACAGCGTAAGCACTGCGGTTCCGTTTCTGACCATCGCACCCGATTCGCGTTCATCAGCCATGGGAGATGTGGGTGTAGCTACTACCCCCGACGTAAATTCGCTCCACTGGAATCCGGCAAAATACGTATTTGCCGGTTCCGACAGAGGTATTGCGCTTTCGTATGTGCCATGGTTGCGCGGATTAGTTAACGATATGAATCTGTTGTACCTTACAGGGTACCAAAAGATCGACAGGATGCAGTCGATTGCCGGTTCATTGCGTTATTTTAACATGGGCTCCATCCAGTTTACAGATATTAACGGAGACCCGCTTAAAATAGGCCGACCCAACGAATTTGCCATTGATGTGGCCTATTCACGGCTGTTTTCTGAAAAAGTCAGTGCGGCTTTGGCTTTCCGTTATGTTCGTTCCGACATTTCGTCGGGGATATCGCCAAGTGCGGGGTCAAAAGCAAAGGCAGGGAACTCGTTTGCCGCGGACATTGCCATGTACTATCATTCCGAACTGGAACTGTTCGATAAAAACGGAGTATGGGCTTTGGGAGTAAATATAACGAATATCGGCAACAAAATGGCCTATTCCAACGAACAGCAAAAGACGTTCCTTCCCATCAACCTGCGCATAGGCGCTTCAGCAGGACTTAACCTCGACAGTTACAACAAGTTGAACTTTGCTGTTGATTTTAATAAATTATTAGTACCCACCCCGCCGCTCTATGACAAAGATGGAAAAATTATTGAGGGAAAATCCCGCGACGTAGGCGTAGTGCAAGGTATGTTCCAGTCGTTCACTGATGCGCCTGGCGGTTTTAAAGAAGAGATGCACGAAATATCTTACGGAATGGGACTTGAGTATCTGTACAGGGAAACATTTGCCGTACGCACCGGTTATTTCCATGAACATCCCACCAAGGGTAACCGCCGTTACTTTACCATGGGCGTCGGGCTGCAAATGAATATGATTGGTTTCGATTTCTCGTATCTGATTGCATCCAGCGGACGAATGAACCCGATGAACAATACGCTGCGGTTCACAATTTTACTCAATTTAGGCAGAGAAGTGCAAAAAATCAATGATACAACAAATCAATGATTTTTAAATTATGCGGATAGGATTTGGATTTGATGTACATCCGCTGGTCGAAAATATACCTTTTACATTAGGCGGAATTGTTATTCCCCATCACAAGGGAGCTTCGGGACATTCGGACGCCGATACACTGATTCATGCCATATGCGATGCGTTGCTGGGCGCTGCCAATCTTGGTGATATAGGCATGCACTTTCCCGATTCCGATCCGGCACTTAAAGGTATTGATAGCAAAATTCTTTTGCAGAAAGTAGTCAGATTAATAGCACAAAAGGGCTATCGTATTGTGAATATTGATACTACTGTATGCCTGCAACAACCCAAATTGCGCCCATATATTCCGCAAATGCAGGAAATGTTGGCGCGTGTGATGTCCATTCCGGTGGACAACATATCTATAAAAGCAACCACTACCGAAAGGTTAGGATTTACCGGCCGCGAAGAAGGCGTATCTGCGTATGCGGTGGTACTAATTGATTAATTTTTTCCCTGTTTCTTTCAATACATCATCAACTTTTACAGGGGCGTTGCTGTCATTGACGATTCCCCAGATGTAACGCCCTGCCCACTGACATTCAAGATCGCCGTTGAAACGATCCCTGATGGTCAGACGCCCTTCACGAAGTCTCGTATTCTGTTTTGCAAATTGCAAATATTTAGTCAACGTTTCTTTAGCCTGATCGGAATTTCCGGCGTCTATGATGAACAACTGGTATTTTTTGCCTTCCACCAGATAGTTGGCGGTAAAAGCGTTGTTCAAAAACTCGTGTCCCAAAAAACCGGACGGAATATACAATTCGCTGCGCGTGATTTTATTGTCGGCAGGAAGCCACTGTAATTGTACCGGAAAGACAGGCTGCGGGTTGATGTTGCGACTAAATTCCATTGCAATTTGCCGGATCGCTTTTACAACATGTTCATCATCAGACGGGCTTTCCATCTTTACATACAAATCATCGACGAAAAAATTGAGCATAGCGCCTTCCTGATAACCTTCTGCCCCGACGTTGATAAAACTGCTTTCCGAAGGACGTTCGGAAGCATAAATACCGAAAGCGTCTTCGCGGGTGGCATGACGATAGGTCTGAATGGTGATATAAGGCAGGTTGTCTCCTGTTCCGTTTTGTTTGTACTCAACAGACGTCATTTCTTTGAAATTGAACAGTATGTAACCCGGCGCAGCGCCGTTGATCCGATCATACAAATTGTCGGAATCGAATACTTCCACTGTTTCATCAATGCTCCAACCCGCCACCTGCGGCATTTTTGCTTTTATTTCGGCCGGCGTTTGCGCCGTGGTCGTCTGTACCCAAACAAGCGCTGCAAAAAGAATGATGATTCGCATGATATTATAATTTTGATGTTGGTTTCACGATATCAGGAAATCGTTACATTTTTTATCTCTGTGTTTCTCTGTGTCTTCTCTGTGAATCTCCGTGTAACTAATTTGTTTCACAGAGATTCACGGAGAAGACACGAAGATTCACAGAGGAGTGAAAATTTATGCCAAAAACTCCTGCGGAACGTACTGTAACCGGCTAATATCCTTTACCTTTTGCGCTACCTGAAATCCGGCAGTGCATTTAACGGTACATGTGGTACAATCGCCGCACGGATTCCCTGCCACTGCCAGCTCATTCATTAATTCTTTGGCTAATACCGGACTTTTGTAGCCATAATTGTACATGTATGCACGCATCATTTCGGGTATGGGCAGGCGTTTGGGGCATTGTCCTTCGCATATCCGGCAGCCCTGACAATACATGGAATGATGAGCCACTGAAAGATAATTCTTTTCGTCTTTATTCATTTTCAGATTTGTAGCTGCGTCAAGCGATTCTTCCAGCATGTCAAACGATGTAAATCCGGGTATGGCGGTATGAATGTTTGGATTCTGCAAAGACCATTTCAATGCGGCGCGGGTATTTACTTTTTGCGTCCTTTCCTTGTCGAGGTAACCGCCTGCCATTGTCTTCATCGCCACGATGCCCAACCCCGCCTTTGCAGCACGGTCAATAGCCGGATTCAACTCGGCCAAATGCTTTTGGGTGTAGTTGTACGATGTGAGTACCACATCATAATTACCGTTATCCACGGCTGCATTGATTACGGCCGGTTCGTTGCTGTGGGTCGACAAACCAATGAATTTTATCCGACCGTCCTTTTTCAGTTTTACCAACACCTCTACGATAGGCGTATAATTCACATGTTCCGCATCGGCAGGCATGTGATAGTAGAAAATATCCACATACGGCATTTTGAGCCGTCTCATGCTGGTTTCAAATTTTTCGAGGAAGTTTGCGGCAGCTTTATCCGACATTCCCTCACTTGCTTTGGAGGCTATAATGAATGAATTGCGCGGTTTGTCGGCAAAAAACTCACCCAACATTTCTTCATTCTTGCCGTTTTGGTATCCATTAGCCGTATCGAAATGGATGATTCCAGAGTTATATGCCGCTCTCACCACCGACGGGTTATCTGCTCTCATCACTCCCATACTCAATACCGGCACTTTAAGCCCGGTTCGTTTGCCCAACGTCCGTACAGGTAGTTTTTTCTTATTCATTTCGGTTTCTTTGGCATGGATATCCGAAGGCGTCAATACCAATGCTGCTCCGGCCGTAGCCGAAAGTTTCAGGAAATTCCTGCGATTTACATGGTTACTCATGATCAATTATGTTTTACTTATTTGTACTCTCATCAAAAAAACCGCGCAATGTACAAAAAATTATGAACAAATGCGCTTACTTTAACAAACATTAACATTTTTAGCCGTTTCGTCACTAAAAATATTCGCTTCGTCAAATTTTTGCTTGTCGGGCAACTTTTTTGTAACTTAATACCCGCAACAGACGTATAAGAATATCATAGTAAATACGACGGCCGCATCATTCGGATGTGACTGACGGTAGCGAAGCTGTGACATGAGTTGGTAAAATGTATAATGATAAAAATAAGTTAAAAATGAACCGCGTATTCGTAATTATGTTGTGTTGCGTACTGGCTTCGTGCCGTACACAGGAAAAAGTAGTCTATTTGCAGGATGCTGCCAATAAGAGAACCGAAAACATACCTGTTTACCAGGGAATTGTGATACAACCTAAAGATATACTTTCTGTAGTGGTATCCAGTCAAAAACCTGAGTTGTCCATGTCTTTTAATCTGCCGCTTCATTCATATCAGGCAGGAAGCACTTCTGAATCACACAGTTATTCGCAACGAATGCTTGGTTATTTAGTAGATGTAGAGGGATATATCGATTTTCCGGTTTTAGGAAAACTGAAAGTGGCCGGGATGACGCGTGATCAATTGTCCGAAATGATCAAACAAAATTTGATCGATGAAGGTTTAATATTAGATCCTATTATTAACACGGAATTCATGAATTTTAAAATCGCCGTGTTGGGTGAGGTTCGTAATCCGGGTACTTATTACATACAGGACGACAGGTTTACCATTTTCGATGCGATTGGCCGGGCGAGCGATTTGACCATATACGGGAGAAGGGATAATGTACTGGTCAGACGCGAACAAAACGGACTAATCACCGATTATCGCGTAGATTTACGTTCAGCCGGTATTACCAGTTCTCCGGTATATTACTTACAACAGAATGATTTGGTATATATTTCGCCTAATAATACCGTAGCCGCACGATCGCGCATCAATGAAAACCGAACATTGGGTGTTGGGATTTCATTTGTGTCGTTATTGACAAACATTGTGGTGTTGTTATTTTTACGATAGTAAATTGTTGAATTTTTTTTAATAAATATTTTTCATCCTTTGACAATTTAACATTGATTTGTTCGTATTTTATCATAGTTCACTCTCTAACTTCCTATTTGGCTAAAAATAGTTATTCTATAAGTTTTTTTAATATGTCTTTATCTTTTTCAATACCTTCTTTTAAGTATTTTTCAACTAAATCAGTTTGTTTTATTCCTTTTAGCTCTGCAATAACTACAATTTTAGTTTTCACTTCTTTGTCTATTTTATAATTAATTTGAGATTTAGGCATTGTTTTTATCACTCCGTTTAGTATTAATAATTATACCTATATATAAATACTATTTAAATTTATCATACTTTAAATTTATATATTTATATAGCTATGTAGATATATTTATAAATTTGTTTTTTATTAAGTTGTTTTTTCATTAATAAAACTATGAAAAAGTATAACACTAAATTAAAAACATAACAGTGTTAATAATGGGATGTGGAAGGAGGAAAAATAATGAATATTAAAAAAATATTAGTGTTGTTATTGTTTGTAATAGCAATAATTGGCATAATAACTCCGGTGGAAGCAAAATTAAATCTTTACGGACGCGTAACTTCAAAGTATAATGGTGAAACTAAAGTTCATTTTTATGTTGATAGTAATAAAAATTCTGTTTCTGCAGGAAAAGCGGAGCTCAGTAAAGTTAACAAGGTTGCTGTTACAGTTAAAGGATATAAAACTATAACTTTTAAAAAACTACCTAAAAGTTGGAAAGATTACTATCCTATGATTTCTCCTATTGGTTCAAAAAAATTCAAAGGTACATTTTTAAGTAAAAAAATAACTTCGTTTAAACTTTATGATAAAAAAGGTAAATTACTTAGAAGTGGAAAAAGCCTAATCGAGGCTTCTGAGGAAGTTGGGCTTAATCATGACTAAAACTTGCTAAAAAAATGCTAAAATAACTCCTAAAAATGGTACTAAAGTTAAAAAATAATATTTTACTATTGAATTAGTAATTTATAAAAATTAATTTTCTATTTTATTTTTTTGTTCAATTCTTTAATTAATAAGACAATCAGTGAACAATAATACTAACTTACACTTAACCATTTATAAATAATATTAAAATAGTTTTAAGTATTTACAGGCTGTTATAATTATGTTGTATTCTATTTTTGCCCAGTGTGAAACAGAATATTTGTCTTTTTCGACTTCCAAGTGATTGTGTTGATATTATTACTTTGACTGCAATCTTGTATGGATCCTTTGTATGGTATAGTATAGCTTATCTTAGGATTAACTGTTTTTTTAATGTGTTTAATCCAATTTGTTTCTGCCGCAGAGACTATTCTTTTGCTTGCAAAAACAAGACCCTTTTTATAGCGGACTAAACCAGAGCCTGAATGTATATCTATGAGGAATTTGATATTATTTTTCTTGGTAAATTGTACAATTTTATATCCTGGTGTTCCAGGAGCGTTGGCAACCCTATTTGGGTCAACTCTACATCTTTTTATAGAGTAATACCAACTTCTACTATTGGAAGCTGTGTTTTTTGGTATTATGAATGGGATTATGTATATTGTGCCTTTGATTTTTTTGTTTTTGATTTTTTCTAGAAATTTTAGTGTTGCTAGGTTAGCTGCGACTTCATTCCCGTGAATACCTGCGCATAATAATATTTTAGGGCCTTTTTCATTTCCAAATTTTAAAATCACGGATCCTTTTTTACTCATTGAAACTATTTTTTTGGATAATAGAGAATTAGGTGTGTTTTTTGAAATTTTAGAATTGTTAAGCACATTTCCCCCAACATTTTTATCAAAATAGTTTATAGTGTATGATTGGCCTGTAGTATCGTCATATGTGTTGGATATTGTTTGATTTGTTGCATTAGCACCACTTATTATGATATTTAGTATTAAGACAGTTAATGTGAATAGTAATAATAAAATTTTATTATTTTTCATGGTTTATTATGCCTCCCTGTGTTTTAATATTTTTTTTTATCAAAAAAGTATTACATAGTTATTTTTCTGTTTTAACACGACTATATCTTTTTATAATGTTTTTATCTTATTTTAACTGTTTTTACTATTATAAATAAACTAAAAGGTTATAACTATTTAAAATATAAAAAAAGAGTTATAGAGAGGTGTGATATAATGTTTAATAAAAAAATAATAGTAGCAATATTGTTAATTACTGTTTTTGTTGTAGGATTGCAGATAGTTCAACCTGTAAATGCTGCTGCTGTAGCATTAGATGAGGGTTCTTTTAAAGTTAATAATAAAAAGATAGAATATTTTGTTTCTTATAAATGGGATAAGAATAAAGAAAATAAGAATAAAATTCTTATTGAATTTTATGGAAATTATAAAAATGGGAAAAATTTTGGTAAATATTATCTTTTAAGTAAAACTAAAAAAAATGAGATAAAATCATATTCTTTAACATATGATAAAAAAGGGAATGAGAAACTTAAGCTTTTAAAAGCTTATAAAACAACCAAAAATCCTTTAAGCTTTTATAAAAGTACATATAAGAAAAATGTTATTAATCAGGTGAAAAAAATTCTTAAAAAATAGTTTATACCTTTAATTATAACATATTATTCTTGTTTCATTATTCTTTTTCTTTTTTTTTAACACGTCCAGAATTTGTTATCTGATGTTAATGTGTTAGCTTTTACTTGTTTTTTATACTTTTTTTTATTATAATAATAAACTATCTAATCAGTTTTGATAATTAGTTAAATTTAGGATAACAACAATTAGTTTTTCTTTTTCTCTCACTCATAAAAACTAATTAATGTTACACTATTCCTAGTCTCTCACTCGGAATTATTTGAATTTAATAATAAAAAGATATTTAAATCAAGAATAATCGTGAATCAATTTTTTTCAAGTAGTAGTGGTGGTGTACTTGTTTTTTTTAATAATGTTGACTCATATAATTGATTAATCCTTTTTATATATAATCTCAAAAATATTGTTGTTATCCATTTTTTATAAAAACGAATCTTTTATGAAAAAAAATTATTATTAAATTTTTTTCCTATAATTGTTATTAATAAAGTAATGATGAAATAAAGCTTTTTAACCCTATTTTTTTTAAAAGCTATGATTAATCATTATATTATATAAATATTGTTATTTTTCCTTCAATTATAGGCTAAATGTAGGTAGTAAATATTGATAAAATAATAAAAAAATAGTTCGAAA
>Ga0082212_10004590_pt1 | contig 19066 bp, 24 predicted proteins | sample TergutNt197P3_FD_71548 | JGI IMG/M metagenome (GOLD analysis project Ga0082212, IMG submission 71548) | Neocapritermes taracua P3 segment gut microbial communities from Petit-Saut dam, French Guiana - Nt197 P3 | ecosystem: Host-associated > Arthropoda: Insects > Digestive system > Gut ... | reverse complement strand
GGCTTAGAAGCGCACAATCGCGTAGAATCGAGCGCGTTAAATGTTCGCCTGCTCTGTGTGGCCGGCTCAAGAAGCATCATATGTTTTTGGAATATTATGCTACAACAATTAATTGGTGCGCCCTGTGAAAATTGCTTTTTTGCACCAGAACTAAAAGTATATTATAATAGGCCAAGAGCAGAAATGAGTCAAAAGCCCAATAAAAAGTGTCGTTTTTTGTCGGCGGCCGAGAGATGAAAACGTTTATATTGGAATATTGCTCTAAATATTGCCCTGCAGATAAAGCTTTACGAATAAAGCTCTACAGGAAAAGGAGTGCGGACATGGATTTCATCAAAGAGACGGATTTGCCGGGGATTGGCAAGAAATTCTCTATAGCGGCGAAGGATGGGGGTCATATCATCATCATAGTTCATGACGATGGTGTTCGCGAGATTTATCGTTATGATGATAGCCAGGACAATGAAGTGGAGCACATTATTTCCATGGATGATCATGAGGCGCGCAAGATTGCCGGGATACTGGGCGGTATGACGTATATTCCGCGGGCACTTGAGTCGATGAAAGTCAATCTGAAGGAACTGACTATTGATTGGCATCGGCTGGGGGAGTGTCAGCTCACCTGTAAAAAATCCATCGGGGAGCTTGGTGTCCGCCAGACCACAGGGGTCAGCATTATCGCGGTTATCAAAACCAAAGGCGAGAATATTGTCAGTCCCGGTCCTGAGGTGGTTCTGTGTCCGGGGGATACGATCGTTCTCGCGGGAACGCGTGAGCAAATTCGCAACTTCCATAAATTTATACAGAATGAGGATGACTAAGTGGTAGAGAGCGCAAACGAGATAAATCTGTCGTTAACTATCTTTCAACTGGGGATTGTTCTTGTCTTTGTGGCCTTGGCAGGTCTTTTGTCTTCAAAACTCAAATTTCCTATTGTCCCTGCTCTGATTATTATTGGGATCACTTTGGCGTATAGTGTCGATTTTCTCGCATCCTCCTCCGTGCTGCCGGAACAGGTGAGTGATTCATTGAGGAATCTCTTGAATTTTCATCATCCCGAGGCAGATACGGCGGCTGGGGAAACGTGGAATATTATCAAGCTTCTGGGAGAAGTCGGCGTGTTGTTTCTGCTGTTTTCGCTGGGATTGGAATTTTCGATTAAGAAGCTTCTGGAATCCGCGCGGACAGTTGTCAAAAGCGGCGCGATTTATTTGGGGATTGTGGGGACAAGCGCTCTTGTGTTTGCGGTGTGTATGGGATGGGCGGTTCCGGAGATCCTGCTGGCGTTTGGGATCATTATTATTTCATCCAGCGCCATTGTGGCCAAGACTCTTGTGGATTTAAAAAGAACAGCAAACCCGGAGACAGAAGTTATTCTTGGACTTATGCTCTTTCAGGATATCTTTATGGCGGCTTTTTTGCCTATTGTCGCGGCGATCGCGCTGACCCATGGCGGAACGCCTCTGGACTTGGTGAAATCGATTGGGTTTGCCTTTCTGTTCATCATCTTGTTTGTGGTTGTCAGCCTGAAGACAAGTATTTTGGAAAAGTTGTTCAGCATCGCCAGTGACGAAGTGTTTTTGCTGACGATTATGGGAGTGCTGTTCTTTATGGCCGGAACTTCGGCGCAGCTCGACATATCTGATGCGATCGGAGCCTTGATCTTGGGCATGGTTCTGGCGGAAACATCCCATAAAGAAAGAATTATCCATATGGTCATTCCGTACCGTGATTTTTTCGGGGCGGTGTTTTTCTTTAGTTTTGGTCTCAGTATTGAATTGACGGCAGAGATGCTGGCGGCGTCACTGCCGGCTGCGCTGATTGCTGTGGGAGTAACGTTGATTGGCAGTTTGGCCTATGGGCTTGTGATGAGCCGGGTGGCGGGGATCAGCAAACGGGGCGCGGTTAATGTGGGGATGACGATTGTGTCCCGGGGGGAATTTTCGATTGTTTTGGCCGGAATGGGTTTGACTGCCGGACTTAGCGGCTCTTTGCATTCCTTTGCCGTGCTTTTTGTGGTGCTGCTGGCGATTATCGGTCCCTTGACCAGTCGTTTTTCCGGCGGAATTTACAGGGGATTGGCCAAGGTCTTTCACTGGAAGCTGGCGCAAAAAAAGGAGAAAATTCATCACAATATTGATCCGAGATTGTTGAAGGATCCGGAGCTTGATGAGACTGAGAGGGGTCATGAGAGGGGTCATGAGAGGGGTCATGTTTCTGCGAGGGAAGGGTCGGAGTAAGCGTCTATGACAGAAAAGCTTCAGGAAAAAATCAGGGAGTCTGTTGCGGCTGTCTTGCCGATTACGGCTATTGTGCTGGTGTTGTGTATTACAATTGCGCCTGTGTCCAGTGGCGTCATGATGCTGTTTATCTTTGGAGCTTTGATGCTGATCTTGGGGATGGGGCTGTTTACCTTGGGCGCGGAAGTGGCCATGATTCCCATCGGGGAATTGGTCGGAGCTCATATCACAAAGAAGAAGAATGTGAAGCTGATTGTTGTGATCGGGTTTATTATTGGGGTTATGATTACTGCGGCGGAACCTGATCTGCAGGTTTTAGCTCATCAGGTTGCCTCTATTCCCTCGCCTCTGTTGATTATGACGGTTGCTGTGGGGGTGGGGGTGTTCCTGGTGATTGCGCTTTTGAGGATCCTGCTGAAGATTCGACTGTCTTATTTGCTTTTTGGTTTCTATCTTTTGACTTTTGGGTTGGCCTGTTTTATTCCGGGAGATTTTCTCGCGGTGGCTTTCGATTCGGGCGGGGTGACAACGGGGCCTATGACGGTTCCGTTTATTTTGGCCTTGGGGATTGGGGTGTCTGCTGTCAGCCGGACCGGGGACACTGACAGCGACAGTTTTGGGCTGGTGGCCATCTGTTCTATCGGGCCTATTTTGGCTGTGATGATCCTGGGCTTGATTTATCAGGCTGAAAGCAGTGATTATACGGCGGTGGTGATTCAGGATATTGGCAATACGGTGGAGCTGTGGTCTTATTTTTGGAAGGCGTTTCCTTTGTATGCCAAGGAAGTGGCGGTGGCCTTGGGGCCTATAGCGGCCTTCTTTTGTATCTATCAGTTCATGGCGTTGAAGCTGCCGAAAACCCAATTGATTCGCATTGGAGTCGGGTTGGTGTATACTTTTATCGGACTGGTGTTGTTTTTGGTTGGCGTCAATGTGGGTTTTATGCCGGCCGGAAATTATATCGGACAACAAATTGCTTCCTTGGAGCATTCCTGGATTATTATACCGATTGCTATGGTCATCGGATATTTCATTGTTAATGCGGAACCGGCTGTCCATGTATTGACCAAACAGGTGGAGGAGATTACGGAGGGGTCTATTCCTCAAAAAGCCATCTTGCTTAGTCTGTCTGTGGGCATGTCGCTGGCGCTGGCCTTAGCTATGATCAGAGTGTTGACGGGGATATCGCTTTTGTGGATTCTGGTTCCGGGGTACCTGATCGCGTTGGGATTGACTTTCTTCACGCCGAAGATTTTTACATCCATTGCCTTCGACTCTGGGGGTGTGGCTTCGGGACCCATGACAGCCACTTTTCTGTTGGCCTTTACCATAGGCGCGTGTAACGCGGTGGGAGGGAATGTGATTACGGATGCGTTCGGTGTTGTGGCGCTGGTGGCGCTGACGCCGCTGGTGACGATACAGAGTCTGGGTCTTCTCTACAAAATCCGGCAGCGGCGGACCGAAGAGGATCTGGAGATGTTGGCGCCGCCGGATGCTGATATCGTTGAAATTATTGAATGGGAAAATCATGCTGAGGAAGGGGGGGATTCGAATGCTGAGGATTGAGTATATGATTACAATTGTCGGTCGTGCGATTGCGGAAAGTTGTATCTCGTATTTTAAGTCGGAAGGTGTTCATCTCAACCTGAAAACCCGAGGGAAGGGAACGGCGAAGGATGAGATGATCAATTACCTGGGATTGGGGGACAGTGAAAAGGTGGTTTTGTTCTCGACGATGAATCGGGCCAAATCCAAGAAGGTTCTTGAGTATCTTTCCCACAATCTGAAGAAACCGGGTACGGGCATAGCATTTACTATTCCCATAGATGCTGTCTGCGGGCTGTCGTCTCTGGGGTATCTGGGGGGGATCTCTATGACTGAGGAGGAACATGTTAAAATGGAATCATCAAAGGTCAAGCATGAACTTATTATGGTCATTGTTAACCGGGGGCATGTCAATACGGTGATGAATGCCGCTCATGAAGCCGGTGTCAGCGGAGGGACAGCCCTGCACGCTGTGGGCATGGGTTCGGAAAATAAGGATGAGAAGTTTTTTGGCATCTCGATTGGTACGGAGAAGGATGTGGTGATGATTGTCGTGGAAAGCGGCATGAAGCAAAATGTGATGAAAGCGATTCTGGCCGAGGCCGGACGGAATCCAAAAACGAATTGCGTGCTGTTTTCGATGCCGGTGAGCGATGTGGTGGGGATTGGCGGTGTCAGGACTTAGCGACTGTAACTAACGCGGGCTTTGCCCGCATTAGTTCTTAGAAAGGGAGAGGGTTCGGCGATCTCCGCTGCGGGTGGGGACGGTAACATGGCGATATCCGGCAGCACGCATGGCGGCATAGGCTTTATCGAGATCACGTCCGACGTCTTGGGGGCGGTGCGCATCAGATGAGACGGTGCAGGGAACGCCGGCTGCCGCAAAGGCGGAAAGGAACTGGGGTCCGGGATATAATTCTCCTACGGGTTTATAAAGCCCTGAGGTATTGACTTCTATCATAACATCGTGTTTGCGGGCCAGGGCGGCGGCGGATTCATACAACCCCGCAGCATCAAAAGAGGGTTTGCATCCGAGTTTTTTGGGGAGGTCGGGGTGCGCCATAATTGTGAAGGGGACTGAGCTTTGTACCGCTTCGCTCCAGAGGGTGAAGTACTCACGCCAGACCGCTTCTTCGCCGCGTTCATGCCAGCCGTCCATGTGGCCGGGGTGATCAAAGGGCCAAGGGCCGGTGAGCATATGTACGGATCCGAGGAGCAGCTCATAAGGGCCCAGTCGGCTGAGGATATAAGATTCGGCGCCGGGGCGCCAGTCAACTTCGGTTCCGCAGATAATTTCAATGTCTGTATAGCGCGCTTGGGCGGCGGCGACGCAGTCCAGGTAGAACGCGACCTTATCAGCAGCCATCGTGCAGTCTCCCAACGGGTCGGCTTCCAAAGGCAGAGGCATATGCTCGGTGAGCGCTACAGTTGTCAGTCCTTTGGCCCGCGCGGCGTTTACTACCTCGTCAACGGTGCCAATGCCATGATTGGACAAGGCTGTGTGGGTATGTGTGTCGGTTAATTCCATAGACCCTCCATAACAGTAATTGTGGTGTAAGAGGTGCAATCATGTTTATTATTTCTCGAAAGGATAAAAAAAACCTTTCTGTAAGAGATCTTTTTATCAAAGATCAAGGATCAAGGGGCAGGATCGTGAGCGACATAAATAACATAACGACATAAGCGGGAAACGACATAACAGGATCTGTCATAACAAAATCCGAACAAAATCCGTCATCACACCGTCATAATAGGAATCTTGACATAAATAATCTAACAAGTTACAGTGGGGTGCAGGGATCCATATGGAGATAGGGGGTTGATCCTGATCTCGGTTAAAAACAGGATCAGGATGAGAGTGTATGTGAGTTCGGAAGATGAGTGTATGTGAGTTCGGAAGATGAGTGTATGTGAGTTCGGAAGATGAGTGTATGTGAGTTCGGAAGATGAGAGTGCATGTGAGTTCGGAAATTGTATTGCTGTATGATATGAAATGAGCCGCGAAAGGAAGATAAGAGTGAGAAACTCATATGGGCTGAGAATTGCCGAGGGTGTGCGTGATCTGGCGCCGGAGGATCTGTGTTATTTGGAACAGAAGGAAAGCTGCGTGTTGAAGCTTTTTGAGGCTTGGTCTTACCGGAAGGTGCTGACGACGGGGCTTGAGTATGGGGATTGTGTGGAGCCGGAAATGAGGCGCAAAGGGGATTTGTATAAGTTTTTTGACCGTGAGGGTCAGGTTTTGGCTCTGCGGCCCGAGTTCACGACACCGATTGCCCGGCTGGTGTCGACGCGTCTGCGCCATGAGGAATTGCCGCTGCGATTATGTTACAGTGGGGATGTCTATCGCTCTGGATCCCAGCGGTATCGTGAATTTCGTCAGAGTGGAGTGGAACTCATTGGTTCGGGAGCGGATATGGCGGATGCTGAGGTGATTGCGTTGGCTATTGAGATGATGCGGGGTTTGGGGCTGCGTGATTTTAAGGTCAGCCTTGGTCATGTCGGTGTTTTCTCGAATTTGGCTGATGAACTGGGCTTGGATGGGAAACTGCGCACGGATTTGGAAGATGTTCTGGCCCGCAAGGATATTGTGATGATGAACCGTCTGTTGGAGGAGGCGCCCCTGGACGGAGATAATCTGTGTCAGATGAAAAGGTTGGTGGACTTGTTGCGCCTGTTGCCGTCTTTGACGGGGGGGGAAGAGGTGCTGGACAGGCTGCGGGATTTTGAGGATTTTGACTCGGTTCGGCGGGCGGTGGATTCTCTGAGGAATATCTATGGGTTTTTGCGGGATTTTGGGGTTCGGCAGCATGTTGCTATCGACTTGGGGATTCTGCGTGAATTTGCTTATTATTCGGGGACAATTTTTGAGGGATATGTTCCTGAGGTGGGATTCCCTGTTTTAGAGGGTGGGCGGTATGACTGGCTCTATTCGAATTTTGGTTTGGATACCCAGGCGACGGGGTTTGCCTTTAATCTGGAGGCGTTGTTGGCCATGCGGGACCCGGTGGCGGCCCGGGGCGGAGCCAAGAAAGGGGAGACGGGTGCTGATGTTCTTGTGTATGGATCAATCCCGGATAAGGTGATCCGGCGTTGTCAAGAGCTGCGCCGGGAAGGGAAAAAGGTGGAGATGGCATTGGGATCTTTGTCGAAGGAAGAGGCGTGTTGCCAGGCAGAGGCCCGGGGCATTTTGCGGGTGGAGCCGGTTGACAGGTGACGAGATGCCTCGCGTCAGATAATGTGCTGTCATTTAGGGATCGGTTTTATGTGCCTGATTTTCTCAATGATCCTCGAAATAAACAGAGAACAAATCTATTGAGCGCAATCCTCAGTAGAAACCTTTCATTTCTGCTCATCCACCCCGCGTCCTCAGCAAACTGGGCTATTTCCGCATTCCCATTTGGAAAAAAATCTTATTAGCTCTTCGTGGTGAGATTCTATAGGCATCTCTCCCCGTTTTGACTCAGAGATATCCTCAATCATTCTTAATTGATCTAGCATTTCTTTTTTGAATAATTCATTCATTAATTCTCTTATCCTTCGTAAAAGGAAATACGCTCCATGCCCCAAAACAAATGGCTTGCCATTTCTGACGTTCTTTAAGCGCAATAGAGATGCGCTCTGAATAGATATCCCGGTTATCCATAAGCATAGTCCCTTTCTTGGTGCTGCCAATCATTCAATTCTTCCATTTATCTCTTATTCTCCTTTTTCAAAAGGCACTGACCCAAAAAATTCCACATCAAACTGATCATGGTGTATTTGTTTGACATAGCCATCATAATGACAGTCATAAATCAAAATCACAGTATTGTATTTTTTGTCTAAAGATTCCTTGAAGAGATCCACAAAATAATGGATAAACGTTTCAGCATAAGAGTGTTCTCCAATCAGAACAGATATAGAACTGCTCGAGGTATCCAGATAGGATCTTTCTCGAAAATCTTCGTCATGGGTGATTCCAAAATCATACTCAAACTGATTGTAAAATTCATCAAATAGTTCTTTGAATGACTGTTCACAAGGGCGGTTTGCGTTCTCTGGCAAGAAAAGCTTATTTAGTCTCTGTTGGAATTCAGAATCTGTCTCATTGTCAAAATCTTGATATACTGTATCGAGATAGTCATCAAGTTGATTTTCGTTTTTGAAATTACCTAACCATAAGGATACAAAACCGCAGCCTTCCTCACAATAATCATACATCTTATTAGACACAACAAACACCTCCTCATCTCAAACTAAACCCCTCAATCTGAATCTAAAAAAGATTATTCTTTCCTGCCTATGATAGCCCGCACTCTGTGATGGTACTATGACCACCCGGAAGAACAGAATAACTGTTTCCTAGGATTTCCAATGAACGGTCATTGTTTCCATGTGCGTGTCATCCTAGCCAACTCTTTACGCACAAGTAATTATACGATTCAACAAAGAGCTCAACTTTTCTTCGTAAATCTCATGCCACAAACTCATGTCAAGCTGCTTTATCACATAGCGATCGTTTTTATCATTATGACAGATTATGCTGTTCATAACTCCCATCACAAACCACGGCAAGAAACTCAACATTTCCTGATCTAGCTTTCCGCCACCATCCCACGTCGCAGATAGATGTTTGTTGATGCCATCAATCAACTCGAAAAAAAGCTTTTCATTGAATATTTGCAATTCAAACAGTTCATAGCAGAAAGTCCCTTCAATGAGATCATTCCTGTTTTCAAGTATCGTGTTCCTATCCATTAGCATCCATGTACACCTCGCACAACATAACAACGTTTCCTCATACAGACCTACTTGATCTTCTCCAGAAAACCACCAGGAATAATAACTTTGAATAAGCCGAAATAACGCCAGAACTAAACCAGCCTTAGACATCTATTCAATTAAAGACCATGATACCACAAGAACGTGCAGAATGCTACTCTATTTGTTGATTGACTTTGATTGACTGCGATAGGTAACCACAATTCCAAGATGCTCCCAATAACCGGCCATGGCTTGCATCTCCTCCCATGGTAAGACTTGGAACTCGTAATTGTTTGTCTTGCCAGTGACGTGATGCCGATTGCCGGGCTTGATGCCCTCTTTCATAATCGATTTCAAAAGAACCAGATGGATAATTGTTTCTGAAGGTTGAATTTTGCTTGCCGATCCTTTTGGTGATTTCTTCTGCACCGTTAACGGAGCTTTGGCTAAACCTAATTTCATTCGGGTTTACAAAGATTCCAAACACCCCAAGAACTTGCTCTTTTCCCCCTCAGGAACCACCACAGATATAAAGTCAATTCCACACTCGCGTAACACATTATCTAAAAGATTGTTTTTTGAAATACAGCATATTATTTCTGAAGATACCATACCAAAGTTCAATTTCGTCTTTTATATTTCTCAGTTGAATAGTAATTATATGGAAAGCAGTCTGGCATTTCCACAGTTTTTACGAAACAACGATATTTCAACAGTTCCAACTGCTGCTCTGTTGACAGCTCATCATTCTCACACTTATCACCATGATCTACATTGTACAGTAAATCTTCATTGCTCCAATAATCAAACCGGAAGCTTGTTCTCCATTGTGAATTGCTTCCCCAACCAAGCGATAAATCCTCGTATTTTCGATCCCAACGCTGATGACTCCAATATAAAGTTGATTCCTCTGCTGTTTTTTTATGAATACAGTCTGTGCTCGCTGAAACCGACACACTTGCCCGAGAAAACAGTAAGTCCCCAAACATGAGACATGGCCATCTGCTGTCCATCAGCTTTGGATTCGGTAGCTCCATACATTCTTTAACTTTATATATCTCGCAATAAAATGGATGAAATTCTTTTGGTTCATATACGTTTAACCCTGCCTTTACCCAAAAATCAATATATTCATCCAATGTCACCTGAATAGGGTCATTTCCATCTGTCTTGTTTTGAAAATCCAACAACAGCAATTCATTGATCCTGCTAAGGGCGTAAAAATCCCACCTTATATCGGAACAGAATGGTAAATCCGGATCATATTTTTTGTAACGTTCCATTTGACAGAGGCTGTTTTGAATAACCGGAATGGCTTCCTTCAACACCTCATCATAAAGCGAACATCTATCATATTCCTGAATCCGATAGTAAATCTGAATAACCGAATCAAACCACTTTGTTTTGATGCCCCTTTTTTTTAATAGGCTTTTTATCTGCATGTTGCCATGAAAATTATACATAATTTTGGTTGCAATATTTGTGTCTATTACCAGGCCAGCATCCAATAAACACTCCACAACATCGATATCAAATGCATGCGTCAGCGCCTGATGGCCATCACTTGAAATATAGAACGGATTTGCACCATATTCCAAAAGAGTTTTTGCTATTCTATATCTTTTTTCCGGGGATTGCTTCCATGCGCTTACTGCACCCATGAGTACTGTATATCCATTAGTATAGCGACAGTCAGGGTCTGCTCCTTGTCTTAAAAGATCAGCCACCTTTTGCGGGTCGCCTTCTTCGACTAAATTCAGTAGTTCACCATCAATCAATCGCATTGAATTCGTCCTTTCTATGTTTTCATTTTTGCATGGGTGAGGTTGAAGCAACAGGTCAACAGGAAGGGCGGTTCACACAGCATTCCGCACTCTTAACATTGCGGAGCGTCTCACTTGTTTATTTTGTCAGTTGTCAAACCAAAATACTATTCGAACATCTGAAGCACAACCACCAACATCAGTAGCCACTTTTAGAAGTCTAGGCATCATCTCAGACCAAAACTCAGTGGCCATCTTATAGTATGGTTGTGTCCATTGGCAACGTATGTGGTATTTGCTTTCTTTCAGCATATTTATGGTCTCAAGATGATCATTTTCACACTTCCTAAAAACCTCTTCAATATGCTCCAACATTTCAGGTTCGGTTAAGTACTCGATAGGCGTATACCCAGCATCTGTAATCCACGAGTCTGGATTTTCCCCATCTTCACGTCCCCAATCATTCCATCGGTAAAATTCATGCGCTTTCAAAATGCCGTCGACAATAATAATCTGTGTCCAGTTATAGGCGACAATCTCAGCTAAAGTCAGGTATGAGTGTGAGTGTGAGTGAGCAGATCTCCAGTCTTCAGCGGCCTTTTGTACTTCGGAAGTTACGTTGTTGGGAATTCCTTTGGGTCTTGTAATTGGCACACAGCCTCTGTTCATATTTCGCACATCTGCTAGAATTGCAAAAAGCCAATAATTTCGTCCCAGCCAAAACGCTTCATTAACAAATACCCATTTATTGTTAACTTGTTTTTCAACATAAAGATGGATATCACAGCCCATTGCTAGCCTTCCCCCCATAACCTTTGCCTCATGCTCTGCGATGTCAACACACTGTAACAGCTTGTCATCAAATACTTGTTCCTTTCAAGATGCGGTTAATGTGCAATTCACCCTTAATCTTAATTCTATCACCAACTGTAAAATCAAATGACTTCTCATAATCAACTATGATTTTGTCCGATAAACACATATGATCATATCTTCATCTATTACTGAAACCACCACTCCATATGCCTGAATGCTTGGTGATTGGTTAATTAATTGATTGTTGAAAACCCATTGTGCCTCCCGTATTGATGACATATTCCGTGACAAAAACAATTGTCAATTCGCCCATAATATGATCGCCAGTGTGTATATCATCGATTTCATCTTCCGGCCCTGCTTGATAACAACAAGCCCATATCTTACTGTTTTTTGTCACATACTGAAGCTGAAAAAGCACTTCATATTCTGCACGGATAATCTCGCTCACAAAAAAAGATCTCATAATATATTTTCACCTCATTTCCAAGTTACCCGATCCCTCCCCTGTGCCCAGCCCGTGCCCTGCGATGCCATCGTGACCACTCAGAAGAATAGAATATCTGTTTCCTTTGATTTCAAACTGAGACGGGAACACTGATTACTGCTCTCAAAACAACCCAACTATAATTCGTTCCACTCTATGCATGGTGGTCTGCCTTGGGATTTCAGAAAGTATTTTGCACATTCAATAGCTGAAGGCAATGGGATCACAGTATAATTTGGTGCATTCCAAACACATTGCCCCGTATAAAACTCTGTGGAACCTTCATCTTCCTCATGTCCTGCCGACTGATAGGAAATCTCTGTCGACTGAAAATAATGAACACATGCCTTTTCCCCATTAACAAAAATTGCTAAACACGGATAGTCCTTGCCTTCATCGCCCATCCAAATATCATCCAATGGCGCGGCAACAGAATCATTTAACGGCGTAGCTGCACACTTCTTAATGATTTGTTCTACTTTATCATCGTTATAGTAATTCGCCGTTCCAAACTTACATGATAATTTCATTTCTCATCACCCAACAATAAAATAATAACTTTAAAAAGGCGGAGTAACGCCAGAGTTCCAATCTCATGAAGTCTATTCACTTAAGACCATAATACCATAAGAATTTTCACAATTCCAGAATCCTTTGCTGTGATAGCGAAGGCAACAGGCAGAAAAAAGGCCCTAAGGGGCCATCTAAACTGAATGCGGAAGTATCGGCATTTATCAATATCAATGCCTTTTCCATTAAAACAGATCACTATGCGTACCAGTTCTAACAAAAAATACCTCTTTACCTTCATCATCAATTTCGTAAACCAGAAGCCAATCCGGTTCAATGTGACACTCCAGGCTACCTGAGTATTCCCCCTGCAACGGATGTTCTTTTAACTTTGGTGACAGCGGAACCTCATTCTCAAGGTCAGCCATAATGTCTATTATCTTTTGCATGAAGTGCCCGCGCTTTTGGCATCGTTTATAGTCTTTTTTGAATTGTGTAGAGTAAACGGGCGTTCTCATTATTCATCCATTTCCTTAACAAAATCAGCAACAGATGAGGAGTTTTTTGGGATTATTCCGTTCCGCATGTCTCTAATCTCCTGTAAAGCATCCACCGTTTCTGCGTTGGGACGGTTCAAGGTTATTTCAAATGGAATCTTTCCTTGTCGAACAGATTGGCGCACAAAAATATTTAAGGCCGTTGTCATATTCATACCAAGTTCTGAAAACAGGTGTTCGGCTTGTTCCTTCAAGTCGCGTTCCATACGGATACTTAAATTGACTGTATCTGTACTCATGTGCTCAGCCCCTTTCATTGCTATTATACCATCAGAAGTTGTGCATAATCAATACAGGGCACATATTTTTCGATGATCCTGATCTTGTCACCGCAATCGTCCAGTTCGTGAGTTGGTTTGGATTGATTTCATTAGACGTCTTCAGCTTTTTTCATCCTGATTTTTCTCTTGAGATTCTTGGTATTAACCAGATTCCCATGAGTGTGCCAAAATAGGGGTCGCACTTAACTTTGCAACTGAGCGAAATGTTAATAATTCTGTTTCATCTTACCTAAACTCAATATGAAGCGTTTTACCCACGCCTTCCGCTATCTGTTGTAAAGTGGCAATAGTAGGGCTACAATTCCCGTTTTCTATTCGGCTGATATTGGATTGTCTGATACCTGTTTTTTCGGCCAAAGCCTTTTGGGTAAGGTTCTGCTCCGTGCGTGCGGCAATAATTGCTTTGATATATTCTCGCTCTGGACGCTGGTGTTCCCATTCAGCCACAAACTCCGGGTTTTGAAGCTGTCTGTCCAAATACTTTTTGTGGTTGCTCATTTCTTTTGCCTCCCCTCATACTCGGCTTTGTACTTCATGGCAAGTGAAATCTCATTCGGTGGGGTTTTTCGAGTTTTTTTGATAAACCCGTTTGTTAGGATAATCCTATTATTCACGACGAAAAAGTAAAATATCCTCGAAATATCCCCGGCGAAGCTGATACGTAACTCAAACAGACCTTTGCCAATCGCCTTTGAATATGGCTCGCGTAGGGTATTGCCAAACTCCGCGAGGATATCAATACTCCCCAACGCTTTCACGCGCATTTTCAAGTCGAGGCTGTCGAGGAACGTTTCGACAGGCTTTTCACCGCTTGGAAGTTCATAATACTCCACGTCAAACATGAGGCTGCTATCTCCTTTTATATTATATTCCTTTTTTGATATATTATCAAGTGGCACTTTCGGGATTGCTCCACATATTCTGCCCCCTCAGCAATTCGAATCCGCTACGCTGCCCCGCGCCCTGCGATGGTACCGTGAACTGTCATAAGAACAGAATGCATATTTCCTCTGATTTCCAATTGGAACGGAGCTTGTAGAGACAGATAAATTCACAAAAGAATAACCTTAAAAATCCCGAAGTGAATGCCAAATTCAAATCGGCTCCTAAAAAGCATATTCAATTACAAATATCATACCATATTTGTTCTTAACGTCACAAGAATTTTGCTCAATTTTTCAATTTTATTTACGTTTTACGTTTTATTTACGTTTATTTTTCTGGGGTCTGGGGGGATGGCGCCCAGCTGTATTGTTTCTGGCTGTATTGTTTCTGGATTGACTAGCGCAAAGCGGTTTTGTACAATATCATATATGAAGAAGGCAGTTTCCCAAAAGATTGCCAAAAGATTGCCTGCGGTATAACTCCGAAAAATCAGGAGGGAATGAGGTTTTTTAATGTTTATATCCAAGAAAAGATTATCCATTGCTTTACCTAAGGGTAAGCTGCTGGAGGATTCTATTGCCCTGTTGGAGGGGGTGGGGATTTCCTGCCGGGAGGTTTTAGCTAACGATCGCAAATTGACTTTTGAGTTCCCGCAAAACCATGTCCAAATTATTGTCTGCCGTCCAACGGATATTCCGACTTTCGTGGAGTATGGGGCGGCGGATTTGGGGTTTGTCGGCAAGGATACCCTGGTAGAGCAGGGGAAGGATGTGGCGGAGCTGGTGGATCTGAAGTTTGGATATTGCCGTTTTGTGGTGGCGCTGCCGATGGAGGCGCTGCCGCCTCAGTTATCTGACGGCAGCTATGATTTGCGCTATCTTGACCGGAAACGGGTGGCGACGAAGTTCCCCCGTGTGGCTGAGGAGTATTTTAGCGGGCGGGGCATGCAGGTGACGCCGATTAAGCTTCATGGCAATATTGAGCTGGCGCCTAAGGTGGGGCTGGCGGATATGATTGTTGATATTGTTTCGACGGGTAAGACGCTGACAATGAACCAGCTGGCTGAGGTGGCTCAGATTTTTGAGGCGACATCGCGGTTGATTGCCAACCGTGTATCCTATCGTTTGAAACATGAGGATATTCAGGCGGTGGCCAGGGGCTTGAGAGCTCAAGTGGAGAGTTCGTTATGATAATCGCGAAAAATATCTTTTTGGTCATAGGCATCCTTCTTTTGCTTAATCTTATTTTTATGTTTTTTGCTTCCAACTTTAATGCTGGGCTGATGGTTCAAGGGGGTGTTGCACTGGGTGTCATTTTGTATGCTGTGTTTTTTGAGAAAATCCCCAAAAGCGGGCATAGTGCCGCCGGGATTGTTTGTCTGATTTCGCTGATGTTTATCGCTTTTCTTGTTATTTATGGCAAAGCGGATAATGCGATTTATGATGAGGATGTGGCTATTGTATTGGGCGCGGGTATTCGCGGTGAGCAAGTTGGTCCGATGTTGGCGAGGCGGCTGGACAGAGCTGTTGAATTCTATGAGAAAAACCCTCGGGCCCTTATTGCTGTCTGTGGCGGACAAGGGTTTCAGGAGGATATTTCTGAAGCGTTAGCGATGGAGCGTTACCTGATGGCCAGAGGGGTTCCTCAGGAAAAGATTCTTAAAGAGGATAAGTCAACATCGACTTATGAGAATATTTCTTTTGCCAAAGAGATTTTGGATGGCTATTTTCCTCAGGGATTTTCCAGTGTGGTTATAACAAGTGATTTCCATGTTTATAGGGCGGTGCAAACTGCGCGGAAGGCGGGGGTTTCCGCGACACATTTGGAAGCCTATACCCTTTGGTATGCCTGGCCTGTTAACTATTTGCGCGAGATGCTTTCGGTTGTGAAGATGTGGGTGCATTTTGGCTAAGAATGTGGGGGTAAGAAATGCTTAAACAAGTAGTCGCTTTTCGTGATGTGGACAGGGCTCACCTCTTACACAAGTCTTATGGGGATGAGGCGGCTCTGGAAACGGCGGTCAGAGGTATTATTCAGGATGTGCGGGCCCGGGGGGATGAGGCTGTGCGTGAATATACCCGTCGTTTTGATGGGGTGGATTTTGCCCAAGGATGCCGCGTGAGTCCTGAGGAGATGGAAGAGGCGTCAAAGAAGGCGGATCCGGCGATCTGTCGTGAGGTGGCCCGAGCCAAAGATAATATTGAGGCTTTTCATGTCAAACAGAAGCGTGTTTCCTGGATGGAACCGAAGGGGGACGGCTGTGTGCTGGGGCAGTTGATGATTCCGCTGCAGCGTGTGGGCATCTATGTTCCGGGAGGGACGGCGCCCTATCTGGGGTCGGTGCTTATGAATGCGGTGCCGGCCAGGGTGGCGGGGGTGGAGGAGATTGTCATGGCCACGCCTCCCCAGGCGGACGGCAGTGTGCTGCCGGAGATGCTTGTGGCGGCTTTGTTGTGCGGTGTGAAGGAAATTTATAAAATGGGCGGGGCCCAGGCGATTGCCGCGATGGCCTATGGGACGTCGACTATCGGGAAGGTGGATAAGATTACGGGTCCCGGCAATATCTATGTGACTCTGGCTAAAAAGCTGGTCTATGGGTCGGTGGATATTGATATGCTGGCGGGTCCCAGTGAAATTTTGATTTTGGCGGATGCCGACGGAAAGCCGGAGGAATTGGCGGCGGATTTGCTGTCTCAGGCTGAGCATGATGTTTTGGCGTCGGCGATTCTGATTTCGCCGGATAGGGGGTTACTGGAAGCGACTGTGAGCGAGGTGGAAAAGCAGGTGGAGTTGCTGCCGCGCAGCGAGATTGCCCGGGCGTCCTGGGAGAAGTATGGGGCGGCTATTCTGGTGGAGGATCTGGAACAGGGGATGGAGCTTGTTAATGCTGTGGCGCCGGAGCATTTTGAACTTGTGGTGCGGGATCCTTATGCTTGGCTGGGTAAGGTGCGCAACGCGGGGGCTGTTTTTATCGGGAGGTCTACGCCGGAGCCGGTGGGAGATTACTTCGCCGGACCGAATCATATTTTGCCTACGGGAGGGGCGGCGCGGTTTTTCTCTGTGCTGGATGTGGATGCGTTTATGAAGAAGACGAGTGTTATCCAGTATTCTCAGGAGGCGTTGCAAAGGGATGCGGGGTCGATTATGGCGTTGGCTCGAAAAGAAGGGTTTGAGGCCCATGCCCGGGCGGTGGAGAAGCGGTTGGGTAAGTGATTGGCCCATATTCTGCCTCGGTTATATAAGTGGACCACTATTCGGGGGACACAAGAGGAAATGACCGCCTTTTGGCTGAAGTGTGAAAGGGGTGGAGACAATGCGCAGGGCACAATGTACCCGCGAAACCCGGGAGACGTGTATTTCGGTTCAACTTAATCTGGATGGAACGGGTTTGGCTCAGGTGGATACAGGGATTGGGTTTTTTGATCACATGCTCGACTCTTGGGCGCGTTTTGCCTGTTTTGATCTGGAACTCAAAGCGGAAGGGGATCTCCATGTAGACGCTCACCATACTGTGGAAGACTGTGGTATTGTGTTGGGCCAGGTTCTGAAAGAGGCTTTGGGAGATAAGGGAGGGATCGAGCGGGTTGGAGATGCTTTGTTTCCTATGGATGAGGCTTTGGCCCAAGTGGCGGTGGACATATCGGGACGAGGGTATTTGGCATGGGGGGATAACATTGTACAGAGTACCCATGCACAGCTGAAGGATATCACCTGTACTGTACACTTGGAGGAGGATCAGGCTGGACAGCCTTCTTTGGGCGAACGGGATTATCTAGTGTCGGCGGGGAAAACAGGGATATTTCCCTTTGAGCTGGCTGAGGAGTTTTTTAGGGCTTTGGCCTGCAATGCGGGCATCACGCTGCATGTGCGCCTGTTGGCGGGGAAGAATTCTCATCATGTCTTGGAAGCTGTTTTCAAAGGGGTTGGGCGCGCGTTGCGGTTGGCTGGAAGTGTGAGTGGACGGTACAGCGGGGCGCCATCAACGAAAGGAAGCCTGTGACATTATTCCTTGTCTTTTTGCTGCTATGTCCACACAAGAGAAGCTATTGTTGGCTGCGTGTGGCAGATAGGATATTTCTCTTACCACAAGTGGCAATCGGTGATCCTGCAAAAGGATGCTATTCTTGCCGACAAGGATGCCGTTCTTGTTGACAAGGATGCTGAAATTGAAAAACTGAGAGCGCTCTTGGATCAAAAGTAAAAAGATCATCAGCATCTGATCAAATCTAGTGCGGGCTACACCCACAAGTGGTTAGTGTGCAATGCGGGCATTACACTGCATGTGCACCTGTTGGAAAAATCTTTAGAAACATCCTCGTTATTGTGCTGGAAAAGAAGATCTTCCCCACGTTCTGTGTGCTACCGCCAATATCATATCACCGGACTTTCCGAAGCTTTTTTTTGGAACTTATCCAGATTTCTAATCTTAAAATCGAAAATACTCCCACAATCTTCACAGGCTACTGCATCAAAGTCGAATCTGGATGATATGTGTTCTGGTTGCAAGTATGGTCCATTTACCCCACAATTGATTTTACTTTGGACTACATTTTCGCTACCGCACTTTTCGCATTTTGACATAAGTTATACTCTCCCTTGTTAATTTTATATTTATACTATTTGAATCCGGCAGAATTCGGTGTTGTTCAGCTCACAGGCTGCAGGGGGATTACGAAGGCCGGATCACGCCTTATATATGTTACCCGGATTCTTTGGCCTGGTCTGTCACCTGATCCCAGAGTATCTTGAAACGGCTTGGGTCGGTCTTGTCAACCATAACAGGCAGAGCCATGCTGGAACTCGGCCATCTGTTAATTGGGCAATTTCCTTCGTAAACAACCTCGCGTCTGGCGATCTTTCGGGCGGACAGGATACCAACAATTCTGATACTACTGCACACCACACTATTGGGATGAGGGTTGCTGACTTCGATCACTTGGAACGAACCCACGACTTCATTTTGGCGTTGCGCGCGCTCTGATACAATCATAATCTTCTGGGAATTCTCAGGATTGTACCGGAGAGAAATCCCCGCGCCTGCCCCAATTAGTGCCACACTGGTCCATGCGGCAACCATTCTGTCAGTAGCGGTAACCTGCTTGCCATCAGTTGTGGTGAATTGCACCGTTATAAACAATAAAGTGGCCACCTTTGTCAAGACAATTTTTTAGGGTTATAAAAGATAGTGGTCACTCCTTTCAATGTGGTGTTATGGTAATGTGGAAATCCAGAGCCGGCT
>Ga0082212_10004589_pt1 | contig 19068 bp, 18 predicted proteins | sample TergutNt197P3_FD_71548 | JGI IMG/M metagenome (GOLD analysis project Ga0082212, IMG submission 71548) | Neocapritermes taracua P3 segment gut microbial communities from Petit-Saut dam, French Guiana - Nt197 P3 | ecosystem: Host-associated > Arthropoda: Insects > Digestive system > Gut ... | reverse complement strand
CCACAAGGCGTTGGCCTACGCGCTGCTCTACAGCGTCAAGGAGAGGGTCCCCGTCGGGGACGTCACCCTGACGGTCTCGTCGACGCGGAGGCCGGCGAAGCTGCTCGCGCACCTGAAGGGGATGGGGAGGGGCCTGTCCTCCCCCCACCCCGGGATAACCTACGTCGAAGGGGAGAGCGTCCCGGTGCAGATCGTCGAGAACCGGAAGCTGGGGGACGGCAGCGTGTGGCTCGGCTCCCTGGCGCAGCGGATCAGCGGGGACGAGCTTCTGAGGGTGCTGGAGGCGGCGGAGCGGGCCACGGACAGAAGGCTGGCGGGCATATACGCGGGAGAGCTGATCGCGGCGAACCCCGAAGCGCTACGGGAGGTGGACTGGATGTCCAAGAAACAGATGCAGGACGTGTTCGAGGCGTGGGCGGAGCAGTACGGATGGACGGAGCGGATCGAGGCCAGAGGCGAAGCCAGAGGCGAGGCCAGGGGCGAGGCCAGAGGCGAGGCCAGAGGCGAGGCCAGAGGTGAAGCCAGAGGTGAAGCCAGAGGCGAGGCCAATGCAATTATCAGGATATTGGCCAGAAGCTTTGGCGATGTGCCATCTATCGTCCGTGAAAAGTTGTACGCCGTCCGCGACCTTGACGTGCTTGGTCAATTGACGGATGTTGCTTTGGACTGCCAGTCACTGGCCGAGTTCGAGCAGACTTTAAATTAATTCGAGCAGACTTTAAATTAATGAGAATGGAGCGGGGATAGAAATACAAGGGGGAACAGCGTTGTACAAAGTAGGGCGTTCACGCCATAATCGCCGCAAGAAATAGCAGTCGGGAATGCAAGTGACCGGTTGATGGACGTAAATTTTGTTAGCCGCGTCGCCCTGCGACGCGGTTGGCAGGGCTGTCATGTCCCATTAGGGTCAGGATGTTGGTAGAAAAACGTCCACACACAACAATCTCGCCTCGTTGGGACGTGATATGGGATAACGTGATCGTATCTCATCGCTATGAGAATGATTTTTTTGCCCCAGAAATCACCAGAAAGCACGGATTTTCACGGTAAATACCCATTCAGAACTTGTGGAAACCCTATCAACGGACAAAAACGGGGTGTCAACGGTTGCTGAAACCATATTTTTGACCAAAAACACCCTTTCCGAACCTTTGGAAACCGTTTTTTTTGATCAAAAGGCTCCCTTTATGCACTTGGGGAAGCTATTTTTGTAATGAAAAATAGAACCAAAACATTACTTTCAAAACAGGAAGTTAGGCATTATGTCAAAATTAACGCAAAGCGACGCCTGGAGAGCCCTGGAAAAACATCTCAAAAATGAAATTCGCCCGATGCACTTGCGGACGATGTTCGCGGAAAATCCTGATCGGTTCGAACAATTTTCCATCGAATGGAACGGGTTGCTGTTCGACTACTCGAAGAACCTGGTCAACGACACGACCATGGCGCTGCTGTTCGACTTGGCGATTGAGCAGAATCTCAAAGGTGCCATGGAAGCCATGTTTCGCGGCGACAAGATCAACGTCACCGAACAGCGTTCCGTGCTGCATATCGCGTGCCGCAACCGCTCGAACCGGCCGATTGAAGTCGCCGGCCAAGACGTCATGCCGGAAGTCAACCGCGTGCTCGAAAAGATGCGCGACTTCTGTGCCAAAGTGCATGGCGGACAATGGGGAGGCTGGTCGGGCAAGCCGATTACGGATATTGTCAGCATCGGCATCGGCGGTTCCGATCTCGGCCCGCTGATGGTGACCGAGTCGCTCAAGCACTACAAAACCGCACTCAACGCCCATTTCGTCTCGAATGTTGACGGCACGCATATCGCTGAAACGCTGAAGGGCTTGAGCCCGGAAACCACGCTGTTTATCGTCGCGTCGAAAACCTTTACGACGCAGGAAACGATGACCAACGCACAAACGGCAAAGAGTTGGCTTCTCAAGGCGGCCAATGATCCGACGGCTGTGGCCAGGCATTTCGTTGCGCTGTCAACGAACCGTAACGAAGTCGAGCGTTTCGGCATCGTCCCTGCGAGTATGTTCGAGTTTTGGGACTGGGTCGGTGGACGTTATTCGCTCTGGTCGGCCATCGGACTGTCGGTTGCTCTTGCGGTCGGCTTCGATAATTTCGAGGAACTGCTCGCCGGTGCGCATGAAGCCGACGAGCATTTTCGCACGTCCGCGTTCAAAAATAATATTCCGGTTATCATGGGGGTACTCGGCATCTGGTACAACAACTTTTTCAATGCCGAAAGCAGTGCCATTTTGCCTTATGACCAATACATGCACCGCTTTGCTGCGTATTTTCAGCAAGGCGATATGGAAAGCAACGGCAAATTTGTTGACCGCGAAAACAATGTCGTTGACTATTCGACCGGCCCGATCATCTGGGGGGAGCCAGGCACCAATGGCCAACACGCGTTCTACCAGTTGATTCACCAGGGCACGAAAATGATCCCTTGCGATTTTCTCGCCCCGGCCCAGACGCTCAATCCGATCGGCGATCATCATGAAAAGCTGATCGCCAACTTCATCGCCCAAACCGAGGCACTCATGCGCGGCAAGACGCTCGATGAAGCCAAGCTCGAACTGCGTACCGCCGGTTTGCCCGACGAAGATATCACGCGGCTTGCCCCGGCCAAAGTGTTCCCCGGAAACCACCCGACAACAACGTTTTTCTTCAAAAAACTGACGCCGCGTATGCTCGGATCACTCCTTGCTCTTTACGAACACAAGATTTTCGTCCAGGGAATCGTCTGGAATATCAATTCCTTCGACCAGATGGGCGTCGAACTCGGCAAACAACTGGCCAATGTGCTGCTCCCGGAACTTAAGTCACCGGATGAAATCACGACGCACGACAGCTCGACGAACGCTCTTGTTGCGTTTTTCAAAAAGAACCATTATTCCTGACGGAAAAACGTTTCCAACTTGGTGGGGGATTGTCAAAACGTCAAGTTTGTGTAATATTTTATTTTGCTTCCCACAACGGGGCGTGGCGCAGCCTGGTTTAGCGTGTCTGACTGGGGGTCAGAAGGTCGAAGGTTCAAATCCTTTCGCCCCGATTTATAAATCCTTTGAAGTCAATGACTTAAAAATTGTCATTGACTTTATTTTTTGGCTGTGATACCCTGAGTTATGTAGTAAATACTACAAAACTGTACTATCTTGTTAATACACCCAAAAAAATGCGAGGTTTTATCATGGCGCGTCCCACAGGCATTCCGGGCTACCTTCACCATAAAGCATCCAACAAGGCATACGTTCGTCTCAACGGAAACGATATCTATCTTGGATTCTACGGAACGAAAGAGTCGAAAAAAGAATACAATCAACTTATCAGTGAATGGCTTGCCAACAACAAACAATTACCTGCAAGTTCAGGAAAGCAAACCCCGATTACAGTAAACGGTATTTGTGTCGCTTTTCTAAAGTATGCCAATGTCTATTATCGAAAAGAAGGGCGTCTGACTTCAGAATACAGTGAGTATGAAGTTGCTTGCAGACTTCTTCATGACCACTGCGGAATGACGCTTGCTTCCGAGTTCACAAGGAAAACCTTGAAAACAATTCGAGATGAGATCAGTCAGCGAGGCTGGAAACGCGGTACTGTCAATGCACGAATTAAAAGAATTAAGAGAATGTTCAAATGGGCGGCCGAGGAGGAAGAACTGATTCCCGCCTCCGTTTATCTTGAACTCAAAATTCTCGGAGGACTCAAAAAAGGTCGTTCCAGTTGCCCGGAATCGAAACGTGTCAAACCCGTTCCACTGGATATCTACGAAAAAACGCTTGAATCCTGTCCTCCCATTGTTGCTGACATGGCAAGAATCCAATATTTGGCCGGGATGCGACCTGGTGAAATCTGTGCCCTGCGACCATGTGACCTTGACTGTTCAGGTGAAGTTTGGTTATTTATTTACCAAGACCACAAGACAGCTCACCATAGTCCGCCCGTATGTTCCGAAATCGGTCGCGGCTGAACCGACTTCAGGTCGGAGGATTGTACCAGACTTTTGGAAGGAAGTAAAAGTTCATACGCTTCCCGAACCGCTTCCGGGCTGGATGGAACATGAAAATTCATCGCATCACCGTCGAAATCCGCTCCCAGCCCTTTTTCAATGAAGGGATTCATGTGCATCGCGTCCCCGGCCATGCGGTCGCCATGATCGAACACCAAATGGGGAGCTAAAAAAATGACAGGGGCATTATACCGCTACCGACCCAAAGACAGGTTTCCCGGACACCCGAACTCCTGTTATTACTGAACATTTGTCAATATACCTTGAATTCCAGACCGAATCAAAGTAAACTTAAAGAACGAAACTTTATTTCAATATCCATCGTAGCCGTTCACAGCCTTTTTGATATTATGGCGTAAACATCTGTGTATCAATAAGTTGTGTAATATCACTTTGCGTTTTTTGTTTTGAGAAACGAAATTTTCCCGTTGATGCAAGGTGTTTGACATCAAAAAAGAGGAGAAAAGGCGTTTCAAATGTTTGTGAACGGTTACTTTCATTTTGTGCAAGGAATCAAGTAGATTATGCCGCCCCGGATTGAGGGCGGAACGACAATCAGATCATTCGCAAATTGATGCCATAAATGTCATCTTCGGATGACATACTTTTCATTCCAAAAGCAATCCGGTTTACCGGTTGGAAGATAAGTCACTTCACAATACGTGCGTCCCCCAAATTGGGGACGTCTTCGTGAAGTATGCGAAGTACCATACGTTCAACATTTCATTCATGGAATTCGTTGTCGTATTTGTGTGTGCGCGAGCACATGCTGCCACTTATTGCTTGGTGGAGGTCACTTTGTAATGGCATCGGGGGCGTCCCTTTTTCTTTTTGAAACAGAGACGTTTGTCGTCTTTTCTGTCTGTCGTCATCAACCAATTGACTTCAATGTGTTTTGATGTGACAATGCCCCCACTTCAACAGAAAGTTTATGACATGTACTCCACGCCCTTTCGCAACGTACTCTTGTTTTTCGCCTTGACCGCATCTTGTCCCATGATCGGTTCAGCCCAAGTCTCTCGTGAAGAAACCCTTCAAATGTTTCACAAAGATGTCGGCCTTGAACCGGATGAACTCCGGAATTTCGTGGAAACCATCCGTCCGCTCATGTCCGGGATGCAGACGGAGGTGATGACCAAAATGACCGAAAACAAGAACGCCATGACCCCGGAACTCCAGGCGGCGATCATGACCGATGCCATGGCCAACGCGGGACAAAAAATGAAGGAACAGGCGAAAACCGCCTTTTCGCAGGAAAAATTTCGCAAACTCCATCTCCGCATGTTCCAGTTGCTCCAAGGGACGATGGACGCTTCGGGCAAAACCAATGACTTGAACGTCGTTGTCGGGGCAATGGGAGGCAATACGATCCTGCTCGCAGCCGGGCAACCGGACTTTCTCGAACTGACCGACAATCAGCAGAAACAGATTCAGGTCATTCAACGGGATGTCGCCATCAAGTCCAGTCTTGCCGTGCAGCAGGGAGCGATGAAATCCATGCAGGACAATCCTGAATCGCAGAAGCGGTTGCAGGAGTTGTACGGCAAACTGGAACAGGCACAAACCCAAGAAGAAAAGGAAGTCCTGTCCAACCAAATTCAGGAAATCATGAATGCAAGGCTGATTCCCGCGATGGAGGATATCAAAAAAATCCTTGCGGACGGCAAAGCCCGGTACTGGAGGGTTTTGACCGACCGGCAGAAAGCGAAATACGAACAGGTCATGGCCGACATCCCGGACTACCTCTGGCAGCGCATGCCGCAAAACATGGGTAAAGACCGTGAATGGCGTCCGGGTATCATGTCGTGGGTGCCCGGCATGGGAGTACCGGAAGGAGGGCAACCCCTCCGTGAAGCACCGCGTCCGCGTCGGGAAACAACGGAAAGACGATTTCCCGGCAGCGAATAGAATTCCCGGCAGTGAATCAAATCTCTTCCAGGTGGCGTGTGAAAGTTTATTGGAAAAATAGAGTATTACGAATTTTGTGATAGTTACTAAAGTTGGGAATCACTTCCGTAGCATCATCGTTGCGTTTTATCCATCGTGCAAATTTGTAACGAGAACCGGATTTTTGCTTGCTTTTCTCGCAAAAACCCGGAATCTCCTTGAAATCCCGTACCGGGTAAAATTATACTCATATTTGTACAAGAAAACAGGAGTAATCGCTACCCCGAAGATCGTGCAAAATCTTTGCATGATTTTGATTCACGTTACTTGAAATGATTCCGGTATGATTTTCCGTAAGATCGTTTTAATCGGGCTATGTTTGTCCCAGACCATTTTGCTTTTGATTCTCTCCTGGCAAACGTCGCTGAACCGCACGGAGGTCGGGCACCTTGGTGCTGCGGTTTACTTTTATCACACGGGGCAATTCGATGTCTTTCATGTCAATCCCCCGCTGACGCGCATCATTTCGGGTGGACCGATCCTCCTTGCCGCTCCCAGCTTCGACTGGAAGACGTATTCGCCGCGCCCGCAGGATCGCTCCGAATGGAGTATCGGCAAATCGTTCATCCAGGCCAACACCCCCGTTCAAATCCGTTGGGCCACATTTTGGGCGCGATGTTCTTTAATTCCGTTGATCCTGCTCGGCAGTGGGTTCGGATACCGTTTCGCCTCGGAACTCTACGGAACCGGAGCGGGACTCATGTTTGTCGTACTTTGGACATTTTCACCGCTTGTCCTTGCCTGGGGAGCAACGATCTGTCCCGATGTCACCGCCTCGTCGCTCGGCATCATGGCGGTTTATGCCTTTTGGCACTGGCTCAAAAAACCCACATGGAAGCAGACGGTTCTTGCCGGACTCGCTCTCGGCCTGTTGCCGCTTGCCAAGATCACCTGGATCATCGCGTTCCCGCTCTGGATTGTGATCTGGCTCTGCTGGCTTCTGTTGTCCAAAAGTCTCCCGGCACCGAAACCGGACGGAAAGCGCATGGTCGTTCTCCTGGGGATCGCCCTGTACTTGCTCCATACGGGCTATCTGTTCGACGGTTCATTCCGACCGCTCGGAGAATATGAGTTCATCAGTCGCACGTTTTCCGGAACCGATACTCCACCGGGCAACCGATTCACAGGATCGTGGTCGGCCTCCCTCCCCGTACCGCTTCCCGGAGAATTCCTCCAGGGAATTGATACGCAGAAACTAGATTTTGAACGGGGGATCGAATCTTATTTTCGGGGAACGTATTCGCAGCATGGCTGGTGGTATTACTATCTCTACACCGTTCTTGTGAAAGAACCGCTCGCAATTCTCATTCTGGGGGGGTTGGCTCTGACCGTGAGTTTTCGCAGGTCACCGGACAATGCCGGTGCGACAAGACGGGATGAAATGGTCGTCCTGTTTCCCGGCCTGACCGTCTTCGTGTTGGTGAGCAGTCAGACCGGTTTTTCTCTTCATCCGAGGTATATCATTCCCGCCTTGCCGTTCGCCTACATCGGGATCAGCCAACTGGCACGATCATTTCCGGAACGCCGTTATGTTCTGGCGACGGTCACGACATTACTCCTGGTCTGGCTGGCCGGAAGCAGCTTGTCTGCTTTTCCTCATGCCATGTCGTATTTCAATGAAACCATTGGTGGGTCGAAAAACGGACCAAAGTATCTTCTGGGAAGCAACATCGATTGGGGGCAAAATTCGTACTTTTTGAAAACATGGTACGACACCCATCCGGAAGCCCGTCCGATACGGATTGCCTACACGCCCACCGAATCGTTTGAACGGCTGGGCATCCCCGACGTGGCAATTCCGTCCGGCGACCCGGAACCGGGCTGGTATGCGATCGGTGCCAACGAACTGTACGGTCCCGGCGACCTGTACGAGGCATTCCGTTCGCTCGAACCCGTGGACCGGATCGGAACGTCGATCTGGATTTATCATATTGAACCGGAGGCTGCTCCATGACAAATCTCGTTCCGCAAAAACCGTCCGCAAAATTCCCGCTCCTTTGGGGACTCGTGATCGGCGGCTTACTCCTGTTCAACCTGATCCTGTTCGGTTCGTTTTTTTTGAATGACCAGCACACGATCAAACACCTGCGTTTCAGTCTGGATTACCGTCACTGGCCGGCCTGGTATTCCGCCAATCTTTGGCTTGTCGTGTTCGGCTTGATCCTGGTGTTGTTATTGAAAACCAAACGGATACAAAGCGGCATCAAAAGATTTTACGCTTCCTCTTTCTGGCGTTCGGGGGTACGGGAACTTCAAAACAGCAGGTGGAACCGGATTGTGGTGTGTCAATTCCTCCGGCGAAAATTCTCAAAAAGAATGCTTCGCCGCTGGATTCACTACCGACAGCAACTTCGGATCGAACATTATGACCGTTACACCATTTGGTGCATCATGGCGGGGGGACTCTTTGTCACCTTCCGTTATTCCGATTGGCTGGAGCCGGTCAGGGGATTCTTGTTTTACAGAACCGGCCGGTGGCGTTATCTCATCCAGTGGCTATATGAAGGATTTTACCTGGCACCATTGACCTCGTATCTTGCTGAGGGAACGGTGACCTGGCGATTGTTCGTCGTCCCGGCACTTGGCTTGCTCACGATTCTTTGGCTGTTGGTTTCGGTCTGGAAACTCAAAAAGAGGAGACTCCGCCATGACGGATAAAACCCATCTTCAGAGTAGGGGTGTGTCCGAACCGCCCCAGGAAAAAGCCTGGTATCGACTTTCATCTTGGGAGTGGGGACTCCTGGCCGTTCTGCTGGTTCTCAACGTGTTCAATCTTCTGATCCCCGGTTTTCTCGATCCGGTATTTCGGAATCTGGACATCCGCCTCTGGCCGAGGTGGTATTTTGTGCCCCTTGCCGTGGCATTGGCTTTCTCCGTACTTTGGTATCTTGGAACAAGTTGCCGGAGCGATGAGAAAAGGAAGGAACAGGACATCCCAACAGGAAAGGTCGTGGAACCATGAGATGGAACATTGCTCTGATCGTTCTTTTGATTCCTCTATCCATCCCGGAAGCCGAACCGGTACGGAAGAAAATCGTTCTGGTCGAAGAAGCGAAAAGTATTACAAAACGGGAGATTCAAAAAGCGTCCGGAAGCGAATCGGAAAAGAACCCCGCCGGCGGATACAACGCCAATGACTCGGTCGTCGATTGTTTTGCGGCCATGGAATATCGATATACCGGGGGGCGATATGTTGATGAACCGATCCAATTCCGGCTCCTGTGCCCGAACGAAATCCAACCGGAAAAAACCTATCCGCTCATTCTCTGGTTTCACGGCAAGGGGGAAAGCGGGGAAGACAATACCCGCCAATTGGCGCATGTCCAATCGACGATCCGGTTCCTGGCCGGGAAGGAGAAACTGGAGTTCTTTCTGCTCGCAACGCAATGCCCCACGGATAATCCGTATTGGGACGTTACGATTTCCTTCGACGGTCAGGGGGACGCTCCCATGACCATTGCGCATGAAATCCTTGAAGCGACCCTGGAAGAATACCCGATCGACGTGAATCGGCTCGGTGTTTTCGGTCTCTGTTCGGGCGGAAATGCCGCCTGGGACTATGTGAACCTGCATCCCAACCGGTTTGCGTCCCTGGTTGTGTGTTCGTCGAGTCCGAAAAACGAGCATCCGGAATCCTTCGTCAAGACCGCTGTTTGGGCCTTCAATAACGAAGACGATCCGGCAGTTCCTTACGATCATATCGACCGATTCATTGAGAAAATCAACGAGGCCGGCGGCAACGCCTTTCTGACACTCAACAAAACCGGAGAACATGACTCCTGGTCGGGTGCGCTCAGCAATAACAGGGTAATCGGCTGGATGCTTCTTCAAAGTCTGGAACATCCAGGCCCCCCGCAGGGAGTTCTCTGCTATCACAGGACATCAACCGAACTGTTTTACCTGTTCACGCTCCCTCTGTCAATGATCGTGATTCTTTTTCTTATAGGGATGGTGTTGCGTTGGAAAAAGAGACCGGTCGATGAAACGTAAACGCGCACCCCTTTGGCTCATTGCGTTCTGGATCATCGGATTCGGGATACTCGGATTCCGGGGCTGTTACGATCTGAAACTTTACTTGTGGGGGGGAACGGTCGTCGTGCGTACCGGAGTCCAAGGCTACTACGATTACCTGCTTCATTTTCCCAAGGGGTATCACGACGATTCCAGGCCGAGACCGTTGATTCTCTTTCTGCACGGAGCTGGTGAAAGCGGCCGGGATGTTTCCCGTATCCAAGGACAAGACCCGTTCTATCATGCCAATGGAATCGTGGATGTCGAAGATTTTCCGTTTTTGGTCGTTGCCCCCGTCTCGCCGGAGAACCGATGGGACCCGGAAGAGGTCATCGCTTTTCTGGATGAACTGCTGGCGGAACGCCGGTTTCGTTTTCAGATTGATCCGAATCGGATTTATCTGACCGGACACAGTATGGGCGGGTTCGGGACGTTTGAGATTGCTTGCAAGTATCCCAACCGGTTCGCAGCCGTCGTCCCCGTGGCGGGAGGAAGTCATCCGAAAAATGCCGTCAAACTACTCTCTGTTCCCATCTGGGCGTTTCATGGCGATGACGACCCGGTGGTTCAAATCATACAGACAAAGGAAATCATGGAGGAACTTCAACGATTTCATCATCCCGACGCCCGTTTCACAACTCTTCACGAATGGGAACATGGCATCAGCCAACCGGTTTACAGTCATCCTGATCTCTACCGATGGATGTTGAATCATGAAAAAACATCTTGCAATCGACAGTTCGGAAATTGACATGATGATGTAAGACAACATAACTGCAAGTTATGGATCAGTTTTTGATGACATCACTCATGTCCTGCATTTTCATTGTGCGTGTAACGTTTTTTTGTGTGAAATTTCATAATATTAATTGTTTAATTACCTATAACAATACTTCCCATTTTTACAAAAACGCGATTTTTGATAAAATAGATAAAGTTTTTCGGGGAAATGAACAATGTAACTATCCAAGTCTATTTTTTTATCAATATAAATACAAAAGATATTGAAATCTCAAAATGTCGAGATATTAAAATATCGAAATAGTGCATTTTTTACACTCCCAAGTCAGAAACAGCTTTGAAGAATTGAGTACATCATTTCTTTTCCTTTTTGCGGAGATGGACATCAAATGGATCACGTATTGAAACGTCGCGCATTTTTAGCCGGTTCGGTCGCTGCTTTAGTGGCCGCGCCGACAGCTCTCTGGCTTTTGAGGCCGGGACGAAAGAGTCGGAGCCAACATCGTTTTACCCAGGAACTCAAGCGAGTTCAGGCTCTTGTCCAGATTCCTGTTGAACCGATGAACGCTCCCGGTCAGGCTCGCCTTGTTCTTACCCCGCCTATCGGCCAGACTTGGAATTACGTAACCTTTGCCCCGTCTCATTTTCCGCAAGGAGTGTCCCAGGCGTTGGGCGGTGAGCCGGATGTGTTTCATCTTCGGGAAGGAAATTTCACGTTTCATAAGACCAATCAAGGACAAATTGTTTTGGCCGGCGGCGATCAAAACGCCGTGATCTGTCATCCCAACAAGATGGATGAACGACCGAAGAGCACGATTTCCATGCTTGTTCGGGATAAGGAGTTGCGGCTTGCCAAGCCGAAAGGAAAAACGACTCCGGCCCATCTTGATATGCAGTTTGTTTACTTGCTCACGTTGCCGGGGGTTCCCCAGGGGGAACTGACCATCGGCAGGAAATGGAAAGGGACAACCGGTCGTCTCAAGCCGTTCGCGGGATATTCCACGCAATATGAAATAGCAGGTTTCGCCGAGATCGCCGGTCGTAAAACGGTCAATGTGCAGTTCACGGGCAGCGTTCCCAACATTGCGCAGTTACCGGGCGTCAATGCGGAAAAGCCGCCCAAAGATGCCACCATGACCAATACGCACCATGGCAATGCGTATTTTGATCTGGAAACCGGCTGCCTCGTCCGCCAGGAAATGGAAATGACGACGGTTGCCGGAGGGATGCAGGGATACGTCGCCAAAGACGGTACCAAAGATTTCGTGATCCAAGCCAAGACAATCATTCAGCTTTTCCCTGTTTGAGATGAGATGCCCGTAACAACTGCCGTTCAGCCCGTACCGCCTCTTCCGTTTTGAGATGTCCGTATTAACTTCCGTTCAATCAGGTTGGGATGCGATTGATCCCTCCGAACTCCTCGAACTTGTCGGCTTCCGCAAGACAACGACGGAGTTTGGATACCTGCTCCGTCACTACTGGATGCCGGACACGGAGATACGCTTTCGTGTCGTGACGAAACAACACGCACCGAACGGCAAATTGCAAACGGCGGAACAGATCATTCGTCAGATTCCCGCCAAGTGCGACGCCGACCGGTTCTTCTGGCGGGAACATGTTCTCAAGCGGCAAGGCGATGAAAATTTGATCCACTGTTCCCCGCCCCGACCCGATGAAACACTTTGCGTTTACGACCGTTCGGCACAAACGTTCCGATGGGGACACCCACTGGACTTCGAGCGACAGCCGATCATGGACATGGAAGCGATGAGTCAGGCGTTTTTAAACCAGCCGGTGTTGACACCGTTGATGCCGATTCTGGTTGACTTTACCTGGCATGTCCGTCACGACGAAGGTTACCTTGACTTCACCCTGGAATCGGCGACCCGGCAAGGGGAAATGACCGTTCTGTTCATTCGCCGGAAAGGGGAGTTTCGGTTGAATGCGTTTTACCGAAACGGTCAACGTCACGAGCAGGACTATCTTGTGGAACGGGAAGGTGTCACTGCCTATGCCTTGGAACGGTCAATGATTCTGGAGGACAGAACCCGTGACATCTTGCGAAGTGCGACACCGATGTTGGACGGTCTTGTGACTGATACCCGACGAACCTTGATCCGCTCGGAATGGAAGCCGGAAACAAGGTGTACGGTTCCCCTGACAATGGTTCTCCCCGTGCAAAATGACAAATCCCATCGCTTTCGCTACGATTGCGGGACAGGCAGAATTCTCCGATTGGACGAGGTGACGAATCGGATACTCGATGACTTCCGGCTGTTGACGGACGATGAAATCCGACAGAAATACAAGGAACTCGGAGCCGAACAGGTGGATGCGGCCTTGACTCATATTCACGATGCCGTGCGAGACGGTTACTTTGCGGAACATCCGCCGATGGAACTGAGTTCCATTGATGTCGCCGAACATCAAGGCCAAAAATTCGATCTCGGTGAGTTTTGGAAAAAAACGGGAGTGCTCCTGGTTCTTGGGTTGACCGAACGGTGCAACATGGGTTGCCGTTACTGTTGCTACAGCGGGAATTTCGCCGGGCAACGTACCCACAGCGGAAAAACGATGAGTTGGGTGGTTGCCGAAAAAGCGATCTCGTTTTTCCTGGAAAACGATCAGGTGGGCGACGATAAAACCTGCCCGATCACCTTTTACGGCGGTGAACCGCTTCTCGAATTTGATTTGCTGAAACGTTGCGTCAAATACGCGGAAACGAAAGCCAAAGAACTCGGCAAGCAAGCCCGTTTTGCGATCACGACCAACGGGACTTTACTGACGGACGAAGTGACCGACTACCTGGTCGCCCACCATTTCTTAATCATGGTCAGTCTCGACGGAGCCGCCGCCTCGCACGACCGCTATCGGGTTTTTCCGGACGGTTCCGGTTCCTTCGCTTTGATCGACCGAAACGTAAGACGTTTCGCCGAGCGTTATCCCGAATACCTCAGTCGCGGTTTCAACATGACGCTTGCACCGCCGCTGGATTTGGATGCCGCTTCCGCTCTGGTGGATGAACTGGTTCCGTTTTACCCTCTGTCCCGCGTGGCACTGGTCAATACGGGAACGGAACTCCGATTCCGCGACGGCCAAACGGAGGGAACGACTCGCTACGGTTGCCATGACACCTGTAAGCAAGTGGACGCATCCTCGCTTTCCCCCGAAATGTTCCGGCAGTTTGGGGACGACGATTTCCGGCAAATGAACGACCGATGGCTGGCTTATAAGGCGACGGTGACCAAACACGGTGCAGCTCAAACGCGGGAAATGATGCCGTTCAACGCCTTCCTGTTTGAACGGCAGATGACCTTTTATCATCGCCGCAAGGTTACGAAATTCGCTCCCGGTTGGCAATTTTACATTCCCTGCGTTCCCGGCTTCACACGGCGTTTTTGTGATGTGGACGGGAATTACCTCGTTTGCGAACGGGTGGACAATTCCAAGGCATTCCGGCTTGGCAACGTATGGGATGGTCTTGATCCGGTAAAGTTGATCCGAACGATGGAAATGCGTCGTCATTTCGGGGACTGTGCCAATTGTTCGGCAAAGAAAACTTGTGACGTCTGCTATGCAAGAATTCCGGACACCGATGCGATTGATACAGGGTTTGATCCCTTGTTTGACGTTATGTGCCAACGCACCCGAAATGCAACTCAAAATCTGTTGCAGGCTTATACCGAAATCATGGAAGAAAACCCTGCGGCCTTTGAGAAGCCCCAGAAGGACTCCGAACCGCGCAGGATGGACTTGAAATACGGTTCGACAAGCCGTGAGATGGATGAGTTGACCCTGGCCCGGTTGCAACTGGAAACACTTTGATTCACCCCTGATTCCGTGATTTTTCGTCTTTAACTTTTTCCACCACTATTGAGGTAACACAATGCCGATTGAACCGACAGGACACCAGGAATTTGATCCCAATGACGAGTACGAAGAGCTTCCGTTTCCGTCGAATCCCTTGCAACCGGGGCTGCCGAAGCAGCCGGGAGTTTCTCGTGAAGAAGAAGCCGATTGCTGCGTGTGTATTGACGGTGACGTAACATTTTGTGCTTCTGAAGGGTCACTTGGCTACGCTATGACATTCACTGTGGCGCAAGGCGTCGCATTTTGGTTTTCCCCATCCTGCTGATTCATCGGCCGTTACCCGTAAACGGCAAATCGTAAATACGCCATGATCCCAACTTGGATGGCAAGAGAACCTGCCAGCCAGTACAAACGATTTTTCGGTTGCCTGATATTTTGCCATAATATCAGGCACCACCAGGGGATGAACGCGACGAGTTCCATGAGAGAACCCCAAGTGTGTGGCCGGAATCCAAGGATATGGACAAAATTCATTCCTATTGGACCCATCGCGAAGAAGGCCACGTAGTGAAATTCCTTTTTGATATTGTCCAGGATCGAATCGATATTGCATGATGACTTCGATCGGACGGACGTTTTGTTATGGCAAAGAGTCAGATAATAACTAAAAAACTGATTCATTCCTTGGTGAACACTGTATATCACCGCCATTAATAAACATATCGTGCAGAGAACAATCATTACATGGTCGTATTGCTCCGTTTTGAAAAGGTGCATGAAATCGGAAACGACATATTCACCGACAATGGCGGGGAAACTGACGAGCAATATGATGGACAGGACTTTCATCCCCCAGTGAATAAAACGCTCCAGTTGAGGGAAATCCATCATTTCTTTTCCCGCATCCGATGCTTTGACGGATTTATATCGTAAGTGAATACATATCGGGTAAAGAACGCAACTGACAATCACAGCACCAAAGTACATGCTATTACCGAAAAAGAGTGTTTGATCATCCGGTTTTACAATGAACCAAAAGATCGAAACATAAACAAAAAGCGAGATCGGGATTGCCAATGTCAAGCAATATCCCACAAACATTTGTTTGACAAGCCAGCGTCTCATGTTCAGTGAAGGCGTTGATTTGATGATTGCCGCCCCCAAAATCTTTCCACTGACGATCAGTGCAAGCATCCAAATCACTGGCATCGCAAAAAACATAAGGAACGCCGAGAACGACTTGTTGGTGACGGCGGTTGTCACCGCCGTTGCTGCGGCAACGGTGCCGACAGTCGCAGTTTCCACCATCTGAGGGGCCTCGATACCGAGATTTTCTGCGATTTGATTCAGGCTTTGGCTTGTGACGTCCATGAGTGCCGGCATGACGGAAGGATCAACGGCCTGCGTAGCACCATAGACCGCCGCCGGATCAACGCCATGCTCCAGCATCAACTTTATCGCCATCTCCCGACATCTCTCTTCCGCAAACTGGAATTCTATTTTCACGAACCGGATCATCATGGCGTGGGTTTCTTTTGACCCCAGGAGATTCCGGATTCTTTTCAGAGAACTTTTGATTTTGTCCTCGGCTGTATTGCACATTCTCGCTATCTCGGAAACCGAGAGACCGCCGCCATAGTGATAAGCGTAAACCCGCCGGCTTCTCTTTGGCAGCCCACAGAAAATATTGTGGGCAAACTGGTATTCATCGCTGTCATCCGCGCGCATCGCCACTTCAAGGAGAATATCTCCCGGTGTTGACTTATCGAGCAGCTTCCACTTGGTGTCAAAGTAGAGATACTTTTCCATCCTTGTAAAAAGCTGAAAAAATCGTTCCGGTGAACGATCCTGGGGTTCGCCCGAAGATGATGATGTCACTTGGTCCTGCATGGTAATATTTCTGAAACGATGACTTTGCGAACCGGAATGCTCTCACATGGATGTGTGCCGCAATCAACTTTTTACTTACACATTATAAAACATAATCGCTTATTGTGTATCATTCCCGTCCGTCATTTTCGTTTTCCGTGGTTCTTTTTTGTGGGTTTTGTTGTTTTTTGTACATTTCCTTGCGTGCTTTTTTCGACTTTTCCTCAATCCACGGATGGAAATCCTCCTCATTCTGAATCTCGCTGAAACTTTTCAGACCCTCGCGGCTGATTTCACGGTGGATTTCATCGGCGGGAGAAAGATGCGGTTTCGGAATCTCTTGGGACGTGGTGTTTCTCATGTGGGGACCGGCCGTTATTCCCGGAGCGGGTTTGTCGATGCGAGAATACATTTCTTCAAGAATTTCGGCTTCAGAATCGCTTTGCCGCCTGAGATGCATTTCGGTGTAGGTCTTTGCCTTCCGCTTCTCGGCATCCGCATCGTTCAACATGCGGAGAAAGGTGCGAAAGATGATCGTTTTGAACCATGAAAAGAATTTGGTTTCGTCGCGTAATGCCGGAAATTTTTTCATGGCCTTCAAAGCGGACTCTTGAAAGATATCATCGGCTGTTATCGGCGGGCATGCAAGACATTGTGCGTAGCGTAACAGTTTTTGCTCGTGTTGATGGTACAACGTAAGAAATTTGCCAAAATTTTCATCTCTTGGTTCGGAAGAGGAATTCACGTTTTCTTGTTGCATCTTTCTTCCTTTCTCTTTTCACGATGGATCAATCAAAAGTTGAAAACCGTTTTGTCACGACAATACCGAAAAATCACGACGGCTGGTTTTACGGAAAATCAGAAATTTGCACATCTGACTCTACGTTTTATGATACACAAGTCAAATGATGAATTATCCAAAAATCATATATTTTCCGTGCTAAATATGGTACAGCCTTCCTATTTTTCCGAAATTGATTGATTTGCAACCATCCTGAGTCACTCTCCCAAAACCTGATCGCTTTCGCGCAATGATTTTGAATCAAGCTTGTCGCTTCGCTTTTTGCCGGTCATGACTTAACAATCAGATGAAAGGAATAAACAAATTGCAAAGAATACAGGGAATTTTCAATATTTTTCAAGAAATAATCAAGAGTTAATCAAACAGCTTGCTCTTAATGATTGAACAAACCATTTGTGTTGACCACCTGACCGGTATCGGCAGCACGACGTGGCATGAGTTCGCACGTATGATTTTTGAAAAAGTGGCACCACTTTGGAACAAACCCTTGGTCGTCACCTTGTCGGCGTTAGGACTGTCGGGGTAATGGATCGGTCATTGCTCTATTCACCACATTGCCAAACAGCCGCGCATCGTTTTTGGGAACAATAGTAACTGAAATCATGAAGAGAATACTGATCACAGGAGGGGCCGGATTCATCGGAACCAATCTGGTCCGTCACTTGGCGAGCCAAGAAACGGAGTTGACGGTCATTGATCATGCCCGTGAAACATGGAATCGAAAGAATTTTTGTGAGCTGACGGAACATCTGCATGTCCGAATGTACGCCTTCGATCTTTGTGATCGACCAAGATTGGAAACGGTTTTTGACAAACACACGCCCCAATGGGTCATGCACCTCGCGGCGGAAAGTCACGTTGACAAGAGTATTGCCTTTCCCGACGTGTTCGTATCCTCCAATATTCAGGGAACAATGGCACTCCTTGAAGCAGCGACGGCGTACTGGAATAAGAACGGACAGCCCAATGATTTTCGGTTTCATTACTGTTCGACCGACGAGGTTTACGGTAGCTTGGGGCCGGTCGGAGCGTTTCAGGAAGCATTACCACTACATCCCAATAATCCCTACTCGGCTACCAAGGCGGCGGGAGAACACCTTGTCACAGCCTGGGCAAACACCTACGGGTTGCCAACAATCGTGACTCGTTCGTCCAACAATTACGGTCCGTGTCAGGGGCCGGACAAGTTCATTCCGTTGACCATCCATCGATGTCTGCGTGATGAGTCGGTCCTGATTCATGGAACAGGGCAAAATGTCCGCGATTGGATTCATGTCCACGATCACGTCCGCGCGATTCAGGCGATCCTGGAGCGGGGTACAGTCGGGGAAATCTATAATATCGGTGGCGGCTCCGATTCTGAACGAACGAATTTGGAAATCGCGGAAACGATCTGCAACCTTGTGGACGAAGTTCTCGAACAAAAAAATCGCCCTTCACGAAATTTGATCACCTTCGTTGAAGATCGTCCGGGGAACGATCTTCGCTATGCAATGGATACGTCCAAACTTTATCATCTAACAGGCTGGAAACCGGAGATTTCACTGGAAAACGGGTTGCGGGACACGGTGAAATGGTACATCGAAAACAACAATGAAATCTGAATCGGAGAAGCATCATGGAATTTCATGAAGGAAAAATCGACGGCGTCGAATGCCGGAATTTGACAAAACATAACGATCATCGTGGTTGGTTGACGGAAATTTTTCGCCACGACGAACTCAACGGGTTCGATCCCGCCATGTGCTATCCCAAGTTCGACAGTCTCCTCCTTACGGCAAGAATTTTGCAAAAATATTTTCTTATCCAAACGGCCAGTTCTCATTCATTTTGACACATTTCAGTGCCAAACATAGCGAAATCATGATCA
>Ga0082212_10004588_pt1 | contig 19068 bp, 15 predicted proteins | sample TergutNt197P3_FD_71548 | JGI IMG/M metagenome (GOLD analysis project Ga0082212, IMG submission 71548) | Neocapritermes taracua P3 segment gut microbial communities from Petit-Saut dam, French Guiana - Nt197 P3 | ecosystem: Host-associated > Arthropoda: Insects > Digestive system > Gut ... | reverse complement strand
ATTTACGAAATGTTTTTGACTCTATCGCATTGTAAGTCAAAAAGTTATCAACAATAAATAACGCAAATTGTTGATAACCACCAGGTTTTGAAAATTTTAATGCGTTTACCCTGTTCGGCTCACCAGTAAAACCCTGTGTTTAGGAAAAAAGTATTATCTTTGCATTTTTCAAATAACTTCATTTTATGATTCAATCATTGTTTCGTTATGTTCTTCCTTCTGAGTTAGTTGACTTTTTCGATTTGATAGATTTACAAGAGCATGAAAGTGTTTTGCATTTGTATTTGGACGAATGCGATATTGTTCCCGAAGAGTACAAAGACTTGTGTTTATCTTCCAATGGGTTCTATGCAGCATCTGCCCTTAAAGACTTTCCTTTGCGCGATAAGAAAGTGGTGCTTCACCTTCGTCGTCGCCGTTGGGTAGACGAACAGGGCAAGAGTTATTCCCGTAGTTGGGATTTGGCAGCCGAAGGAACGCGCTATTCGAGAGAATTTGCGTTTTTTTTAAAAGAAGCTTTTGGATACCTACCCGATAGCAGCCCAATCTCTTGAAAAACATTATCATATAAATGGCAGTCAATTAGAGCGGCATTATAAAGAACATTTGAGTGATTTCAAGACTTGGGAAGCCGCAGAACACGCACAGGAATGGCTGGTTTTTCCTGAAAATATTGGCAGCAAGTTAAGCATTGACGAAACCTCGCTTAGCAACGGCGAACTTTATACGATTGTAACCAACAAATCAGCCAAAGGCAAAAAAGGCGCATTGGTGGCTATTGTAGAGGGAACATCTTCGGAAAAAGTAATCGAAGTTTTGGAAAAAATCTCCGAAGCGAAGCTCAATCAAGTAGAAGAGATAACGCTGGATATGGCAGATTCAATGCGTAAAATCGCTCGCAGCTGCTTTCCCTGTGCAAGTCGGGTGATAGACCGTTTTCATGTTCAGAAATTGGCTTACGACGCACTGCAAGAAATGCGTATTGCTCATCGCTGGGACGCTATCAACCAAGAAACAGAAGCTATGGAACAAGCCAAATTATCGGGCAAAAAACACATTGCCCAAACGCTCGAAAATGGAGATACAAGAAAACAATTGTTGGCACGAAGTCGCTATCTCTTATTCAAATCTGCCGACAAATGGACAGATAAACAAAAACATAGAGCAAAACTCCTTTTTGAACTCTATCCGGACATTAAAAAAGCATATTCGCTACACATTCTTTAAGAATGATTTTCTCAAAAAATAGCATGAAAGATGCTGCCAGATTGAGTTTGGCACGTTGGTACAACCAAGTGGCAGAGGCTGAATTTAAATCTTTCAACACCATTGCAGCCACCATCTATGAACATTATGAAGAAATCTTGAACTTTTTCAATAACCGCTCTACAAATGCTTCCGCTGAATCTTTTAATGCAACAATTAAATCTTTCAGAGCTGCTCTTAGAGGAGTAAATGATATGAAATTCTTTTTGTTTAGAGTGGCTAAAATATGGGGATAAACACAGGGTTTTACTGGTGAGCCGGTTTTACTGGTGAGCCATAAAAACACGCACGATAGCCGCAGCCCTGCAAGGGCGGTATCCCGATTTCGCCCCGTTGGGGCTTCGGGTTTTTGTCCGCGTTTCGTTCCGCAGGGCGTTGCCCTGCGCTCTTGATTACAGGGCTTCGCCCTTCATCGCAAAGCGCACTCCCTCGTCATTGCGAAGAACGAAGCAATCCATGATTTATTGGATATTTTTTTAATATATATAACACCTAATAAATGCCGCTCAACGCGGGTGGCGACGGCGCATATTATCATTTTCACTTAACAACCGCATTCCGATTCCTGCAATCTTCTGTCCGTTTCTTTCAACACCTCTTCAACATTTACCGGAGCGCTGTTGTCGTTGACAATACCCCAGATGTATTGCCCTCTCCACCGACATTCAATGACGCCATTGAAACGGTCTTTAATGGTGAGCCGTCCTTCGCGAAACTTCGATGTTTGCCTGGTAAACCGGAAGTATTTGGTTAACGTTTCTTTTGCCTGATCAACGCTTCCGGTATCTATAATGAACAACTGGTACTTTTTGTCGGCTACCCGATAAGTGGCGGTAAATGCCTGATTCAAAAAATCGTGTCCCAGAAAACCGCTTGGAATATACAGTTCGCTATGCGGAATCCTGTTATCCACAGGCAGGCTTTGCAACTGTTTCGGAAAATCCGGACGTGGATTAAGATTTTGCTCAAGCCTCTGTGCGATCTGCCTGACGGTTTTCACAACGTCGTCGTCCGCTGATGGACTGTCCATTTTTACATACAAATCATCAACGAAAAAGTTGATCATAGAACTTTCCTGATAACCTTCCGCACCGATGGATAGAAAAGTACTCTCCATCGGACGCTCGGATGCATAAATGCCGAAAGCGTCATCAGCCGTGGCATGACGGTATATCTGGATGGTGATATACGGACGTTGGTCGTCACTCCCATCCCGATTGTATACAAAAACGGTCAGTTCTCTGAAACCGAACAAAAAATATCCGGGCGCAGCGCCGTTGATTCTTTCAAATAAATTGTCGGAGTCGAATACTTCTACGGTTTCGTCAATCGTCCAGCCTGCAACCTGCGGCAGCAGGGCTTTCAGTTCGTCAGGTGTTTGCGCTTTGGTTAATTGCGTTAAAGTAAACGCTGCTAAAAAAATAATGATTCGCATAATGTTTTATTGATCCGTTTTACGGTTGCATTTGATTTGCCGATTTCACGCCACCTGTTTGTTGTAAAATTGATGGTTACTACGCCCGATGTAGGTATTGGTTCAATACCTCGTCCTGCGTAAGTATTGGCTACGAAAGTAACATCGGGATTATGTCCCACAATCATCACACTTTGAACTTCATCCGGTAAACTTTCGAGAATACGGTATGTTTCCTTTTCACCGTCAAGATAAAGTCTTTCATTGATCTGAATCCGGTCATACGGATAAACCATTACCCGTGCAAAAATATATGCCGTTTGCAATGCACGGGCTGCATGACTTGAGAAAATCAGATCCGGGACAGAGTAGCGCGTCAGTAATTGTTTGGCCATTGCTTCGTTGTTCATAATTCCTTTTTCGATCAAAGGACGGTCGGAATCCTGTATGAACCGGTAGTCCTGCAATGCTTTTCCGTGCCTGACAATGTGAAGGGTTTTCATATCAGTTTCAACAAGGCATCCACAATATTTTCGGCGCCGTCGGCTACTTGCGCTATGGTAGCGTCAAGCATGTAACAGGGGGTGGTGGCAACTTTGTTTTTCCGGTCAACCGTCACTTCGCTATGGGTGGTGACCTGATGTTTGGCACCGTGTTTTTCGGCTGCTTCCGACGCGCCGCACCTTTCACCCAAAGTCAGTTCTACATTTTCAATAGCATCGGCTAAAAGAACAGGCGATACGCACATCGCACCAATGGGTTTGCCTGCGCGGTGCATGGACTTGATGGCTTGGAGCGCCTGGGCATTTACTGTGTAATTTTCACCCTTGAAAGAAAAATCGCTCATATTTTTGGCCACACCGAAACCGCCTGCAAAGAGCAGGATATCGTATTGCGACGCATCGAATGTCGAAAGGTCTTTGATTTGACCACGCGCTATACGTGCCGATTCTACCAAAACATTACGCATTTCAGGCATTTCCTCACCCGTCAGGTGGTTCACTACATGATGCTGTGGTATATCAGGGGCAAACACTTGATAAATGTGGCCTTTCCGGCATACGGCTAACATCGCTGTGACCGATTCATGAATCTCGGCTCCGTCGTATACGCCGCAGCCTGATAATACGATGGCAAACTTTTTCATACAATAATTGAAATGATGAATAAGAAATGTACAGATTTAATTTCACTGCAAAAGTAGGAAAAATTTTCACAAATTGATAAGAAGATTTTTTATTGTTGAGCAGATGGTGATTCTTGAACCAATTTCAATGCTTCTTCGATGTATATTTCGCCTGTCATCTCGCCCAAAGATGTCCGGCTGACATAACTGTATCTTTCAAAACTGTTGAAATCCACTTTTGTAAGTATATATCCAAAAGCGTCGTTGGTTAGTCCAAACAGAAAAGGTTGATCGGTTTTCATATTTCTTTTTATATAATAACCAATGTTGGGGAGCGCTTCTCCGGGGATGGTCAGGGCCTGTACTTTACCTATATTTACCAGATTTACTGTTGTCTTAATTGACTTGGTATCATCATTGCCACTTCTGACACGCATCATATCGGAAGTAACCGGAAATGTGACTTCTCTTGAAGTACAGAACAGGTCTGGATTTTCGTTAACAGGCGCATCGCTGATAATCCTTAAAGCTTCGTCGGCAAGCAGATTGCCTATTCTGATGCATTCTTCCCAAGTATTGACATCTTTACCGTTTTCATCCCTGCAATCGGCAGTGATCATACCGCCTTGCGCTCCGTTCATGAACAATGCCATTCCTCCGGCTTTAGATTCAATTCTGTCGTACAACGGGCCGCACAAATCAGGGCTGATCGTTTTTCTCTTGGGGCCAAGTATTTCGGGATGTATTGCATAATTGACCAATGTTGCGATCACTTTTCCTTTATTAGCGCCTGAGGCTGATATAGCCTGAATAACGCCGCAACGGGGATCATATAAAATATTGCCATAATAGTTATATGCAATTTTCCCTTTCGCATCGCCCACTGCCGTCTTTAAAGCTGCCGGCTCAAGTTTCGAAACGGCCTCGTTAACCGCTTCTGCCACTATTTTTACGCACCAGTCGAGATATTCAGCGCCGGCATTATTTCCGCTTGGGTCGGGATAGCCGTATGCGCTTGGAGCGCTATGCGTATGGGAGGCTCCGATCAATACATTTTGAGGCGGGATTCCCTTGATGAGTTCCCGCGAACGGTCGCCCAAACGGGCAGGCCACCCAAGGTTATCTATTCCGACCACTGCCACGCGGGTGTTCCCCTTCTCAAAAACCATGACCCTGACAAACAGATCGCCCTTTATGCCTTCAGCCGGGGGGCCTCCACCCCTTCCGCCGCCCGAAATGGGCAAAAGTTGATTGGGAGTGATGTTTCTACATGCGGCGCCAACTTTAAATTGCTGAGCCTTCAATCCTGTCGTCAAACAAAGAAAAAGCAGGATAACAAATAATTTTATTGGTTTCATTTTTATGGATATTAATTTTGGTGAATAATGTAAATTTTAAACGTTATCTAATCAAAATAAACAGGGTTCGTGTACACCCACGGAATATACTTTCCACGGATCTTCAAATGCACCTCAATTCTGTAAGCCCCCTTTTGAACAGGTTCACTCCATTCAAATTCATAACCGTCCTCTGTACCGGTATAAACCGACCGACCATTATGAATCAGTCTGAACTGTCCCGGAAAGGGAGATACTGCATGTAACGACGCCGTATTGCTGATTTTTAATGAATCGCCCATTATTCCGATAACGGAATCATTGGCGTCTTTGGCGTAATAGCAAAACCCTCTTGCATCGCCAAGGCCTGTAAAAGCGGTGAAATGATTTCCTTTTTTCAGGTGTTTGCTGATGGATGCTATCGTGAGCGAATCGGAAAATACAAAATTCGTCACATAATTGAAATTGCCGTCATAAGTATCGATCATCATTTTGTATACCCAGCCGTTTTCATCCGGTTCGGTCAGCAGCCATCTGTTCCACATGGTTACTTTAGTGGTGTCTATCGGTTTTGCATTGGGGCCATACCATTGTAATCGTCCATCGGGAAGCCTTTTAGCCCTGATGTTTACATTTTCATGTGTGTCAACCGCCGAAAATCCTACAACTTTCCTGTGTGCATTTAACGAATCCCATCGGGTAAGAATGGCGACCTGTTCATCAAATATTTCCCTTATTACCCAAGGGTGATATCTGTTCTTGTTGATAAGTGCATTGAGAATAAACGGAAGATATGATGACTCGTCCAACATGTCCGTATGTATGTTGTATATCTCCATTCCCTGGTAATATGGACTGTCCCAGTTGCGATGTTCTTCTGAATGGGCAAAAAACATGATGCCGCCTTCCCGAATGATTTTATTTGATATGCTGTCGATATTCCCGTTCCAATCAATGATGGTTTCTTTCAAAGGCCAGACGTTGAAACCTCCTTTTTCTGAGCCGGGTTCAACCAACACGCCATCATAAAATCCTTTGTACCCCCTCGGAAAAGTATCAAGACCCCGATGTGGATGATCCGATAAAAAGATGAAATCAATCTGATTTTTTTTTGCAGCGGGAATGATGTCATAGAGGGTGCCTTCACTGTCGTGCGACCAGTAACTGTGCATGTGTAACGCTCCCCGATATATGTTGTATTCCGATATTTTTTGCGGCTCCTTTCTTAACTTTACCAATTCTCTGACGCTTTTTTCTAATCGGGGATAGGTAACGACATACCGCCATATCGGTCGTGCAAATGCAACTGCCAATACCATTACCATAAGAATAATGATTGAAACAATCAGATATTTCAAAATCTTAAGAAATCGTTTGATGATTTTCATCCGAATATCTCCCTGTCTTTAACGAATAACAATATCCGACATTTGACGAACCAGGTCGGTGGTATAATCTCCCATATTTGGGCCAAACCACCCCATGCCTTTCGATTCATACTGATCGCGGAAAAAGTATTTACTTGGCACGATATACCCCAGATAACTGCCATTGAAACTGGTCACATTTGCATCAAATCCTTTTGCCAGAAGATAGTTTTTGGTTTGAAGCGCTATCTCTCCTGAAAAATCCGCAGGCGTAGAAATCCATACCATATTGTTTAACCTCAACGCTTGAAGTACAGGATATTTCGGAGCAGGTATCATTTTGTTGCTCAAGGATGGAATAAGCGATCTTTTGTTCATGATTCGGATATGGTATTCAGGCAAATTCAACTTCATGGTAATAGCTGAAAAAACAACGCTATCAGTCATTTGGGTTGTTGAAGCGCTTTTCATCACCGTATCGGCTAAGGCTTCTCCGAATTTCCGGACACGTTCGAAAGGTTCTCCATCAACACCTGAAGGGCTTTGACTTCCCACTGCTCCGCCACAGAAAAGCGCATAGTCGGCAAAAGCGCTTTCCATTTTTCTTTCCCAACAGCCTGGGTATTCGCCGCTTACCTCCATATTTCTCGCGCTTAAGATGGTGGCATGGGCAGAAAAAGAACCAATAATCGCCTTCTTGCCTCCAATTTGTTCCAAAATGATATAACTAAAATCGTCATTTTTGGTTCCTAATTCACCTATAACGCGATTTCTGGTATATGACGCCGCCGCCACATTACCGGAACCGATTAATGCCGGCTTTAAATCTTTTACAGCTGTTTTTACTGCTAAAGAAATCTGAGAAGACAGCCAACGCACCATATTTTCATTTGGCTCCCCGGCTGATGTTGATCCCATAAGTCCTATACCCCATCCTCCAAGACTGGAATGAGAATGGGTTGCGGAAAACATTAACTGATCCCTGCTGATCCCGTCTTTGTGCAGCATTGATAAAACCGTGTCGGTAATATTATGAGGAATGATCAGCAAATCGATTCCCAGTATCACCATTAAATGATCAGCAACTTTAATTGCCGCGGCTCTTACAAAAATAGAATCGTGTATTCCGGTTGCAGGTTTTCCCTTTCTTGCGCTGTAACCGCCTAAAGGGACACTTTTAAATTTTCCCTCAGCAATATTGTCTTCAGTATGATTGAGGCCTGGAGTGATGCTTACTTTAGAGAAACCGGCTTTGAGCGAATGATGAACCGAGGCGTTGTTTTTACGCAAACTGTCCAATTGCGAGAGACTTTTTTTGTAATAATCACATTCGTAATAGGAAGTCCTGTCGATCCTGCTGGTAGCCGACCACGCCACGACAAACAACAATGCAATGATGACACAGATAATGATGATAATGATGGTGAAAAACTTTTTCATGGTTTTAAATTTTTTAAGATGATCACTATAAAATAACAATATCCGACATTTGGCGAATCAGGTCGGCAGTATAATCGCCCATATTCGGACCAAACCACCCCATGGTTTTCGATTCGTAATGGTCGTAGTAATAATATTTACTTGGAATAATATACCCCACATAACTGCCGTTAAAACTGGTTACGTTTGCGTTAAATCCTTTGGGATAAAGATAGTTTTTGATTTGAAGCGCTATTTCTCCTGAAAAATCAGCAGGCGCAGAAATCCATACCATATCGTTTAGTCTCAATGCCTGAAGCACTACACCTTCAAAAGATGGCAGAGTCCTTTGGCTACCAGCAGACGTATTATCCTGTGTTTGAATACTGAGCTCAGGTAAATTCAATTTCATGGTAATAGCCGAATAAACGACCTTATCTTTCATTGGGGTTGTTAAAGCGCATTTAAGAACAATATCGGCTAAGGCTTCTCCGATTTTCCGGGCTCGTTCGAAATCTTCACCTTCACCACCTGAGTGACTTTGACTCCCCACCCCTCCGGCACAGAAAATAGCATAGTCAGCAAAAGTTCTTTCCATTTTTCTCTCCCAATAACCGGGATAATCGCCACTTATTTCCATGTTTTTCGCGCTTAACACTGTGGCATGTGCCGAAAAAGATCCAATAACAGCCTTCTTACCTCCAATTTGTTCTAAAATGATATAACTAAAATCGTCATTTTTGGTTCCTAATTCACCGATAACGCGATTCCTTGTATACGATGCCGCATCCATATTACCGACACCGATCAATGCCGGCTTTAAATCCTTAACAGCAGTTCTTACAGCCAACGAAATTTGAGCAACCAGCCAATGCATCATATTTTCATTATATGCTCCTGAAGTTGTTGATCCGCCCGGGCTCAATCCGGCAATACTGGAGTGACTGTGCGTTGCAGTGAATATTAACTGATCCCTGCTTATTCCGTCCTGACGCAGCATGGATAATACCAAGTCTGTAACGTTTTGAGGGATAAGCAACAAATCGGCTCCAATGATCACCTTTAAAACATCGGCAACTTTAATAGCCGCCGCCCTGATAAAGATGGAATCGTGCACGTCGGTTGCAGACTCGCCTCTTCTTGCACTGTAACCACCTAAAGTAACGTTTTTAAATTGTCCCTCGGCAACATTGTCTTCGGGATAGTTCAAGCTCGGAGTGATGCTTACTTTAGAGAATCCGGCTTCTAAGGAATGATTGATCGAATTGTTGTTCTTACGCAGACTGTCTAATTGAACGATACTTTTTTTGTAATAATCGCAGTCGTAGTAGGAAACTCCAACAACTTGGGCAGTAGCCGGAGACATAAGCCCAAGAAACAAAGACAAAATAATTGTATTTTTGTACGTAACCATAGTTATTCTATATAACAAATTCAACGCTACAAAGGTAAAACTTTTTTCGTAGTTATCAAACTAAAAAAAGGATTGTCTATACATAGACAATCCTTCAATATAAGAATGATCAAAACAAGTTACCATGGCTTACCGGTACCTTGCACAAGCCACATCTTCGACCAGGCACTGTTCAGTCTCATTACGTCGTCGCCGGGTTCAGTTGCAGAAAATTCAGTTTCCTCGAAATTCCCTAAGGCGTCTCTAATATTTTCCGTGTTATAAAGCACTTCATTATCACCATAATAACGTCGAATGGGAATCGCATCTCTTTTAACTCTCGCTTTTCCGGGTTGCAATTCGGGATAGCCCGTTCTTCTCCAGTCAAACCATGCTTCAGTTGCAGCAGTCCAACTGGCAATCCATTTCTGTTCAATGATCTGTTTCAATGTATTGTCGAACGCAACATCAGGTCTGACAATATAGGCGCTGTAACCGCTGCCTACGCCCCAGGTTTCCAAAGATGCCCTGACACCGGCCTCATAATGCGTTTTGGCATCTCCGCCCCATCCTTTCCACGCTATTTCGGCAAGGCAGAAGTGCATTTCAGCAGCCGACAACATTCTTGATTTCAACAGAGGACCGCTTGGTCTTCCGAATATTTCGTTGAGTTGAGAACAATGAACATTGACCATGCCTTGCCCTGCGGGAGGATTCAAATTGAAAGAATATATAACATCTTTATCTGTCCATGCCGGTGGCATCCCGATATAATCCTGGTTAAAGTTGACCTTCACTCCATGCGCAGCATGCAAGGTTTCGTAATTTGCTACAACATTCTTGCCAATCACGCGAACCCCCGCCTCAATTTGGTCATAATCGTCGGGGTTGCTTTCATCAAGCCGCAATGGTATGTCAACTTTTCTTGCAAATACCCCCAATCTTGGATCCGAGTTTGCCCGCATGGGTTCAACCAATGTGGCACACATTTTTCTCCTGTGCCATGAGCCATAATCGGTAGTTTCAAAATCATCTCCACACCATGCGGTGCCTTTTCTGTTTGCGGGGTATAAAAAAGCGGCATCATCAGCTACATCAAGAATAAGGGGGTATTTTTCGTCATCACCCAGTATTTTTGTGATTCCCTGTCTTGCAAAATCCGGTTCTTTTGTTGATAACCTCAAATAATATCTGAGAGCCAGCGAGTTGGCGAATTTCCTCCATTTGGAAACATTGCCTGCATATAACACATCCTGTATGTTATTTATCGGGCCATACGCGTTCTGATTTTTTGAAAGGAGTTCGTTTGCCTCTTCAAGATAAGCAAGCACTCCCTTGTAAATATCAAATTGAGCGTCGTACTTGGGTTTCATGATTCCCTCGTCAGCCTTGAGCGCTTCCGAAAAAGGCGCATCGCCCCAAAGATCGGCAACAGCCCCATAATTGTATGCCATAAACAATTTGGCTACGCCTCTGTAAAAGTCACTGTCTTCTTCATCGGCCTTCCGCAACAGTTCCTTTGCATCTCTGAGGTTCTCGTAGAAACCTGACCAGTTATTATCTTTACTTTCCCAGTCATAAGTGTTTTGGCCTCCTGCCCAGCCATCTAACTGGGTATACTGCATTACTCCGGCAATATCACCATACCCCAAATCTGTTATTTGAGTTCCGCTTCGGGTGATCACAGTGCTCACCAACTGACTGGCATTCGCGCTTGCGGGGTCGACCCCGTTGGGATTGATGTTCATTTCGTCAAGGTCTTTACATGAAGTGAAGAAAAGACCGATCAAGCATGAAACGACAATTGAATAATTTTTTATTTTCATTGCTCTATGGTTTTAAAAAGTTAAGTTTAATTTTACGCCAATGGGCATTACCCACGGTTCGACATTGTACTGCTCCATTCCCTGCCTTAACTGGGTTCCTCTTTTTCCTTCGTTGGATGATTCGGGAGTGAATGCCCTTTCCGGATCTATACCTGTTTTGGCTTTTGTCCAAAGCATGATGTTCCTGCTATACACGGAAACCGCAAGGCCTTTGAGAGCACCGATTCTGTCCAGGACATTTTTCGGGAGTTGGTACGACAGGGATATTTCCCTGAGTTTTAAAAAATCGGAAGGGAATGTGCTCCCTTCTGCAAAATTCCAGGAAGTATCCATCTGGATATAATAACCATACTGTGGATCGATGCCTAAATGTTCTGTATAGCTTTCAGTACCGTCCGGATTTTTAACAAGGAATACGCCCGGAACGAAACATCCGTCTGAAACGCCAGCGTAAGAAAATCCGCCCATTTCAGCAGTGGGACCTCCCACATACCTGAGTTCTCCTTCTTTTGTAAATAAATGACTATTGGCAAACAACCAGTCTCTCAATTCCTGTCCTGTGCGACCTTCGGGATTGATGGCGTCGTACTTGTAACTGCGGGGAGAACCGCCGTGATTTCTTATACGGCGCTCCGTTTGCGAATAGAAACGGCCACCGGATCTCCAGTCGAGCGTCCAGCTCAACGCAAAGTTTTTATACATTACGGTAGAATTGAGACCAAGTATAAAATCCGCATTGTAATTTCCTATTTTATAATTTGCTTCCGCTACCGGAATATATTCCCAAGCGGCATTTGCGCCGGAAAAAAGGTAATAGCCGTGATAGCGAGATGTCGGATCTTCCACCCTCCGTGCTTTATTGGCGTAAATATCGCCAATCTCCTGCCCGACATACGACCATGTCCTTACCGGTCCATCGCTCCAGAACTCTATTCTTTCTATGCCGGGAGCAAGTTCTTTAAGCGTCGCGCGGAATCTGGTCACATTCACATTGATGTCCCACATCCAATCGGTGGTTTTTATGGGCGTACCTCCGACGGTAAATTCCCATCCCCTGCTTTGCACCAGTCCCATGTTGATATTTGAAGCGCTGGAACCGCTTGAAACCGGATTGGGTACATTTTGTATGATCTGATTCTTGTTGTCCACCACGAAATAAGTACCTTCAAATCGCACACGGTTGTCAATAAATCCTAAATCAACGCCCACTTCCTTTGATGTGGCCACTTCCGGTTTCAGATTGGGCGCCAGCATAGTACCCGATTTACTCATGCGCACAGCTGTACCCCAAGGATCGTGAGTGCCATAAGTTGAAAGCAGCTGATACGGGGAGGTATCGCTTCCGACCTGCGCCCAGCCGCCTCTCAGTTTGATCAGGGTTACATTACGTCCAAAATCATACATTTGGTTGATCAACAGGCTCAATGACGCCGAAGGATAGAAATACGACCTGTTCGCCTTGGGGAGCGTGCTACTCCAGTCGTTACGAGCCGTTAAGTCTAAGTACACCATGTCTTTCCATCCCAAATTGATAAATGCATACAAACTCTGTATGGCTTTTTGCGACCAGGAACTGCCAAAACTCAGCGCTTCCGGCGCAATATTACTGATGGAAAACACGCCCGGTGTAATTAGCCCCAATCCGTTTGACGACGAATTTTCCACGCCGGTGCTTTTGGTGTACATCTCATTGCCCCCTGCAGAAATGGTGTAACTGAAATCGCCCACCCGATCGTTCCATTTGATCAAAAAGTCAAAATTTCGCTCAAAGGTTGATAAATTTTGCAGGCCATAAGCTCCGTTATTGATTTCATTGACGTAACCTATGGGTATTTTGGTTTCGCGCCGTTCAAAAAAGGTGTCCATGGTCATACGTCCCATCACGCTTAATTTCGGAAGAATCTGGTATTCCATTGTTACATTTCCGAATACGCGGTCTCTGCGGAAAGAATTTTTAATTTCATGCGCCACAAAATAAGGGTTATTTCTTGAGGCAAAAACACGTTTTACTTCAGATCCTTCTTTGCCCGGTTCCCAGTAATCTTTCAACAGTCTGATGTCAATATTATTTGGAAAATGGATCACGTCCTCCATCGGATTAGCGCCACGGTTGCCTGCCGGTCTGTTGCCCCAGTTCTGGCTGTAATTGATGTTCGTACTGATCGTGAAATTTTTTGCCGCTTTGAGTTGCGCTGCGGCAGAAATGTTGTTTCTGTTCAGGTCGGAACCCGGAATAATTCCCTCGTTAAGCATGTTGGTGATACCCACGCGGTAATTCATCCACTCGTTGCCATTCGAAACGGATACTGAATTGGTGGTGGTGATTCCGGTATTGACAAAATTTTTCATATTATTGGGGTGGCCAACTACCTCAATAGGAATCCGGTTGTCATTACCATCCAACGGGCTGTGCCACTGGACGGCATAAATGCCCTTATCCAAAGGGATACCGCTGCCAAAAAAATCTGTAGATGCTGTCCATCCAACATTTAAAATACTACCTTCGGGAACATCATTCGGAGTCTGCGGTCGCGCCCCGGAAGCAAATAATTGCTGTTTCTGATAAAATTTATAAGGGACGTCGAAAACGGTATTGGAACTGACGTCTACACGAAAGCCTTTAGCGCCCTTTCCCGATTTGGTGGTGATCACCACAACACCGTTGCCCGCGCGTGAACCGTAGAGTGCGGCAGCGCTCGGCCCTTTCAGAATAGTCATGTTTTCGATATCCTCCGCATTCAGGTCGGAAATGGCATTGCCGTAGTCAACGCGGTTGTCACTCCCGAATGAAGAAACATTATTCAATGTATTGGATACGGGAACGCCATCAATCACAAATAATGGCTGATTATCGTTGAAAAGCGAAGTAGCCCCGCGTATAACCATGCTCACGGAAGAGCCTGTACCGCCCGTCTGGTTGATCGTTACGCCCGATACTTTTCCGGCAAGAGCATTCAGCACATTTTCCTGAGGCACCCTTACCAATTCCTGGCTGGAAACTTTTCCTACGGAATAGCCGAGCGATTTTTCCTGTCTCGTGATACCCAAAGCGGTTATCACCACTTCTTCCAACACGGTCGACCCCTCATTCAGAGTCACATCAACGATCGACCGTCCTTCTACGGAAATTTCCTGCGTAGTGTGACCAACAAATGAAAAGATCAAAACAGCATTGGATGGCACCGTAATGGTATATGCGCCATTCATATCTGTAACCATGCCGCGTGTGGTACCTTTCACCACTACGCTGACGCCGGGCAATCCCATACCGTCGGCGTCTGAAATTACCGTTCCCTTAATGGTGACATCCTGTTGTCCCAGAGCCACGGTACCATATAATAAGGTAATAAAGAAAACAAAAAACAGTTGCTTTCCTACAGTTTTAAAAATATTTATGTGTTTCATATTCTAATGTATATTTAATTAATTTACAGGTACAAAAGACAGTACTAACGCATGTGTTGCGCCATTCAAGGGTGCAAGTTCAGCAACTCCGGTGAAAAATAAAGCCAATGTCATTCTCTCCGGCGTTAGCGACGTTATAATACATTTCTTGTTAAAATCCAAAAAACCTATAAATTCGTCTTTTGTAAAACTCAAGGTCATCACATCTTTGAAAGTTACATTCCCCATAGCTATGCCGGAAAATATGGTTAAATCCTCCTGTTCTACAAATCTGTACTCAGCGCCTTCTGCAGCAGGGCAGGCAGCATAACAAAAAGCATTAAAACCCTGCGTACCCACTTTAAGTAGTGTAAGATCTTTAATTGTAGCGTATATAGACGAACCATACGATCCGCCATTTTTGGGTATTCGCTGGTAACTTCCGTCCGATTTGAAAAGAAACTCATCTTCATACGCCCATCCCAAGTCAATTTGGTCCAATATTCCTGATGCAAGTGCCGTGGTGCTATTGTTGCCGGTCACGGGAAAACCTTCTACTGCCTCACCCAGCCTGTCGCCGCTGTAATAGGATAACTTCCACTTTTTCCCGTTTGGAAACGTTTGATCACCCGCAAGCATCTGCAAGTTTGAAAGGGCCAAACTTATTTTTTTGGTGATTTCTTTCGTTACCCCTTCGCCAGTAACCGAAAGTGTCACAAAGTATGTGCCGCCTTCATCGTAAGTGTGTACCGGATTTTTTTCGGTACTGGTGTTCCCGTCGTCAAAATTCCAGTGAAAACTACCATAATTACTCATGGCATAAAATTCAACCTGTTTGTCACCAACAGTGGCAGAATAAAAATTCACCAGAAGTGTTGGATCCGGCGTCGGTTCCTTTAATTTACACGAAGATGCCGCTATTGCAATGAAAGCAAATACGGACATCTTTAATAATTTATTTGATTTTGATTTTGATTTGTACATCATAATGAATTGTTTTTAAGGTTATTATTTGATTTGAATTTATTTCGATTTCAAGTATTTTGCAAAAAAATCTTCAATTTGCTTCAAAATATCCGGTTGCAAAAATGGGGCGCCACCATGTTTCCCTCCTTTGATAGTAATGAACTGGCAATCAACACCTGCTTCTCTCAGTGCCTTGTCGTAAATCACGCTTTGCTCATATGGAACGAGTTCATCATCATCGCCATGCACAATAATTGTTGGTGCCATGTCTTTTTTTACGTAAAACATTGGACTGGCTTTCAACCATTCCTCTTTCCAGTTCGGAACGTCAGGATTGATCAGAATTTTTCTTCCGGAGGCTTTGACCATTTCCGGTGTAACCGAAGCGTATCTGTCAAAACCGGTAGGCCCAAAAAGATCGCACACCACTTGAATATCACTCGCTTGTTCAAGATATTCGCCTGCTTCGTATTCCTTCATTCCTGCGGTCGATCCCATCAAAGCGACAAGATGACCTCCGGCAGAGGCCCCCCACGCTCCGATGCGTTTCCTGTCAATTTTATACTTTTCCGCATTAGCCCGAAGCCATCGAACAGCGGATTTGCAATCCTGTAACTGGGCAGGAAAGTAGGCTGTGTCGAGAAGGCGATAATTGGTAATGGCAACAATATAGTTATTGGGAACCAACCAGTTGGCACAAAAGACATATTCATCTTTACTTCCTCTTGACCAACTGCCCCCATGTACGACAAGTATCGTTGGGTATGGCTTTTCAGCCTTTTCATAATCTTTTGGAAAGTAAAGATCCAACTGCTGACGGTATCCCCCACCTGTCACATAAGGAATGTTTTTGAGAACTACGAGATCCGGATCCGGATCAACTCTCTGCCCCCAAGCAAATGAGGGTAATAGTCCAAGATACAAGGACAAAAGTATTACTTTGAAATTCATCATTGATACATTTAATTGTTTGAAAATATGTGGTTATTACATTATTTTACAAAATGACAATATCAGACAACTGGCGAATAATATCGGCGATGTAATCGCCCATATTGGGGCCAAACCAACTCATGGTTTTCGATTCGTACTGGTCCATGAAATAATATTTACTCGGAATAAAATACCCCAGATAACTGCCGTTAAAACTGGTTACATTCACGTCAAACCCTTTTGTTTGAAGATGATTTTTTGTTTGAAGCGCTATCTCGCCTGAAAAATCGGCAGGCGTAGAAATCCATACCATATCGTTTAGTCTCATAGCCTGAAGTACCGGATATTTCGGGAGTGTCATCATTATGTTGCTAAGAACAGGGACGAGCGCTCTGTTTCTTGTTATTCGGATATGGTAGTCGGGCAAATTTAACTTCATGGTAATAGCCGAAAAAACAACGCTATCCGTCATTGGTGTTGTAGAGGCATATTTCATGACCGTATCGGCCAAGGTTTCTCCGAATTTCCGGACACGTTCGAAACCTTCTCCATCAGCAACGACAGAACTTTGACTCCCCACCGCTCCAGCACAGAAAATTGCATAATCGGCAAAACTATCTTCCATTTTTCTTGACCAATAACCGGGATATTCACCGCTTATTTCCAAATTTTTTGCGCTTAAGATGGTAGCATGAGCAGAAAAGGAACCAATAATGGCTTTTTTGCCTCCTATTTGTTCCAAAATCATATAGCTAAAATCGTCATTTTTTGTACCTAAATTGCCAATAACACGATTTCGGGTGTATGACGCCGCCGCCACATTACCAGAGCCGATCATAGCCGGTTTTAAATCCGATATGGCTGTTCTTACAGCTAAAGAAATCCGGGAAGCCAACCAGCATACCATGTTGTCATTTGGCACTCCTGCAGGTTTTGACCCCATATAACCCATGCCCCATCCGCCTACACTGGAGTGTGAATGGGTTGCGGAAAACACTAATTGTTCCCTGCTGATTCCATCTTCATGCAGCATGGATAAAGCCGAGTCTGTAAGGTTATGGAGCATTCGCAGCAAATCAATTCCCACCAAGACCATGATCCTGTCGGCAACTTTAATGGCTGCTACCCTGACAAAAACAGAATCATGTATTCCCGTCGCAAATTTTCCTTCTCTTGCACTATAACCGGCTAAAGCGACGTTTTTGAATTTTCCCTCGACAACATTGTCTTCGGGATAGTTCAAGTCCGGGGTGATGCTTACTTTAGAGAATCCGGCTTCAATCGAATGATAGATCGAAGCATTGTTCATCCGCAAACTATCCAATTGAATGACACTTTTTTTGTAATAATCACATTCGTAATACGATGTTCGGTCAACTCTACGGGTAGCCAACAACACTGTGGCAAGCAACACGACAAGAAGCGCTGTAATGATGATACTGAACGTTTTGATATATTTTTTCATTGGTCGTTTGTTTTCAACAATCGGGCGAAAGATACAAAATGTTTTGATATCATCAAAAAAAATGATCAAAAAAAATGTAACTTTGAATAGTAAAAAAAAATCTCTTGTTATATTCGACAAAAAGTATTAATTTTGCCGAATATTTTAAATGGTAAAATATATTGATTATCAAGTAATAAAATGCAAGAATTCGAAGAAAATATCATTTCGGTCAACATTGAAGAAGAGATGAAAACGTCCTACATAGATTATTCTATGTCGGTCATTGTATCACGGGCGTTACCTGATGTACGCGACGGTTTGAAGCCGGTACACAGGCGGGTGTTGTTCGGAATGTATGAAATAGGTGTTTTTTCTGGTAAACCTCATAAAAAATCTGCCAGAATCGTAGGGGATGTGCTTGGTAAATACCATCCGCACGGCGACAGTTCGGTATACGACACCATGGTGCGTATGGCGCAGCCATGGTCTTTGCGTTACCCGTTGATTGACGGACAGGGAAACTTTGGCTCTGTTGACAACGACCCTCCGGCGGCAATGCGTTATACGGAGGTTCGTCTGAAAAAAATTGCCGAAGAAATGATGGCCGACATCGAAAAGAACACGGTTAATTTCCAACTCAATTTCGACGATACCATCGAAGAACCCATGGTTATGCCCAGCGGATTTCCGCAATTGCTTGTCAACGGATCGTCGGGGATTGCCGTAGGTATGGCTACCAACATGGCACCGCACAATCTCACAGAGGTGATCAATGGCATCATTGCATATATCAACAACAACGATATCACGACAGACGAGTTGATGCACTACATCAAAGGTCCTGATTTCCCCACAGGAGCCACTATTCATGGCATACAGGGAATTAGAGAAGCCTACGAAACCGGGCGCGGACGCGTCGTGATCCGTGCACGATCGGAAATCGAAATACAGTCCAGTGGACGAGAGGTTCTGGTTTTTACCGAGATACCCTATCAGGTGAATAAGGCATTATTGACAAAGTATATCGGCGATTTAGTCAACGAAAAGAAAATTGATGGCATCTCATACGTCAATGATGAATCCGACCGCGAAGGAATGCGAATCGTGGTGAAACTTAAAAAGGAAGCCAATGCCAATGTGGTTCTCAACAATCTGTACAAATTAACGCAGTTGCAAACTACTTTCAGCAT